>Ga0222715_10000480_pt1 | contig 39597 bp, 53 predicted proteins | sample C33_9DmetaG_FD_165056 | JGI IMG/M metagenome (GOLD analysis project Ga0222715, IMG submission 165056) | Estuarine water microbial communities from San Francisco Bay, California, United States - C33_9D | ecosystem: Environmental > Aquatic > Marine > Unclassified | place: USA: California...
GACACTGGTGCGAACACAAACCGTCTGTCACTATCAATGTACGTAAAGACGAATGGTTTGAGGTTGGTGCTTTTGTCTACAAACATTTTGACGAGATGTCTGGTGTATCGTTCCTGCCTTACAACGAACACACATACCAACAGGCACCTTATCAAGAAGTAGGAAAGACAGACTATGAGACATTGCTTTCGGTTATGCCAAAGGCTATTGACTGGTCTAAGCTTTCAGAGTATGAGAAGCAGGATAACACCAAGGGCAGTCAAACATTTGCTTGCACTGGTGAAGTCTGTGAAATTGTTGACTTGACATAGGAGTGTACAACATGGACGTAGAAAAGATCAAAGCCCTCGTTATGAAGAACAAAGTTCCGGTAGCCTTTGTTGTAATGGTTATCGTACTTGCAATTCTTAACGAATCAGGTATTATCTAATAACGTAATCTCTCCCTAGCTCAACTGGACAGAGCAACAGACTTCTAATCTGTAGGTTACAGGTTCGAATCCTGTGGGGGAGGCCAAGCTGGCATAGCTCAATTGGCAGAGCATCTGATTTGTAATCAGGGGGTTGTGGGTTCAAGTCCTACTGCCAGCACCATCAAAAGGAAAGACAATGGCTACTCGTAAACGGTTCAGCAAGGCACTCTATGATGCACATGACGCACCAGCAAGAGAGGCTCTTCGTTCTCTGTTGACAAGTAAGGGCCATACTGTTATCAAAGACGAGGAGGACTTCTATGTGGACCTTGTTACAGAGAAGAATGGCAATATCTATTACAACGAAGCCGAAGTTAAGTTGTCTTGGTCAGGAATCTGGCCTAGCAACTGGTCAGAAGTCCGAATCCCAGAACGCAAGACGAGACTTCTTGAAAAATACAAGACAGGATTCCTCAACTTCTACATCTTCAGCCGAGAGTACGACCAGTGTTTCCGAATAAAGGACATAGCCCTTCAGCAAGACAGGCTTGGGCCTGCATTTGGCAGGAACATTTGGAGAGGTGAGCTTTTCTACCATATACCCTACCAAGAAGCAGAACTAATCAAGATTGGAAGTCAATGACAGACGTAGTTAACAAACCACCCCACTATGGCAATGGTCAAATCGAATGTATTGACTACATGAAAGACAACATGGACAATCTTATGTTCATGGGCTACCTAGAGGGCAACTGCAAGAAGTACCTACACCGTTACAGGTACAAAGGAAAGCCAGTCGAAGACCTAAAGAAAGCTAGGTGGTACCTAGACAGGCTTATCCTAGAGATGGAAGGCGAATAGCAAAAGGCCCCTTGGATTTATCCTTGGGGCCTTAGCTTTATTTCTTTCGTCTTACGACAATCTTTCCGTCAACTTCTTCAACCTTCATTCCGGCTGCTTCTGTCTGGGCCTTTAGCTGTCGATACTTCTGGGCATCTGTCAGCTTCTTAGCCGCTGGTTTCTTTGCCATTACTTCTTCCTCTTCTTCTTAGCTTTCCTAGCTTCTTCAAGAGCTATTGCTATCGCTTGCTTCTGTGGTTTACCAGCCTTAATTTCTCTCCGGATATTCTCGCTGATAGTCTTCTTGCTGTAGCCTTTCTTTAATGGCATAACACAACCCTACCACTTCACTTTGTCAGCCCAATAGGCTGCACTCATTTTACCTTTAGCAATGTTCTCGGCATGACGGGCCTTGAATGATGCTCGACGTTTCTTCTCGGCTTCTGTCTTAGGGTTCTTGCCAGCACCTGACACACCCTGTTGACCAAAACGGATAGTTTTGATTTTGTCACCCTCTTTAGCCACAACAACGTGTGACTTAGTAGGATGGTTAGGGGTACGTTTTGGCTTGTTGTAGCCTGATACTCCTGCCCGTTCAAGTCTAGGGTCTTTAGCCATCGGTTCTTTTCCTCTTGAATAACTGCAGGAACCATCTTGAGATTTCATTGGGGCTAGGCAAAAGCCATCCTAGTATAAGGAGCAATACTACCCAAGGCGGAATTTCGTTTACTGTTACGTTGTCTATGCTTTCTGTAGACACCTTCGACTCAGTAACACTTTGGTCAATATTATCTACCCTAGCGTTAGGACGAATAGATACGGATGGTGCTATATTATTTGTAGTGCCTACTGTTTGACTATTGGTTTTACCTGCTTGTACGTTAGCTGCTACGTTAGGCCCACCTCCTGTTAGCATACCAAGAGGGGTGAAGTTTGAGCAACTAACGGTCGTCAGTATTACTATTGCCAGAGGAACTACTAATCGAAGGCTTGCCATTTACATATATCCCGTAAAAACCTGCACCAGCCCCCACAATAACTGACACAAAGCCAGCCTGTGCATTGGTCGGGTCTTGTAACCCCATGAACCACTCTGTCGTTCTGTAGAAGGCAATGCCGTATAGAGTGATTATCATTCTAGGCCATATACGCCATCTGTCAAGCCACTCTGGCGTAAACTTTTGCATTACCTTAGCTCGTAATGAGGCCCATCAAAAAATCTAGTAGGGTTTTTTATCACCAAGTCTTCAATATCGTCGTCATCATTTGTAATGATAGTCCAAGTACCACCCCAACGGATGTTAAGACCAAGTTTTTCACCAGCGGTCCTCATTGCGTCTGCAATCATCATGCATGGTTTGACTTCCCATCTAAGCTGACCATTAATATATGGCACTAGATCAACAGCAAAGCCTGTCTGGTGGAAAGATTTGTCTATGTACCCGTCTTTCTTAGAGGCACCCTTTTTGAATAGTTCGTTCTGTTGCTCTGCTGTCCGTAGCCCATCCGTTACTGAGAAGTCACATTCAGTAATTGATATTGCAAGCTTGACACATTCAACAAGCCTGTTGTCAACACCGACTAGTTTAGATAGAGATTTACTTCCTAAAGTATACACCTGCTGTTGTCCTTATTTAAACAAGCCCAGTAATCTCTGAAGGAATGATTTAGACTCTATCAAATTTATTTGCTTCAGCTGAAGTTTTCTTTGAGCCTCTTGTTCACCAGTCTCTTGTTTTACTGGAGGTGGCTCAAATCCTGCCTCTAGTATAAGTTTTAAGGCTAGTTGACTGACAGGAGTTACTGCTCTAAAAATTAACTGTTTTTCAGACGCAGATAGGTTTTCCATATAATTGTTATCTTTTTTACCCAAACTTTCCATAAAGGCTTGAATCAAAGGGTGGTCTTCAACCATAACAATATTAGCAACCTCTGATCCGAGTTCTTCCTTAAGAGTATCAAACCCTAAGTTTCTTAAAGCTTGAAGACCTCTGTGCATAAATTCATGTGACGCAGTAACATCGTCTAAACCATCAAGTGTTAAACCAACTTCTCCATGACGAAGAGGATCAAGTTCAGGAAACGTTTCTTCAAAATATCTGGCAATCTGTGCCGTAGTGGAGTTGCCTTCTCTTGGTAGAGGACCACCTTCTACGTCATTACTAGTCCTAAAGTATGCTCCTAAAATATTAAGTGGTCGTTCAGAGATTACTCTAAACGTACTACCTTGTGTTTGGCCGAGTTGTGTCAGTGGGTTGGTTGTCTGTGATATATTAATAGATATAGGTTCTGTATCGAACTCCCTTACATCCCTTCTACTCTCGGTTAATGTAGTTGGTATCTGTCTGTTTGGACCACCTTCAGGTTTGGCGGAAGGTCTTATACTTGTCTGTGGCGCTGGCATTATTCAACCTCTACTGCTTGTACACCATTAGCAGTTATAAGAACTGCTCTCTCACCGACTTTTATCCTTCCTGTCTGTATTGCTGTTTGCAATTCTTCTGTAGAATTATAGACTGCACCAGAAGGAGACAACCCTTGTTCAGTAAACCAAGACTTTCCTTCAGAAGTGAAAGGAATACTGCCTACTGTATTTTGAGTTTCTGCTGTGCTCTGAGAAACTGCTGCCCTAGCTCTCTCAAGGATTGCTCTTGTCTCTTCCACTGTGTGAGATGCTTTATTTCCCGACCCTTCGTAGTAAGACTTCCCCGTATTAGGATTAGGAACACTGGCCCATTCCTTAGAGAAGTCCAGCATAGCAGCTGTAATATCGTCAGACTTGCCAGAAAGATAAGCAGCTAGTCTAGGTCTTTTAGAACCAATCAACAATTGCATAGCAAGTCTGTCTTGGACCTCAGGGCTAAACACTGTGTCAGGAGAAACCCCAGCATCTTTAAGAACCATAGCAAAAGTAGAGGGAATGAACTGGTACTTACCTACAGCAAAAAGATCGCCTCTGTTTTGTGCCTCAAGCACCTCACCAATAGTAGCTTGGTCAAGTCTTTTACCGTTGACAACCGTATTGTGGTTTGTACCTACGATTTTATCGTTGACTGTACCCTTGTTGGTAGATGTATACGTGCCTTCACCAGTTCCAATAAAGTCAAGTATCCCGATTGACTTTGTGTCAATATTTTCAGGTACTCTCACTGGTTTTGTAGTTTGAGCCTCTGTAGGAAGAAGAACCTCATACCTTTTTGGTAGTCTCTTTGGATCAGAGATAGCAGGATTCACTGCCATAAGATCATTAAGAGTAAACGGGTTTGACGCAGCGATAGAGGCAAGGCTATCACCCTCTCGCATAATGTAAACGCCATCGTACTCTCTGCCAGAAGCAGCCTTTGGTCTGATGCTTGTTTCTGGTGCTGTTTGACCACTAGCCTGATCCATAGTCGTCGGCCTAGCAACTGGTCTTATACCACCTAGTGTCTCTTGGAATTGCTTGTAACCAGCCTCAAACACAAGAGGGTCTTTATTTATCAAACCTAAGACTACAGTGTCTGCAACAGCCTGCTGGACAGCCTGCTCAATAGGGTCATTATCCCAAGGTCCGGCCATTTATTCACCCTTTGTCCGAATGTTGCCATCAGGATCACGGTAACGAGTACCGGAAGGAATCGCATTGTAGACCTCTTCTGGGTTGACAGACCAGTCAGGATCAACGATGGTGTTTCTCAGGTACTGACTAATTTCTGCCGTAGCAGCTTCAGCATCTACAGGCTGAGCAGGGATAGTTGTACCTGCACCAGAGAATGTCTCTGCACCTTGCTGCTGAAGATTTTCCATTGTGACAGGCTGTCTTGTAGTAGTTCTCTGACGAACATCCTTGAGGATATTCTCCATTGTATTGACAGTAAGCCCTGCTCTTCTTGCAAGTCTTGCATAGCTCTTAGCACCATTGACATAGCCATAGACAGCATCGAACTGTCGGCCGAGCTTTCCGACAAGCTGGTGTGTTACAGGCTCTACGCTGACAAGTTTACGGCCCCTGTCAGAGAACATGGCGGTAAGGTCATTGTTGTAGTACTCAAAAGCCGCTAGTCTTAGCCATTTCACCTCTTGCTCATTGAGCATACTGTTCTCTGTTTCAAGTAAAAGAGTACCTAATGCATCAAATGTAAAGACACCAGCAGAAAGTGTGTTTGCTTGCGTTTGAGTAAACACCACCCACTGTTTCATAATAGCTTCTTGTGTCTGGGCATACAGAACCTCATAAGAGGGGTCGCCAAGAGCTTTCAGAGCATTTAGTTTAGAGAAGTAGTCAGGCGTATATACACCCTCAAGAGTAAGAGGATCAAATAGTTCTGTCGAAGTAGCATGAACAGCATTGATCTCTTGTGCCTTTGACACAAAAGCTGTTCTTGCCTGAGGATCGTTAAGTCCTGCGGTAGATACAGCACCAACAACCATAGCATTGTTAATCTGTACTAGATCAGCCTGATCCTCAACGCTAAGACCAGAAACTTTGTCAGCCACTTCAGGAGAAACAGCAGTTGTATTGGGAAGGGCAGACACAGGTGTGTCACCTGACAAAAGACTATTAAATTCTGTCAGGTCAATAGTATCTGTCGTTGCACCAGTAGACGTATCGGCAATTGCTGCAAGAATTTCTGGATTAGAACGAGACAGTGTTGTCCAAATGTTAGCAGCTTGGCTTGTGAAGAACTGTGTACGTCCCTCAGAGCTAAGCAGAGCAATGGCAGTAATGGCAGATGTTGCATCACCAGTTTCTTTTGCCTGTGCAAGCAGCATACCGGAGATAGCCTCAAGCATCTCTGCACCCTGAAGGTCAAGCTGAGTTGCATCATACGATTTAACAGTATTAATCAACTCTTCAAGGGCAGAAAGCTGAGCCTGTGTAGATGCATAGTCTTCAGCTGTGACATTCGCAGGTCTGGCAAGGACAGCTTTAAGCTGAGCATAACCAGCCTCAAGTTGCATGATACTATCAACAGAGACATCACCACCAGAAGCCTCAAGCTTAAGGCCAAGAATGGCTTGGTCGGTGAGACTAGCAATAAGTCTTTCTGCTGCAGGCTGACCAGTAGAAATCCATTCTGCTCTGCTCTGGTTCTGACTATTGCTGATTGTCAGTGTGTTTGATTTATCTTCCGCAAGAAGATTAAAGGCATAACCTACGATTTCTTCTTGTGTAGGCTTACGGCCCTCAGCAGCAAAGGCTCTAGTAAGGTCTTGCTCAGCCTTGAAGATATACGCAGGGTTGTTATTAAGCTCGACAAGAGCAGAGTTTGCAGCAGCTTGGGCAGGGTCAATAATAGAAATATCAATGCCAAGTGTTCTTAGGACAGCATCCTTTTCGTTTTGACCAATATCAAGACCAGACCTCTGCAGGATTGCAATGCCATTAGATGCTGCAGCATTTCTCTCTGCAGCCGAACCACCTCTGCCAGCCTCAAGAGCATCGTAGAAGGATGCCATGACGCTTCTGTCAAGCTCTGTTTGTGTAGGCTCGCCTGCCTTAGCAGCCCTGACACCAGCATCGTAGACACTGAACATATTGCTGGCAAGGTTTGATAGTCCCTGACCAACTACCCCAAGGGAAGAGGGTGCCGCCGCAATGTTTCTTTCAACAGCAACACCTGCGTCTCCAATATCAACAGCAAAATTAGGCATTATTATCTATTCCTCTCTTGTTCTACAAGCTGGCCCATGTAGTCTAGGTTGCTACGAATAGCCTGTCTAAGAACATCGGGTAGAGTTTCAGGTTGTACAACTCTTTTAGCTAGGCTTACTTTAAGTTGGTTTGACAGAGGTGATGCCCAGACCATATCTAGTGCAGAATTGAGCATTTCTGCTCCTCTTTGCTGAGCTTGAGCATCACCTGAGTTAATCATGTCAAATGCAGAACGAGAGTACCTCAGAATGTCTGTCTGAATTTTAGTGTAGGTATCGTTCTCGCTTGAGATCATGTCTTGGAAATCGTACCAGTTCCAGACTGCAGCGGGTGTAGCACCAAAGGCGATGGCTGCAGCTGCACCCTCAGGAAGTTCTGCTACGGCTGTTCTGTGGCTTCTGCTCTTGTACCTACCTGTCTCAATAAGTTCTTTAATCTTGACAAACTTGTCATACGTAGAGATGTTTCTGAAGAGATAGCTCAGGTCTTCAAAGAACATGGGTGTACGAGCTTCTGTTGCAGAGACAAGTAGAGTACTGAGGGCTGTTAAAATATCAGAGGTAATCTCACCGGACGGGCCAAAGGATACTGTAAAAACGTCACCGTCCCGAAGCTTTTTGACAAGATCAATTGGTGCTGTGATTGGTGCTACACGTTTTGCATAGGCAGTGTCAACATCAAACACTTCACTGAGAAGCATATCAACAGCACCGTACTTAATGTTGTTGAAAATCTTTACGGACTCAGGATCATCAGGCTCAAAGCCAAGCTTCTCTACAACGTAGCCAGCCATACTGCCAAGGCCAATGCCTGTCATACCGTACATTGGGCCAAGAACCAATGCCATACGGAGTTTCTCAGCAGTGCTAAAGTTTCTGCCAAGTGTGATAGCTGTCATGGCATTGAAGGAATATGACAACCACTGTGTAGGAACTCTTGCATACCCCTGCATCCAAGAAGACTTAGAGGCAGATGTCATACGGAATGTGAGGTCTTGCTCCCTGTTCATAATCCAACGCTGTCCTTGAGGAGACAGTGGGTCAGCTTTAGGGAACTTCTTGACGAAATCTAGGTATGCTGTAATCATACCCATACGTCTTGAAACTTTTTCACCACCCTTAAACAGAATTGTAGACGCATCAAGAGCCTTTGTCAAGCTTCCGTATGCTTTACTTGTAAGGCTGGTATTGAACCTAGTTCTCTGTGGTGCTTGAAGCTCGACAATCTGGGTGTCAACGATATCTCTACCGCTTTCCTTCATGTACCTAATAAGACCCTCAAGTTCTTTGAGGTCAGCCGCATCCATACCAGCCCAAGAACCCCATCTCTTAATACCAAGCTTAAGGGCATCAGGCGTCAGGTCAGCCATAAGCATACTGACAGGACCAAGGTATCCAAGAGCCTTGGTTCCGTTGACAGGGGATGCCGCAACAATTACAGACGAGTGCAGAGACTGCAAAATAAACTGGTCTGGGTTAAGGAAACCAAACTTAGAGTAGTAACCTACTTTAAGCAGCTGACCAGAGGCGTCACCTTTGAGAAAATTTTCAACTTTAAGACCAGACTTATCAAATACAAATTCAGTAATCTCTCTTCTTGCAGAATCTAGCATCTCAGAGGCCACTGTTGGGTGGTTCAGCATTCTTTTGATGATGCTTTGTTGTTCCCTTAGGTAAGCAGCTGTATCATTGTACTTATTAGCCTTAGTTACTTTGGCAGTAAGGAACCTGTTCAGGAAGTCAGCTTTAGGAATACTACTATCAAAGGTGACAAGACCAACGTTAGCCTCAGCAAGCCTAACCCATCCTGTCAAAGCATCGTGAGTAGCAGCACGGCTGGCATATCCGTAGGCTTCTTTGCTGAACTGATCCCCAATAGCTCTGATTGGGTTAATGCTGGCAGCTTTAGCCCCACCGTACTCCATAGGAGGTGTGTCACCCCTCTTCATGTTTATTCTAGCAGAGGCAAGATCACCATAATTAGAACCAGTAAGAGAAAGATCAGAGCCTACATCCTCAATTCTTACTTGTTCATCTCTGGCTTTGAAGACAAACTGTTTCTTAAACCCTAGTTTGTAGTCATCAGCAAGTTTGGCAAGCTGTTCAAAGGTAGTAATGTTTTTGTTCCAGCTGTTGTTTGCTCTGATTACGTCATCAACAGCCTTCTTCTGGCTCTTTGTCAGAGAAAGACTAGAGATATCCTCTACGTCAGCCTTCTTCATGTAAATAGCAAGACGTTCTACAATATTATTAAGCTCTCTGACAGCAGTTTCAGCTTGCGTCTTGCCGTAGGAGCCAAGCAGAGTACGCATCGTAGTCGTAAACTTGTTGCCAGATGCAAGCTTGATGTCATTGGTAGCACCTACAAACCAACGAAGCTCCTCGTTTCCACGTGGGCCACCTACGTTGTAGGGCATGACATCAATTTTTTGCAGAGGCCTTACTCTCGGAACACCTGTAACGTAGATGTGGTCAAGAGCAGGCTCAGCAAGCTTGTAGATAATGGCATCTTTGGTGATACCATTAAGACGCTGACTCTTGTTTGCTACAAGATTAAGAACTCTCTCGTTCTCAGGGATTTCTCCTCTGGTAACTCTGAAGCCAATCTCTGTGAAACCATCCGTAAGCTCTACAAGCTCACCCTTTTCAGCCGTAACTTTCTTAAGTCTTGCAGAAGCCTTGATGTTCCAAGCTGTGTCACTCAGATCAATTGCTGCGTTGTAGGCATCAACAGTCTTTTGACTAGGAGCAAAACCATTGTCAAGCGTATAGATGGCCTTGAAGCTTGTTTCATCAGGCCACTGACGATAGTGTGACAGATCACCGTCTCTGATATCCTCAAAGAACTTAGCAAGTCTCTGTCCTTCGTTGTTAGACAGAGCATTGATCTTCTTCTCAAGAGGTTTGACAAGAGTTGTGATGATAGAACGGCCAGCCTCAGCCTGCATAAACTTAGCACCAAGCCTATCGCCAAGACGGACTGTCTGTTTGTCAAAGATTCTGCCAAGGTAATCACCAACGATGGTGGACTTCTGCAGGATTTCTGCCCTCTGCCCAACGTCAAGAACGTCAAGCCGCTGCTCAGCCTCTACAAACCAGCCACGGCCTTCTTCTCTCTTGACAACTGTGAGCCTAGGGTCTTTGACAGCAATTGCCTCTGCATCCATCTTGCGCTGGAAGGCACCCCCTCTTCCGTCCTGACCAAAACGAATAACAACTTTATAGTCGTCAGAACCTTCAGCTACAACCACACGGCTGTTAACCATAACGTCATTGACAGACCTTGCAATTCTCTGTGCTGCCTCTGTAGCAAGCTGCTCAAGGCCGTCACGGGTGAGGAACTCACCAAAGGTTCCACGTTTATTAACAGCCTCTAGCTCTTCCATGAGGACAGTCTTGCGGCCAGCTTCCCTGAATGTGACACCAGACGGTCTAGCCGTAGGACCAGCCACAGGGTCAAGGTCTTTAGGCATACCTCTTGTGGCATTCACACGGTCTGTATTGACGCCTGCTCTTTGTGTTTGCTTGGCGAGAGTAGCACCAGCCTCAGCTTCACCTCTAAGAACAGCTACACTGTCAGCAGGCCTTCTAACTCTTGACAGACTTTTGGTAGCCTCAGCTGCATTATAAGGGGCATCAATAAAGAAGCCCTTTGCGGCCCTCCTTACAGCACCAGTAGAGCCTAGAGAAGCTGCATCTAGTAGCCCAAGGGCTGCATAAAGGGGAGCATAAGGGTCATCACCAAGATATTCTCTATCGTGTGCAACCTTGTAAAGATTCCAAATTGAGTCTCTACTGAAAACACCCTCATTCTTTCTCTCCTTAATGTAATCAGCAGCCCATTCCCTGAAGTCCTCAGGACGCATGTCTTGGAAGGCTGCTCTAATTTCAGCCCCTTCTCTGTTAGAACGGAATGTGACATTATCTGCAATGCCGATGGTGATTTCTCTCAATACATTCACATCTAGGAATGTAAGAATCTTACTGAAGAGGCCCTGTTCGTTGTTGTCAATCTCCTCAGCCATGAGGCTGTCCCAGATTTCCAAGTTCGTAATGGCATTGGAGACGTAAGGGTTGACATCCCCGTCATTAATCATAAGACCTTGGGTAAGAATGAAGTTACTAAAGCTCATTCTTCCTTGCTTCTGAGTAAGCTCAGCTACGACATCAGATGCCTCTTCAGTTGTAAGCTCATCTTGGTAGGCTTCATCCAAGGCAGACCAAACAATTTGGTCATTGACAACAAGAGATGCAGCAGCAGAGCTAAGGCTTGCATCGTTGCTTGCTTTAACTTCTTCTACTGTATCTACTGGAATGTCCAGTGCTACCGCAATATCCTGATTGGCTCTTGTTTCCTTTTCGTAAGAAGGGTTAGACACAATAACCTGCTCAAGCGCCATCGAAGAGATGATGCTTTGATTGCGAAGTCTGGACTCAACAGTAGGGAGAGAAGCCATTATTTATTAGTCCTTATCTACCACCAAGAGGTCTACCAATTCTTGTAGGTTGGCCCATTTGAGAAGTAGTTGGTGTGAAAAAATTACCTAATAGCTCAGGTCTGCCAGAAAGGCCAAAGGCAAGATTTGATATGCCACCAAACAATTCAGCTTGACCAGCAAAATTTTGTGCCTGTAATGTTTGTCCGTAATACAAATTATTTAGACCTGACATCATAGAACTAAAACCTAGGTTTGTACCAAGCTGAGAACTAAGACTTCCAATTCCGCCTCTTGCTGCAGAGCTACCTTCAAGACCAGTTGCAGCAGCAAGATTAACTCTAAGTTGACGTTCCATCAAAAACTGTCTGATTGATCTGCGTCTTTCAGCTTGAGCCTGTTGTTGTGCTTGCTGTCTTTGTGTTTCGACTGCAGCCTGAGAAGCTGCTGCTGACCTCTGAGAAGCATTAATAGAGGCAACACCAGCGCCAACAGCAACAGTACCTAGAACAGCAGCGCCAGCACTAATACCAAGAGCAGCACCAATTGCGGTAAAAATAGGCATTTAAAACTCCTTCATATAGTGGGTTTCGGCTTTAACGTAACCCTTCTTTTCGTAGACTTTTGACAAGTCTGTTACTCTTTCAAGATAGGCAATACCGACATACTTGATATTAGATTGTAAAGCCCATTCCTCATATTGTTTAAGCAGCCGAAAACCTGCGCTTGAGTTTCTATGTTCTTTACTGACAAACCAAGCTATGTCTGTTGATACTCTGTCAGTTGAGAACAAAGGTTCCATGTACATACAGCAGATAAAGCCAATAAGGTCACCATCTTTTTCTGCTACGAATGTTTTAAAGCTTTCAATATTAAGTGTCTCATTGAAAACATTCTGTGTTTTTTGTACATCAAACCCATACGGAAGTTTGGACTCTCTGTGAAACTGCTTAAAAAGCACAAGACAGTCAAGCATGTCATCTTTAGCAGCACTACGAATAATTATATCTGACATCAGAACCTAGTGTTTGCGGCCTGTATCATGCTCCAACCAATCAGTACGAAGTCTTTGCCCTCTTCACTTGAGAACTTAACTCGCATTGATCTGCCGTGTCCTCTGACCTTAAGCCTAGTTGTGATAACGCTTTCTGGGTAATTATACACACCTAGATTATCTTCGTCAACAACTACTGGATACTTTAGTCTGTAAGCCTGTTGACCAGCGGGGAAGTCCCTGTCAAAATCCCAAGCAGCTGACACAAGAAGAGAGGACGGTCTGATTGGCTCATAAGAAGAACCAGTAAAGGTAAAGCCTTCTTCTGTCAGACGAGAGTAGACTGCGAGATACGGTGCGTTCTTTTTGAGGACTGCATCACCGATAAAGTCATAACCAGTTTCTGCGTACGACTCATAGTTGGCATCACCCCAGTCGTAGAATGACGTATCAGTGAAGCCACCCATTGTCATTCTACCAGTAGAGCCATCAACAATAAGCAGGACAGCGGCAGCTGTATCTCTTGTGAACTGTCTGGTCTGTGTTGATACAACATTGTCGCCAGCAGACGTTACGACATCAGCACCTGCTGTTGTTACAACCTCAAGTTCAAGTTCTTGTGCGCCGAATGACGGGTAGAATGTAGCGCCAGCAACATAGTCTGTATTGCTTGTCTGGTCAGAAATACGCCAAGGATAGAAAGCTTGCAAAGCTGCGTCAAGTACAAGAACCTCGTTGTACTTGTTTGCGTTTGTTTCGTCTTCTGTTTTATAGAACCAGTAGATTTCTTTGCCAATGCTGTCATAAACACTAAAGCAATCCGACTTAGAAGCAGAAGGTATATTGTTCCAGTATGACTGTATGGTAGGAAGAGAGATATTTTGCTCAGAGGCTATACCTGATACTTCGTCAAACTTCATGGCGTGAATACCGTAGCGTGACCACCAGATAGGGATACCTTCGACTGGCACAAAGCTTTGAGGAGAGTCGATGCCTACATCAGATACTTTATTTACTGAATAAGCAGCAGCAGAGAAGACACCATCAACACCTGAAATAGACCACACACCGTTTTCAGCAAAAATATACAGAGAAGTTCTGAAGGCGTAAAGGCGTTTAATGTTTACACAGTCAGGAATCCTAATCTCACCGCCATCAGTAGCCAAGAGATCACTAAAGTACTCTGCGGTTGGATCGTTTACTTGGTAACAAGCACCAAAATCAGGATCATTTTCAATAACTTTACTGAACAGAATAGTACCAGAGTGTTTTTCACTCTCCAAGCCAGCGTAGAATGCACGACCTGAAAATGCTTCGACACATTTGAACCGAGAATAAATTCTTTCTGTGGAAAGATTATCACGAAACTTAGCAAAAAACCCTACGAGATTATGTCCATTAGCGGTTAACGATGTACCAGAATATACTTTGTCCCATTCAGTAGAACTATAGTCATTATTTGAATCTTTTCCAGCATACCAAGGCATAGTCAGAGGTTTACCAACGTAAGATGGTGCATTAGTTGCACCCCAACCACAGTTCTTTGCATCATATTGACGAGCAAAATTAAAGGAAAGATCAGGAATGCTTATAGATGAATAGTAAGTAGAAGTGTCTCCTTGCCATTCAAAATCTCTAACAGTGTGCAGAATTGTACTGACGGATATGCTGTCAGCAGCTTCGTCATATTGAATATAAATAGTTTCAATACCACCAGAGCTTACGACAAGGTAACCTTTAAGGCTTGCAAACTGACACTTGTAGTTTTCTGCACCATTAGAACCAGCATACTCATAGGTCTGAAGATCAATGCTAAAAGACTTCTGAGTATTAGAATAAGGAAGTTCAGCTTTATTGTAGAAGTAAAGGTGGTGGCCTTTTTGAATGACAAGAAATTCTAAGCCAGAAATACCTGCTACGTTTGTCCATGCACCAGAGTTTACCGTCTCTGTGCTTGATACAGTAAAAGTAGAGTCAACAAAAGACTGCTCTTTAGAAACGCCAAGACGCCTCCGACGAGAGCCATCCCGCTTTAGTTCGCAGTTAAGCTCATCGACAGAAGCGCCATCAGGGAATGTCATTTCGCCAGCCTCAGTAATGAGGCCCTTGACGAAGTTATTAACTGTCTTCTGATTGTAGCGTTGCGGCATTGTTGTCTTTTTGCTCCCTGAGCTTGTCCTTAAAGTACTGTCTCTTTACGGCTTGAGACTCAGTTGAGTTTGCCAAGAACAATTTAAGGTCAGCTAAAGCTTTGTTGTGGGAAGTGTAGAAGCCAGAAAGTTTAGGTGACAGCCTGTTAGTGCTATTAGTTATTTTCCAGAATCCGTTACCGCCGTTAGCTCTCTCAACTGTAAAGTCAGACTTATAGTTTGGATGAGAGACTATTGTTTTGTCATCTAGTCTTTTAACGTCCATAGCTCGGCCTAGAGTTTTCCTTACGAGTTCTGTAAAGATCGTTCTGTACTGTTGTCTTAAGTCTACGAGCAGCCTGCTCTACCTTAGGATCAGAGCCTGCTTTGAAGAGTGACATACAGGTAGACTTAGCCTCTGCAAGAAGCATTGGAAGCATAACGTCATCTAGATCAGGCTCAAAGCTATCGGAGATCGTAAAGGCAGGGAACTTTGTTCCGAATGCTTTTGTTTTGCTTTGAGTAAGTATTGACTCAACAGACGACTTGTAAGCATTCATTACAATATGTTCATCGTCAAATGAGGTGTAGTAGCTTGGATACTGGTCAGAACTAACAACAAGCTTTGTCTCACCATCTGTGTCAGTTACAATAGTTGTTGTGCTTCCATTGTGCATTGGCATTCTTTCAAAGAAGTCCAAAGGCTCGACCCAAGTTACTTCCTTGTAGTCTACAGCACTTGTCTCAGAAACATTGTAGAACAGCTTGTCAATAACTTTTACACCAGTAGGGTACTGGAAGTGTGTCGGTCTTGCTACCTGTGACAGAGAAGTAATATTAAATGTTGTCTGATGCTCAGGGATCAGTCTGGTAGCAATAATGTTGTAGAACGTATCCTTGACAACAGAGGCAACCTGTTGGGCTTCTGCAGTATCAGAGATGCTGTTTACATCCTCAGAGTCCATATCGCTGAGGATAGACTGTACGATGTCAAGGAGTGTTCTTCTCATTATGCTACGCCCATAATTGTAAGAGAGGCAGATGCAACATCAAGGGTAAAGGCGGAGTCACCCTTAACAAATACTTCTAGGTAGTCATTTGTAGAAAAACTACCGACATCTGTAACGGTAGCATGTTTCCACGAACCTGAGTCTGCCGTGACTACAATATGACCGCCATTGAGTGTAGAACCATTTTTATAAAACACAATTTCTACATTTCTGCTTGTACCAGAGCTGTTTTTATACGAAAAAGTAAAGTTAATCTGAGCTACAGTATCGTATGTACCAGAGTAAAAAAGTCTAGCATTTGGTGAACTTTCGCCTACCCATTCCTTTGTCAGACTTATAGAGAACGTTGGGTCCAATGGTGTAAATGATGTTGTAACACTGTGCTGATACGCAGGTGTAGCAGAGTCAAATGCAACATATCCGTTAATGTAGTTATGAACATTACGCCAAACACCACTGCCTGCCCCACTGGCAATATAAACTTCACCTGAAGCTGCAGATGCTGCACCCTTGGGTTCATGCAGGTACGGGTCTGTAAGACTGCTATGGTTTACGTTAACCATTGTTATTAACTCCTAGGGATATATCCAATCGGGGCATACTGTCAGTATAGTATACAAACGGTTTATCAGGTTGTCAAGAGAAATTTTAGTGGGACGCCCCAATTAAGGGACGCCCCGTTAGTAAGAGCCTTAGATTGTCGGCTCGGTGATAACCGTAACGAGGTTCTCCGGACGGTACAGCTTGAGGCCGTAACGAGCAGTCGTCACGAACTCAGTGCGCTGGTAGTCCTTGTTGAACTCTGTGTCAACGGTCGGCATCTGACGCCATGCACCAACGAAGGGCAGGATTGTCGAGTCAGCCGAGAAGAACATGTTCGCCTTACCGTTGGTGACAGTAGTAGCACCAATGGTTTCCGAAGCAATGTCAGCCATGTAGTTCGAAGTATAAACGTCGAAGCCATAGATGTTGGCAACAAACGACATACCAGTGGCGATACCGCTGTTGACAATGCCTTCCCAACGGGGGTTGTTCGACACCGAGGTCAGCTGCGAGAGGGTGTTCATCTCGTACTCAACCGAGGGGTCAACAATGGCAACGAGGTTACGCTGGGGAACCTTACCGGTTTTCAGCGAGTGCAGAGCCTTGGCGAAGTCAGCCACGGCAATAGCGTTGGACGTTCCCGAACCAATCATACGGTGAGCAGCACCGTTGATGGTGTTGGCGTTACCAGCAGTCTGACCCGATTGAAGGGCCATAATGTCGGTTTCCACACGCTCCATCAGAGCACGTTCCTGAAGCGGAACGAACTGCGAAAGAACTTGGTTCGCATAGAAGACATCCTGCTCCGCTTTACGGGTCAGGTAGTTACCAGCCTGCACATACTCAGTGATGGTGAATGTGAACTGTGCATCATCCAGAGCATCGTAGGTTACGGCAGCGTCTTCAGTGTAGTTGTTAATGGTGGCATCGCCAAGGGACGGGATTTTGAAGGTATCGCCATCCGGAAAGCTATCCAGCCAGTTAACGTATTTCATGCCCTGCAGTTCATCACGCAGGATTTCTTTAAGCTCAGCAGACCAAACTTCAGCACGTTTGAGCAGCGAGAGCGTCGATACTGTGTTACCAGCCATTTTTCACTCCTAAAGGTTAATAAAACTTATCGCCTAGACGCTCAGCGTCAGAAAGCATTTGTTGTTGGAACTTAGGCGAGAAGTAAAGTGTACGGTTTTCCTTACGAACTTTCTGGTAGTAGTTGAAGTTACGTTCAGAATTACCGCCCATGTTAACGCCTTCAGTTCTGACAGACCCAGAGATAAGAGGGTTCATCTGCCGTTTCTTCTCACCAATCAAAGTGAAGAATGCATTCGGAGATTCGCCTGCAATTTCCTTCAGCCTATCCATTGTCATACCAAGCTCAGCGGCTTTTTGTTTGATGACAACAGAAGCTTCAGTTCCGTAGGTCTTTGTCAGTTCCTCGTCTACGAAAGAAAGATTACCGTTTAGGGTTTGTTCTTTCTGTCTTTGACTCAGCGTTTGCTCAACAAGGCTTTTCAAGTCATCTTCACTGATCTGCCGAGTGGTGTTCTCTACGTCAGCTGCTCCTCTATTATTGGACAGGCGAGAGTTTTCTGTGGAGCTTTCAGTTGCCTTGCTCTTCGCCCGTGACAACACTTCTTGGTCGTAGTCCTTTTTTTGAAGCTCTTCTCGGATTTCCGCCAATTGTTTCTCAAGGGTTGAGATGTACGTATCGGCTTCGATTTTTCCTTTTGCGAGAACTTCTGGGTCACGCCAGTTGTCACCTTTGGTCGCTGCGAGTTGATCTACGAAAGAAGCTGTTTGGTTTCCATCTTCTTTGTTCAACTCTGTGTTCTGACCTTCGCCCTTGGTTTGGCTATCGTCAGTGAATACCATAGTTTATTCCTTATCCAGATTAATGATTTCAAGCACTGTGGTTAGTGCTCTGTTAAAACCATTCCTGTCAGCTTGTTTATAAGCCCAAGAAGGACTATCATAATCTGTAGCAGGAAGGCCATCTTTGAGCATAGGCTCTAAGATTTCTTTAAGTCTGTCAAGAGGCTCTCGTTGGGCCATAATACTTTGCTTGACAGCATCTTTTTCTTTCTTGTCTTTAGCTTTAATAAACCAAACAGCTTTCATTAAAGACCTTTTTCCATTGCGATCTGCTGTTCTTCTTGCATGTTTACTTCTTCTTCGACAGCACGTTTCTGAGTATCGAACTGCTCTTTGACACCAATGTTCTCAGCAAAGAGTGCAGGCTCCCCAAGCTCTTCCGTAAGAAGTCTGGCAAACTCTTTACCAGAAAGGTGGACACCAACGCTAGGATCACCAGATTTGATCTGATAGAGGGAAGTAAGGTTCTGTACACGCAAGGCTCTCTCTGCAAAGTGTCTGGCACCAATAGGTACGATCTTGCCGTTTGCTTTCAGGTCTTCTTTGGTGATATCAATAAAGTACTGTGTGTTCGTTGTGTCATTAAGAACACGAAGCACATCAACGTAGTTCATATTTCTACGGCCAGCCTCAAGCATTGCGTTAAGGATAGGCTCAAGGAATACTCTTTCGAAGTGTGCTGTCTTGTGCTGGAAGATACGGCTTGCAGAAGTCATAAGGGTCTGCACTTCAAAGGCTGTCTTCTCGCCTGCAGACCGGATACCCATAGCCTCTCTAGGCGCACCAGCAAGCATCTCCATCTTGGCTTCAAGCACTTGGATTTGCATGTCAGCATTAAGGGCAGTGACATCAGGGGACATATAACCTACGTCACCTTCTTCACCAATGTAAATTCGTTCTCCGGGGGCGAAGTCAAAGTCCTCTACGTCACCCCTGATCTTAAGCATGGGGTAAGCAATCTGATCGAATACGTCAGCCTTGAGGTTCTCCAAGTGGTCAATGCGGTACTGCATACCAACAAGGTTATCCAACGGACCCATCGAATACAGGTTGTCAGGACGGTCCCGCCAGCCAGCATGGAAGATAGAAGCCTTGCCAAGCCAAGACGGATTCTGCTCATTGAAGATGACATAGGCTCTGTCTACGACCGTAATGATACGGTTCTTGTGGAACAGTCCTTTGTCACTCTCGTAGATATCACCGTAGAACGTCAGGATTTCTACGTAGTTCGACTCGTAGTATTCTTTAATGTCACCAAAGCCATCAGCAATATAACCGTCTGCCTTGTAGTTGCTGGCATCAGAGGATGCAACAGCAGCCCTGTTTGACATCATACGTTCAAAGATAGCATTGTAATAAGCATTGTCACCCGACTCTTCGATCTTCCGCTTAAGCTCACCAAGAGACATAAGGCTTCTGACAATCTTTGGTGTTGACTCAAAGGAAGCTGCAGTAGGGTTGAAGACAATATCAAACGGAGAAACTCTTACGAGCTTGGGGCCAACGTAGTTGACGACCTCTTCGCCATTCTCAAATGTAATCGAATCAGTAGTGTAATCGACAGTAGCAAAGCAGTTGCCATACTGAATGTAGTCATTGATAAGTTTGCTTACAGTGTTCTCAAAGTCAGACTGACGGATTTTGTTATCCATGTAGGCTTGAATAACATTACGCTTGACTTTGGTAGCAGAGGTTTGGTCGTGCGCCTCAAACTTAAACCAACGTCTTTGCGGGAACAAAGCAGCAAAGTAGTTGGCATGAAGGTTGTCTGCAATCTGTGTAAGCTTAGGTGTTGTCGTAGAGTTAGTCCACGGCAGCTTAGCATTAGATGTAGTCTTGGTGTCAGTTGCGTACAGGTAATTACGGAGTTCTTTCCACTCCTCAATCTTACCCTGTCTACGGTTATTCCAAGAAGTCCAACGATCCGAAATATCCACAGCAAGGCTATGGGGATCAAGGATTGTGCTGATGTCAATGGTTGTGCCAGCCATTAGAAGCTAACCCCTCCGAATCGTTTATTAAACTGTACTACGTTGTCTTTCTGTCTTCTGACGACACGGGATGGTTTTACCGCCATGTCAACAACAGAAGCTAGTGCGTCGATAACGTCATCATGTGGAGGATTACGCATTGACAACTCTTCTTCTAGGTAGTGAGTGTTACCGCCTCTGTAGTGCCAGATAGCTAGGTTGTCATACCTAGGTTCTAAGACAGCGGATATTCTTTCTTGCTTATTGCCTTGGCTTTTATTAGGTCTGAACTCGTCAATACTAATCGCTAGGCCGTGTTCTTTAATTAGTTCTTTAAGCTGCTTGACGATTGCCATCTGGGCAACTGTCGTTTCTGCTCTCAGCTTTCTAAAGGACCACTTAGTTGAAAGGTCTAGGATGTGCTGAAAGTAATCAGAAATCCTGTCAGTCTTAAATCTATCAATATCCAAGACGTAGATACTATTGTCGGCATCAATGCCTATGACAACAATGGCTGTGTAGTCTGCCTTCTTGTTCAAGCTAAATGCAAAGTCAACCGCAGCGTATACGTTTAGTTTATTATCTTTAAAGAACCACTGACCATTGTCTAGTTTGACAAACTTTCTGTCGTAGTACTGGAACTTGTCTCTTGTGACTGGTACGTTATCTGGGTCTGACGGATCGTTGTAGTACTGTGCTCTGAACTGCCCCTTATCAAGATACTGGCCTCTCTTCTTAGCCAAAATCTTTATGTCAAATCCAAACCACTTACCGTCTTTTCTCTGTGCTCTAGGCCAGAGGAACTCACCTGTGCCATCACCTAGGTCTTCAACAGGCTTCTCAAAAATCTCGTAGATGTTCTCTTCACCAGTCTTACTACCCTGTGCATCATACAAGTCTTCTGTCATTTGCAACAGATCATTGTACAAGTCAGCCGGATGATACCTAGTGCCTACGATCCATTCCCTTGCGTCAGCACCTTCGATTGAAGACAGAAGGGAGTATTGACTCTTAACCTTCTGCCTGCCCTCTCCTGTGTATGCGTTCTCGTATACGACAACATCGTCAAGAACTGCAATGTCACAGTGCATCCCCGTCAGAGAGGTGGTCAGACCCCCTGTGAAGACTGAGGGGTCACGAACATTCTCTCTCTTTCGCAAAGGATGATCTAGGGCTATCTCTGAGTTAGTCCACCTAGAACGTTTGCCTTCGTCAGCATTGACATGCTCAGGCCAGTACCTTCTGTAGATTTCAGAAGTAAGGATACCTTTAATAAAACCTAACTGCTTTTCTGCAAGATTAGCTGTAGCTGAAATGTACAGAATACGGATAGTAGGGTCTTTAGTAAGCTCCCAAGCAACCCTGTAAGCAATCAGCCTAGACTTGCCATGATCCCTAGGGAACAGTAGTAGTTGGTGAGACTTTGCGTCATGTCTTGTCCACCAGTTACAGACATCCTCATGGCATTGCCCTAGTACTTGGTCAGGTGCCACAAGTCTAATGAACGTAACTAGGTCAGATTCAGCCGCCTGTCTGATATCATCAATAGTTACATTCATATATTAAGAACCTCTGATGTATTATAGTACATGACAAAAAATAGTTTGTCAAGTATTATTTTCTTAAATTCTCTTCAATTTTGTCTAGTTTCTCAAACACACGCTGGAACATTGATCTGATTTCTTTAATCTCTCTGTCATGTGACTCTTTTGTTGCAGCAACCTGAGCCTTGATAACCTCAATGTCTGTAGTCTGTTTATTAATTTTATTATGAAGCATCCATACAAATGCGCCAATTGGAAGTACTACGTACTGCAAAATAAGAGAGAGGGCGTCCATCTAGCTTACTCCGCTTCTGCAATTACCAACTCACCAGCCTCCACCTGCCGCATAATCTCAGCGTTCTTTCTGGCGGAAACGGCTATGTCGAAGTCATCGTAATGACCAAGATGTTTTCTTTTTCCATTCTGTCGCATATAGGCCATCCACTTCTCTCTGCGCTTATCCCAGTGGACACCCATAACACCGCTAGTGTTTGTCTTGGGCATATTCATGTTCCAAGCATTTTCAGCAAAGGTAGAAGCACGCAAGTTTTCGATGGTATTGTTTAACGGGTTGCGGTCGATATGGTCTACATGACTAGGCTCAAGACCAGTGTGCATTTTAAAAATCACACGATGCAAAAGATATTTTGACCCTCTGATACTGACGTATTTGTAGCCATTTTTATTCAAGCTGCCAGCTTCAGAACCAACCGACATATGCTTGCACGGCTTTGCCCTCCAATACAGGCTACCATTCCTGTATTCGAACAACTCATTTAACTCTGCCTGTGAGAAAGGCATTAGTTTTGCCGCTGTTGTCATGTTGGGTCTGCCTCTTGGATTACCAGCTCTCCGTCCTCTACAGCTTTCATAATGGCGCTGTAATGACGGTTGGCTAGGTCCAGTGGGACGAACAACTCCTGCCCGTCGATGGTGGCACGGATGGAGGTGTTGTTGCCTGACATTGGGTCTGTCAGGTATTGGGCTGATGTGATTGTCATTTGTTCCATGCCTTATAACTCCGCATCGTATGCTATCCATTGAGAAGCGTGTTGGAAACGTAGCCACCCACCTGACCCTTGAGATGCGCTTGTGCTAGGCACTGCTAACATTTCAACGCTGTTGGGCGATGCATTAGCAATACTTAAACCAGCAGTCGAAATGTATTGCGCACTATTGTTGCCGTAGTATCTAAAGCTAGAACCCGCTTCATTGTAAGATAATGTAGGAGAACTTCTCATCATTACAGGCAATGGCAATACACCATAGCAAGCGTTTATACTGTAAGCATTCATATTCATTATCCCATCATCCGTGGAATTTGATGAGCGCCTATAGTAATACCGCTGACACAGCGCCAACTCCTGACCATACGAACGATGCTCAAACGGGGTGGCTGTGTCGCCTACTTCGAGTTGGACGCCTGTGATGGCAAAGTAGTCATTAACTGCGCCACCAACCCCTAAGTTGGACGCATTTCTGTTGGCGGATACCTGCGTCCCCCAAGATGCCGTATGGCTTCCCCCTGTCAAGGAACTTCCAGAGTTAAGCCACCAACTAATTTCAATACCTATTCCGCTATCATTATTTATTACACCCGCTGTGTCGGCTGCTATCTGCACTGTCTTATATTCCCAAGTGTCCGCCGAGTTAATCGTATAGCTTGGGTAGATAGATTTATAGCCATTGTCGTGTTGAATTACATCTAGGCTAGCTGTCCCTGTTTTATTGGACTTAACCCAAAAAGATAAGGTCATCGTCTTTGCAGATGAAGCTCCATAAGATAACTTCTGTAGGTCTTGAGCCTCTATTCGGGCTTGAAGAACAGCATAGTCACCAGAAGCAGGGGAGGCATCAGCGACAGTGCAAAGGATTTTTAGTGATGAAGAAAAGTCATCTGGCGCACTACTGTCTTGAGAACCTGTCCATGTTCCAAGTGTTCCAAAGGCCAACCTAAAGCGATCCAATACAGAATACTTTTCTCCAGTAATCCCAGTCTCACTCGTCCCACGTTGTGCCACCTGCATAGCGCCATTGATGATCAGGTTGCGGTTGCTCAAAGCACCATCGTTAAATGCGTTGCCAAGATCGGCAAGGCCTCTTGCTTTAGACGCCATTACGCAGCCTCCTTATATACTTTGCCAAGAAGAACAGAAGAAATCTGCGATTGGCTCATCCCAAAATGATCTGCAATCTCACGCTGAAACATGCCATTTGCATACATGTCCTTTACCTCAGAGACTTGCTCAATGGTTAGCTTACGCATCACCTTGCCGTTCTCACGTGCCGCAGCCTTTTGCTTTTCAGAGCCAGTTTGTAGGCCAATCGCATTGGCGTGATACATGTTCTCAGAGTGAGTAGCCCACTCAAGGTTAGAGACGCAGTTATTGGTTTTGTCCCCATCGATATGATTGACACAGGTTTTACCATCAACTTTGTCAAGGAATGCTTCTGCAACAAGGCGATGGACATAGAAGTTTTTACCCTTCTTGTCCTTGTAGAGCATAACACTTTGGTAGCCAGCACCAGCGTTTCGTGGCTTTAGCCACTTGTTCGTCACAAGTGAGTAAACACGACCGTCTTTGGTTACGCTGTATCCATCAAAGCTTGGGATAGCCTTGCTCATATCAGCCTCCGATTACTTGTGCGTCGATATGCGCCTGATACGCAGCCTTAACGTCATCTGTGTGGACGACAGCAGCAATGGCTTGCACCTCGGCAGTCTCGCCTGAGAGGACATCCAGTGGGCCTACCACACGGCGGTGGAAGCTGCGGGAAATCTCTACGCCATCACGTTCAATGATGGTCGCAGTGCGGATTTGAATGTGTTTGTATTCCCCGACGATCTCAATCTTGTCGTCTGTAGTGCGTTCTGTGAGTGCCATCGTTTATCTCCTGTGATGGTTGGACTGTCCGACCCAAAGCTATGCAGTGGGTTATTAAACGTTGTATGATACTGCTAAGTAAATCTGCGTGCCTGTCCCAAGGTGGCTTACCTGCGATCTAGTAGAGGTGTTCCTTGGGTCTGCTGAAGTAGGTAGGTACAGTGGAATTTTCGTAGTGTTTGGGTTCACTAGACACATTGTCGGAGCAGCACCAGTATCCCACCCCGATACATATGAAACTGTACCCGCAACATAACCATCGTTCGCAGAGGTAAATGGCAGACCATCAATATATAACCCACCGCTACCGCCAGATGCAGAACCTGAAATTTCCAAATGTACTCTAACGTGAACAATCCTGCCCACTTTTGTATAGTCACCATTTCGAACAAGATAAGAAACTGTTGGGTTACTAGTGTCCCCACCAAAAGATGGCGTCCAAGTCCCCTCCTCATAGTCATCCAGATAATTAGCCGCACCAGTGCCGCCGAGGTAGACACCGCCAGAGAGGTAGAGGTTTTTGAAGCGGTTTGTGGGATACCCTAAGTCAATAGCAGCATCACGGGAGGAATTTGTAGTTGTGTTGTAAGGAACAATAGCATCAAGAAGGTCTATGGTTTTAACACCAGTGTCGCCCGTGCCGATAACTAAATCGCCACCTTGCGTCCCAATACTCCCCACAGTGGTGCCGTCTTTCTGCACATCAATGATAAGACCATCAGACGTAGCACGGTCAACAGTGAGGACAGTGGCACCATCGTTGTTGACGGTAAGACCGCCAGTGTAGTTCTGGCTGTTTACCTCGTAGGTCGAGTAGCTGATTACCTCCAGCACATCACCAGCAGCAGCACCAGAGGTCAGCACAATGTCCGAGCCGTTGGTGGCCGTGTAGTCAGTGCCGTTCAGGAGATGCACACCGTTGAGGTAAACGTCCACAAAGTTGGGGGTGTAGCCGACAGTGGCAAAGCTCGTCTGCCCCGCCGTGGCAGTGAAGGTCTCACGGGTCTGGGTGCTTTGAGGGGTCGGAGTAGTGCCGATATAGCCAGCCATTACATAGCTCCAATAATAAATGCTAGAAGCTCAGGATACCGCACACCCATGCGAGTGCGTTCAGTTGCGCCCTCTGGTGCTTCCTCGGCTGTCTCGTAGGTTTGCCCATCGTGTTCCCACCAAGTGCTTGAGATAAACATGGCGTAGCGGCCAGCATCAAGACCCTCAGCAGCGAAAGCATCCTGCAAGTCCTGTGCGATGATACCGACATGGATACGGGCCTCGTCGCCCTTCTCAGCGACAGCATCCTTCCAGCGATACTTGCGGATCAGCCCCTTGGCGGCAACGGCAACCCGCTTCTCAGCCTCGTCCAGTTCAGCAATGTCCTGCTTTTCATTGCGGTCAGAGGTTTGGATAGTGCCGTTGGTGGCGTAGACGTCGTCGAAACGCCAAGCACCGTCCCCAATGTCCATAGAGCCGTCATTATTACCACCACTACGTCTAGGTATCACATCCGTGGATCGGAACGTAAAGCCTGCTTGAAAGTCAACCGAACTCTCAATGAACAAACTGGTGGACGTATTCCCAATACTCCCCACAGTGGTGCCGTCTTTGTAGAACGAAATAATGTCGCCATCCGTTGTTGACCTGCGGAAACTTACAGGAGTGGCTGAGCTTCGTGTGACATAAAGAGAACCATTCGCTTTAGCTTCTATACCATCTGTCGCAAGGCTAGAACTCGTCTTACCCACCAGCAAGTTGCCCGACGAGTCGATGCGGCAGCGTTCTGATGTAGTTTCGTCTTGGCCATATTCAAAAGATAAGTTACCACCTTCGTTTTTGAAACGATAGTCTCCATACGAATCAAAACCAAAGACGTTACTGGTTGCACCCCTACGCAATTCAATCGATGCAACGGGGGATGTTGAAGTGCCGTTTCGGACTACAAGTTTTGCCTCAGTGCCAGCAAGGGTTAAAATGTCCAAAGGAGCAACTGGCGAACTCGTCCCCACGCCAACCCGATTGTTCGCCGCATCCACATAGAGCGTATTGCTATCAACGGTCAGGTCGCCGCCAATGTCAGCATTGCCAGTGACAGTCGCAGCCGTAGTGCTGAGAAGGACCGCCTTGGTTCCGATGTAGCCTGCCATTATGATTGCTCCAGCACAGACAGCAGAACGTCAGCAGAGGAGGCCGCAGAGGCCGTGACCACTACTGTGTCGGTGGTTTCAAGGATGATCTTGCCGTCAAGGACCGAGAGGGCAGAGCCAGCGGGGATGGGCGCACCCTTGATGACATAAGCACCAGCGGCCTGCACATCCACAGTGATCTGGCTGACAGATACGTTAGCGATGTTAAGGCCAATAGTCACAGCAGTTGTAGATGCTGGCACAGTGTAGGTCGTGACAGGCGAGGTGCCTACCGAGGCGCTTGTGTAGTTTTTGAATGTGTTTGGCATTGTTTAGAATCCTTTAGCCTAGGGCGATAGCAAGGGCTAATGCTTCACCCTGTGTAGCATACCCAGCTACCGAATGATCGCCCCATGAATAAGCTGTATTCCAGTTAGAAGTATCCGTCGATGTTATTCCATAAGCCACAGAAGCAGTGAAGATTGGGTCTGTTTCTGTGTAACTAGTAAGATAGCCCTCAACGGAATGATCTCCCCATCCGTAGGCTGTATCCCAGTTTGCGCTGTTGTTGGTAGTCGAATACCAACTTGAGGCCGTGAAGATCGGGTCTGTTTCTGTGTAGCTAGTAAGATAGCCAACAAGTGCATGATCGCCCCAGCCATAGGCTGTATCTGCATTTGTTCCCTGTGCAGCCGTGGCATATTGTGTGCCATCGACAGAGCCATTAACCCAAGAAGTGCCGTTATAAATTCTGACAACACCTGACGTAGTATTAAAATACCAAGCGCCAGCAGCTAACGGATCGCCATTGTCATCAACAGTTGGATCAGCTGTTTCAGCGCCAAGATAGAATACTTCAATGCTGTCAACAGATGCTTGAGCAGCAGCAGCGGAAGAAGCAGCATTGCTTGCAGAAGTAGATGCAGCAGACGCAGAGGAAGCTGCGGAAGAAGCAGAGGATGCGGCAGCTGTTGCGGAGCTATCTGCATCAGAGGCACTGGACGCAGCCGCAGAGGCACTAGAAGAGGCCGCAGAGGCACTAGAAGAGGCCGCAGAGGCTGAAGTAGATGCAGATGAAGCTGACGTACTGGCAGAACTAGCTGAGGCTGCAGCGGCCCCCTCAGACGATGCTGCGTGTGTCTCACTCGACAGGGCTGCAGCTGCACTGGCTGCGGCATTAGTTTTAGACACCAAGGCTGCAGCTTCAGCGGCTTCAGCATTTGTCTCTGCTGTCTCTGCACCTGTCTGTGCAGCCTGAGCAGCATTACGATAAGCTAGGGCTTGGGCTAGGTAGTCTGTACCACCAACTAGAATAGTGTCAGCATTAATGATGCTGTTACCATTCATGTCTAGGTCAGCATTCATTGCATTGGGAGTGCTACCATCCAATGACAAAGTATTATCAAAGGCATCTCTTACGTTCTGGAAGTTCTCATTGATTGCTTCCGCTGACGTATAGCCAGTTGTAATATTATTAATAGATGGTTTCTTTGCCATAAGCAGTGAATCCTTAATTAAGCTTTAGTATGCCGAGTCTATCTGCATCTTCTGACAAAAGAGCTAGAGCTTCTTTATCTTCTTCTTCTTTTTCTTTTGCGGTTAGCTTTTGCTTGGCCTGAGAGGCTGCTTCCTTATCTAGCCAACCTTTCTCTAGGAGAAGCTTAGCTGCACTGAAGGAACTTCTACTGTTACTTCTCATCTCTTCTGCAATGGCTTGGATTGCCATAGACTTAATCTTTACTATGCCTTCCTTGCGCCAAAGCTCGTAGTCTTTCTTAATGAAGGGAGACTTCTTAATGGCTGACCAAACATCCCAACTACCAAAGACTGTCTGAGCAAACTCGTACTCAGTAGGATCATTAGGGATCATTGACAAGTAGAGCTTACGCAGACTAAGGTAGGTGACACCATTGGCTCCTTGCCAGTCCATCTCTTTAGTTGTAAACAGAGCATAGGTAGGGTCGTCATAGCTATACTCGTAGAACAACGATCTAGTTCTAATCTTGTTAGAACCTTCTGATCTGAACGGGAAGTCAGGGAACATCATGGTTAATGGCCTTACATGCGTAGTTTGAAATATATAGTATCACGAATATATTTTGGTGTCAACAAGAAAAAAGTGATAAAAGTAAAATTTTTTATCTTGACAGATTCTGCGAATCACCTTAAAATAGGGCTGTCCGTTAGGACAGGGATATATAGGATATATAGTATCTAGGCTCTAGGACTTAATACTATTAAGTAATAGTACTAAAGGATTGTCCTAAGTCTAGCTTTAAGTGATATTACCTTAGGATGTGCTCAGGGGGGTCTTGCTTCGGCAGGACCCTTTTGCATTGTACGAAAAGTTTCTGAGAAAATTTCTAGGTGCAATGTACATACAGATGGCAACGCCCGTACCCCCGTGGGTGCCCCTGCGCACATACACGCACACATACCCGCCCCCATGTGTGTATGCGCACGTATGCATGCGTATGCGAGCTATTTTATGGGAAATAAACACATGACAAGATTAAAATATGTAACTACTTGAATTTATTACCCTTGCACATACGCCCGCACGAGCTATTGGCCCATCATTTAGCTATGCACTTTATGCATACCTGCCATGCAAACTTAGCAATAGACTTCCGGATCACCAAATGCCAATCTGAATACATCGAAAGCGACAAGCCAAGGCGGCACAAGGTTAAGACCTAGCACCAAGAGCAGCGTCCTTAAGACAGGTCCGGTGAGAAGCCCGACAAGTTACTTGACTACAAAACTAGAATATGCCTAACTGAATACCAGAAGAACAGAATACCTGCTTTTTAGTCTCGCATGAGGATAACTGTCATAGCCTTAACAGGCCAGCCAAGCGCAAGGGGTGACGTTAAACCCTGATCCTGCCGATAAACAGGAAAACCCGATGAGGGCCAACCCCAGTTGGAGGTCTGTGGAAATGTCTATCTAGGGCATACTCTGTCATAACTTGGGCCAACCCAAGCTTGTGCTTGACACACGGTGAAGAGTATGCCTCACTATAGACAACATAACCGGAGGACTAGCTGTGACACAGTATGTCAGAAATATCCTGAAGGTCTACCGTCAGGCAACAATGCAGGACGTAGAACATGGCATTGAATGGTACGCTAGGGCTAAGCGTGAGGCTAAGCGTATCAGTAAACAGCTAGACATTCCTGTCACTACGGTTGTGGGTGTCATGGCGGCACTAAGCCCTAACAATAGGTGGGAAAGAAACAAGGTTGACGCCTTCAATATGTGCATTGCATGGTATAAAGGGGACTGTCTGTCTGACTTCAAGGTATCGACATACAACAGCATGAAGGAAAAGGCATGGTCTATCCTTGTCGATGAATTAACTGTTGATGATGACATACTTGTCAGGCTTAATGGGCAGAAGATTAGATCATTCTACTCTAACATTATGGGTCTGAATGAGGTGACAGTTGACGGTCATGCCTTGAATATTGCACGGGGTTACCGTGTAGGATTGACGGAGGATGCAACCAATATTGGCGTCAGGTTGTATCGTGAATTGCAGGACGCCTATGTGCGGGCAGCTAAGCGGGCAGGTATCAAGCCCCATGAGATGCAAGCAATCACTTGGACCGTATGGAAACGGGTCCATAACATCTAACCAGAGAAAGGACTATACTATGACTATGACAAATAAACCTATCGTGATGAAAGCTAAACCCAAGCTGTATGCAAAGCATACCAAGCATTTCAGCAAGGCTGAGAAAATGACGTATAACTACGTCTATATTGATGACTACATTGTTGAAAACTACAAGACAAAAACGTTGAAGCAGATGACGTATGACCTCAATGAATACTTTCACAGGATTGTGTATCGTTATCAATGGTTGCAAAAAAACAATATCATTGTCACCCCTTCTAGGAAGCAGCGACTAGAACTTGCAGCCAAGGAAGCAGAGCGCAAGTTGGTTGAGGCCTATCGTGACCATGTGATTGCTATGGCTCGCCTTGAAGAAATCAAATCTAGCTTGGTTTAACTCTAACCAAAGAGAGGACTAGGACAATGCCTAATCAATTCGCAAAGACCCGTCCGGTAGATAAGCCCTATGCTATCTTCCGTTCCCCTGATGGAAACTTTACTTGGCACGTGTGCAAGACATACCAAATGCCAGAGAAAGAGAAAGCCAATCAATACGCCCGATGGTTTGTCTGGGCAAAGAGTGACTTCACCTATGGCAGCTTTGAAGCAGGTGACACATACTCCCGTGAGGTCATGTCCTACGGGATGCTAGTTGCAGCCGAACCAGAATGGCTGACAGCCTACGGCAAGCACCTTGGTTACCCTACTCCGCAAGAGTATATTGAGAACACATAGGAGAGATGGTGTGCCTTATAAAGACAAGGAAAAGGGACGTCAGTATGATAAAGCTTACCGTGAAGCTAACAAAGAAGCTATAGCTGAGAGAAGGAAAGCTTGGTATCAAGCTAACAAAGAAGCTATAAAAGCCTACTACGAAGCTAACAAGGAAGCTGTAGTTGAGAGAAGTAAAGCTTACTACGAAGCTAACAAGGAAGCTATAGCTGATCGGAAGAAAGCCTACAGGGAAGCTAACAAGGAAGCTATATCTGAGTATTCTAAAGCCTACAAGCAAGCTAACAAGGAAGCTGTATTAGAACGGGTTGTTAAACGTAGGGCTTTAAAAAGAAACGCTGTCCCTAAGTTTCTACGAGATTGTCAAGAGGAAAAGAAACGGCTTCAAGAAATCTACAAGCTACGACAGGTCTTGTCAGATGCTACTGGAATTGTCTATCATGTAGACCATATGTGGCCCTTGTCAGATGGCGGTCCTCACTGGTCAGGTAATCTTCAAGTTATAACAGCACAAGAGAATCTGTCTAAGTTTACATCGGTTGACGAAGAAATCAAAGCTACAATCAAGGAAGGTTTGGAGTATGCAAGACAAGCCTACTGATGACGAAAAGAAGTGGGTAGCCACCTCCTACGAACATGGGCAACGGTGGCACTACTACGGTGCAACTAAAGAACAAGCCCTGCTACGAGCAAAAGCAAGGACAAGCGGCCCTAACTGGGATACGATCTGGGTGACTAAGATGCCTGAGGAGTGGCCTTGGGAAGATAGTGGAGTAGAGGAATGACACAGATTAAAGCAACTTACATTGACCACATGGGGTCTGACCTGTCTGTTGTCAATGCCGCAAGGGTTAGCTTTGGCAAGAAGTCTAGCATGTATGAGAACCGCTTTGGCGTCTGGCACCTTGAAGAAAAAGATGTTAAGCTAATCAAATACCTAGCAAAGCACAAGCACATCTCACCTTTCGGTCATGTCTTTGCATCCTTCCACGTTAAGGCTCCGATCTTCGTAGCACGACAGCTAGTCAAGCACAAGTTCTTGCGTTGGAATGAGATCAGTCGCAGATACGTTGACGATGAACCTGAGTTCTATGTTCCTGACAAGTGGCGGGGCCGTAGTGCTGACAAGAAGCAGGGCAGTGAAGGTTTCATTAAAGACATTGACCCTGACGTTGTGGAAAGCCTGATGAAATGTGCAAGGAATGACTATAACTACCTGCTAGAACAAGGTGTAGCGCCAGAACAAGCCCGTATGGTCCTGCCACAGTCCACCATGACTGAGTGGTATTGGTCAGGTAGTCTTGATGCCTTTGCTGCCATGTATAATCTTCGCCGTGCACCTGACACACAGTATGAGACACGGCTTATTGCCTATCAAATTGGGGAAGAGATGGGCAAGCTATTTCCTTGGTCATGGCAAGCATTGGTGGATCATAGTTGTGAGTAACAGTATCAACAGAAGCATACGAGACATGACAGATGAAGAACGCAACAGAGCTAAAGAGAAAGCGAAAGCCAATCGCAGTGACCCGCACGATGATTGGTCAGCGTATGACATACCTAGTGAGAGTAATGACTGGGGTGAGCATGTTGATAAACGTAGTGTTTGGAGGAAACTTGGGCGAGACAGTGAGCGCAAGGAACTGGGAACTGAAGAGGAATAACAAATTTAATATTGTCTGGTTGATAGACTTTGTGCTAGGAAAAGATCACTGTGTTATCAGCTGGACCTACTACAGAACAAGGAAGTGGTAAGATGTATGATGAAGAATGGACAGTAGACTTTGGTGACAAAGAAGTATTTGTCAAGCTAATCAAACATGGTGTTGCTAACAGTGGTCTTCAACCTGTGTTCGAAGTGTTTGCTGGTACTGACTGGGATGGCTTTGAAATCCCTGTGTCAGAAGAGGAAGAAGAAGCTGCTATCAAGTACGTCAAGAAGAACTATGGATATATTGTTTATCTTGATTGGTGATAGGTGCTAGTGGGTATACCATATATACCCTGTCCAAAGGACAGCCCTAGGATACAGCCAAAATCAGAACTGTCAAGAGGAAAAATGCAATGCTTATAAATAAAACACCAGACAGTCAGGGTTGGATATCTCACCTGCCCTGTCCTTCCGAAACATGTGGAAGTTCTGATGCATTCAGCTACAACATTGACAGCTGTTCCGGTCGGTGTCATAGTTGTGGTAGTAAGTACCCAAGAGAGATGAAGAAGCTGTTTGATTGGGCGGCTGACGAATACCCTACCCAATCGCATGATGACTGGAAGGTTGAACCCGTGAACGTAGTATACAAAGACGATGTTGTGTCAGGCCCTCTGACAGCTAGGTATGCTGAGGTGCGAGGCATCTCTGAGAAAACCATGTCTGTCTACAAGGTCAAGACATACTTCAACAACCAAGGTGAGCCTGTCAAACAGGAGTATCCCTACCCTTCTGGCGGTATCAAGACCCGCCGCTTCCCCAAGGCTTTCAGTGCCAGTGGCCTACGGTCTGACGAGTTGTTTGGCATGGACCTGTGGAATGCAGGGACCTGCAAGATCGTTACGATTACAGAGGGTGAGCTTGACGCCATGTCGGCATACGAGATGTGCCACAACGACAAGTTCCCTGCCGCCTTTGTGTCATTGCCTAGTGCCACCCCAAGCCACAAGCTCTGGGCTAATGTAGCTGACTGGCTCAAGTCCTTTGACAAGATCGTACTGTCCATTGAACATGACGACAGTGGTAATGCTATCGCACAACGTATCGCCAATATGTTCCCGAACAAAGTCTATCGGGTGCAGCATGACAAATACAAGGACGCCAACGAGTTCCTTGAGGCTGGTAAGAAGCGTGAGTTCTTCCACGCTTGGTTCAATGCCAAGAAGTATACGCCTGAGAATATCTACAACACGCCTGAGCAGTTCCTCAAGCTGTACGACAAGGCAGAGAACCATGTCTATGTAGAGACAGGTATCAATGACTTCGATAGCTTGTGCATGGGCTTGATGCAGGGCCACTTCACTCTGTTCAAGGCACACACTGGTATCGGCAAGACGGAGTTCATGCGTTACCTTGAGTACCACATCCTCAAGAACCACCCTGACATTCCCATTGCGGCTTGGCACATGGAAGAGACAAAGCTCCGTAGTCTTCTCGGTCTTGTGTCATACGAACTGAGGGACAACGTAACCCGCAAGGACTTGATTGCTGACAAGTCAGCTGACACAAGTGTACGAGATGCAATCCAGCGGCTGACTGTCGGTGAGAAGTACTACCAGTTCTTCCTCAATGACGAGGACAATCCGCTTGACTTGCTCGCACAGATCAGGTATCTGACACAAGCCTGTGGTGTACGATATGTGTTCTTTGAGCCTATCCAAGACATTGCAGCAAGTCTGGGTGACGAGGTAGGTAAGGAACAATTCCTAGCTGACTTGGCTGTACGTCTGTCAAAGCTTGCAGCTGAGCTTGGTGTTGGTATCGTTACCATCGGACACACGAATGACGATGGTGCTGTCAAGTACTGTCGCATGATTGAACAGAGGGCATCCGTTGTGGTAGAACTACAGCGAGACAAGATGTCAGAGAACGAAGAAGAACGTAATACGACTAAGCTACTTGTGACAAAGAACAGACCTGTCGGACCCACCGGATACGCTGGTCAGCTGTACTTTGATACAAAAACATTCACACTAGCCGAGAAGTTTGGAGACTACTGATGACAACAATCGCAGCTGTAATTTATTTCTTGGGAATTGTTAACCACTACCTGTCGACAAGAGCAATCATCCACATGGCAGGCGAAGAGCCTGACAAAATGAAGATAATGCTTGGGTCGATCTTCTGGCCTTATTCTCTCAGCCTTATCTTGTTCTCTATGCTTCTTGACCGTGTACTAGGTGAAGATGAATGAGCACCGTAGTTGTTGACATTGAGACAGATGCACTTGATGCCACAAAGATTTGGGTAATCTGTGCAGAAGACTTGGATACTGGCGTCAAGACACAGTACCTCAACGTAGACATGGACGACAGTGAGGCTGACAAGTTCCGTAACTTCATTATGACATATGACAAAATCGTAATGCATAATGGTATTGGGTTCGATGCCAAGATCATCAACAAGTTCCTTGGTGCTGGCACCATTGATCTGCAGAAGGTTGTCGATACTCTTGTTGTGTCACGGCTCCTGAACTACGACATCCGCAACGGCCACAGCCTAGCGGCTTGGGGTCAAAGACTTGGTGACTACAAGGGAGACTTCAAAGACTTCTCTAACCTGTCACAAGAGATGATTGAGTACTGCCACCAAGACGTAACAGTAACAGCAATTCTCTACAGACGGTTCAAGAAAGAAATCGAAGCACCTGAGTGGCAGAAGGCACTACGCTGTGAGCATGACATCCAAATCCTGTGCGAGCAGATGACAGACAATGGCTTCTACTTTAACAAGACCAAGGCACAGGAACTACTAGACGATGTGCTTATGCGAATGAGCAAGCTTGAAGCTGGTTTCCAGAAGGACTTCCCTCCTCAGCTGGAAGAAGTTAATCGTATCATCTACCGCAAGAAGGCTGACGGTACTCTGTACGCCAACGTTGACAGAGCCATGCGTCAGTACAAGATGACAAGGCTGGACAAATCTGTCATTCCTAATGAGCTTGTCTGCTACGATCTGATTGCCTTTGATCCTGCATCACCAATGAAGAGGATCGACAGGCTATGGGAAGCAGGCTGGCAACCATACGAGAAGACGAAAGGACACATGGAACATGAGAGACAACAAACAAAAAACCGTAGACGCTGGTAAAGCAGAACGGTTTGCTAAGTATGGCTGGACTCTCTCTGAGAATAACCTAGCTACCCTGCCAGATGATGCACCTGAGGGTGGTCAGAAGCTTGCAGAATGGTTGACACTTGAAGGCCGCAGGAGCAGCCTAGTAGAATGGATAGGACACTGTAAAGATGACGGACGTATTCACGGAAGGTTCACTCACATCGGAGCTTGGACTGGACGAATGGCACACTCAGCACCCAACCAAGCCAACATCCCTGCGGCTTTTCACGGGGAAGCCAGAACTGCTGTTGAAAGAGTTAAAGAAAAGTATGACGGAGACTTCCGAAAGCTGTGGTGTGTACCAGACAATCACTACCTCGTCGGGACGGACGCTGAAGGTATTCAGCTTCGTATCCTCGCACACCTAATGAAGTCTGAGGAATACGTACACGCTATCGTTTCCGGTAAGAAAGAAGACGAGACTGACATCCACAACCTGAACCGCAAGGCCCTTGGCATCAGTCATGTTACTAGGGATATGGCAAAGACATTCATCTATGCCTTTCTCCTAGGCGCAGGCACTGCCAAGGTTGCACAAATCCTTAAGGTCAATAACAAGGAGGCTCAACAGGCAGTAGAAAACTTCATGCAATCCATCAACGGACTAGCTAATCTAAAGAAGCGGGTGATCCCATCTATTGCATCCCGTGGCTGGTTCAAAGGACTAGACGGACGCAAGGTTCCTGTTCCATCAGAGCACAAGGCACTGGCTGGTATGCTACAGAATGGTGAAGCTGTCGTGATGAAACATGCAGCTATCCGCTGGACAAGACAAGCAGCCTACGAAGGCATCAAGTTCAAGCTTGTCACTTGGCCGCATGACGAATGGCAGACAGAAGTTAATGGGTGTCATTCAGATGCTGAACGTCTTGGCATCATCCAACGTAACGCAATCGTAGACACAGGCATTGACTTGAATATCATGTGTCCTCTGGCTGGCTCTACGAACATCGGCACTAACTGGTACGAGACTCACTGATGATAAAAACATGGCTAATTGCATACATCCCTGCAATTATTTACTTGACATTCTATATCATCAGACGTATCTATGTATTACTCCTAGAACAAGAGGTTCTTAAACATGACAATGACTAAACCCAAGACTAAGTACGGTGTTTTCGAGGGTGAGCTTTACTACGCACGGCTCTTCCCTGATAACATTGACAACTCTGACTACCATGTAGCTACGCAAGGTCAGTTCAATGTTGTCTTCGTGCCAAAGGATGAAGAAGAACTCAACGCTATGGTTAAGCTTGGTTTCCCTGAGACTTCTATGGGCAACCCCATGATTAAAGAGTTCGACTTTGCTAACGGACGCAAAGGCGTAAAGCTCAAGCGTCCTAACGTACACCCTTCCGGCTATGAAGGACTAGGTGGTGCTCCCTCCGTAACCAAAGGCACTACCAATATCCCTTGGTCCTTTCAGGAAGATGGTGAGCTTGGTAATGGAACCACTGCCAAGGTTAAGATTTCGATCTACGGTGAAGGCTCCCGTGCCTCTGTGAAGATTGAGAAGGTTGGTATTCTTAACCATGTTCCTTACGAAGCAGCTGCACCTGCAGAAGATCGCTGGTGATACTACCTCCTGAGCATGAGGCTAAACTGCTCACACATAAGGAATATGAAATATGTCCGATAAGCTACCCAAGGTTATTGTTGATGGTGACACGATGGCTTATCGTGCAGCTTACTCCTGTCAAGACCTTACCATTGATGACGCCATTGACAAAGTAGACGATGTTCTTGTCGAGGCTATCCAAGCTGTCCTCTGGGACTATGACGATACAGACGACAGTCTTGTCAAAGTATTCCTGACAGGCAAGGGCAACTTCCGTTACGACATAGCCAAAGCTGCTGAGTACAAGGGCAACAGGAAAAGCAAGGACAGACCTGAGTTCCTTGACGGTGTAAGAAAGCACCTCATTGACAACTGGAATGCTGAGGTATCAGAGAACGAAGAAGCTGACGATCTGGTTGGCATCTGGGCCACCAAGGCTGGACCTGAAACCATTGTCATTTCTATTGACAAAGATATGCTTCAGATTCCCTGCTGGCATTACAATCCAAATCGCAGGACACTACGTAATGTTTCAGAGACAGAAGGACTACGGTTCTTCTACTCCCAGATACTGACTGGTGACAACGTAGATAATATTATTGGCCTGTATGGCATCGGACCTAAGAAGGCCGACCTGCTGCTAGGACCAGAGACTGACAAAGAGACAGACCTATTCGACCGTGTAGTAGAAGCATACTCCGGTGATGTAGAAAGGGTCATAGAGAATGCGAGGCTGCTCTGGCTTCGCAGATACGAATGTCAGATTTGGGAGCCACCTATTGCCTAGATACAGGTCTGGACTTGAATCCAGAACAGCTAAGTTTCTAAAACAAAAAGGCGTCAAGTTCAAATACGAGCAACAAAAAATCCCTTGGCTTGACACAAGGGAGAAGACCTACACACCTGACTTTGTGCTACCTAATGGTATTATTGTAGAGACAAAGGGAAGGTTCATCCCGTCAGACAGAATGAAACATCTAATGGTCAAGGAACAACATCCTGACCTTGACATTCGTTTTGTCTTCAGCAATCCTAACACCAAGCTTAACAAAGGCTCTCGTTCAACGTATGCTGACTGGTGCTACAAGAACGGGTTTAAGTTTGCGAAAGAAACAATACCTGACGAATGGTTAAAGGAAAAGTCCAATGAGGATTAAAGTTCACCAAGTAATATCTGGTCCTTGGGAAGACGAGGACAGTGACGATTACTTCAACCTTTGCCTAGTAGAATACGGAGGAGAACTTATCCATGATGAAATCTGGTTTGAGTCATTTGATGAAGCCTACGGTATGGTTGTACATTTCACTAAGTCTATTGACCCAATTGAAATTAATGTCCCTCTTCCTTTCGTGAGGAACTAAATTGTTTACACTTGACAATAAAATTGAGGCTCTCGTAGAGAACTACGGCATCGTTCTTTTGCTTGAGCAGAACGAGATAGCAGAAGGTACAGTCGTCAGGTTCCTTGTTGACGAAGGCTTGATTGACCTCGACGACTACTTCAATCTTGATGCAGAGTATGACTGGTGGGAGGAACAAACAGAATGATTAACGAATCAGATATTGACAGCATGGCGGAAGATCAGCTAGAATTGTTTGCTTACTGGTCGCCTGATACCTTTGCTAAAAAGAAGAAGTGTAAGCCAACTACTTACATTGGTATGGTAATGGAGTTTACTGATCTTGTTGGTCAGGAACCCAAACCTTATTTGTATGCTGCTCTCATTAACGAAGAGTTCAATGAGTGGGCAGCGGCAAGACAGCACATGGACCGTGCCAACGAACTAAAAGAGTTGACAGACCTACTCTATGTCATATATGGTTATGCTCTTGCTAATGGCTGGGACGTAGACGAGTCCTTCCGTAGAGTTCATGCTAACAACATGGGCAGATGCGTACAGCCTGATGGCACAGTTAACCGACGAGAAGACGGTAAGATTATTAAGAACACTGACTACCCAAAAGTAAACCTAAACGATCTAGTGTGAGAACCATAATGAACAACAGCCTACCCACCGACTACCAAGCCTTCATCCACACCAGCCGCTATGCTCGTTGGCTTGAGGAAGATAACCGCCGTGAAAGCTGGTCCGAAACAGTTGACAGGTACATGGACAACGTTGTCGGCACATTGGTGGGTGATAAGGTCTTCATGGAAATCCAAGAGGCTATCTCTAACCTTGAGATTATGCCTTCCATGAGGGCCGTAATGACTGCTGGCCCCGCCCTTGAACGTGACAACACAGCTGGCTACAACTGCAGCTACCTACCCGTAGATGACCCTAAGTCCTTCGATGAAGCGATGTTCATCCTGCTCTGCGGCACTGGCGTTGGCTTCTCCGTTGAACGTCAGTTCGTGTCGAAGCTGCCTGAGGTGCCACAGCTTTTCAACAGCGACACAGTTGTCGTCGTTAAGGATAGCAAGGAGGGTTGGGCAAAGGCTCTGCGTCAAGTGATTGCACTC
>Ga0222715_10000482_pt1 | contig 39576 bp, 58 predicted proteins | sample C33_9DmetaG_FD_165056 | JGI IMG/M metagenome (GOLD analysis project Ga0222715, IMG submission 165056) | Estuarine water microbial communities from San Francisco Bay, California, United States - C33_9D | ecosystem: Environmental > Aquatic > Marine > Unclassified | place: USA: California...
ATTCAATAAAATTATTGTCGTCAAAATCGGTGAGAGGTTTTTTAAATAATCTTGTGGAAATTTTTAATCTGTCTGCTCCTGGAGCAGAATAATTATTATAACCTTGAGAATTATCTGCTAAAGATTCGTCAAAGTCTGCTGTTATGATTTCTTCAGATACAAAAAGTCCAATTCTGTAACTTGGAGTGTTTGAATACTGATCTAAAATCAGAGTTTCTTTGGATACATTGACAAAATTGCCACGAATAAAATAAACTCCATTTTCTATTTGAAATGCAGATCCAATGGAGGTTGAATTCGTTGCTGAAGTTATTGCGAAGGGACTACCTGCTGCAATTGATGTGTTTCCAAGAAGACCAGAAGTAAGAGTCGTGTTGCAAGTTAAAGTTTCACCATCCAAAAATTGTTGAGAAGAATTATTTGCTGTGTTTGAAGTCAAATAATTTATATAAAGAGTTATATTTCCTCTTTCGGAGTCAGTTGCAGATAAAACGTAGTCAACGTATGCAGTAACACCTGAAGTTTGACCCGTAATTTTTGTTCCTACTAATTGATCAGCATAGGATGATACGGGTACTCCAAGATAACTGTTATTTAATTCAACTGCATAGTAAAGTTGAGTATACCCAGTGTTTCCTGGTATGACCTTTGCACCTTCTTTGAAAAAATGTTGCCCAAATTTTTCAATTTGATTTTGCAGTATTGATTGCAGAGTTGTGAGTTCTCTTGCTTGAATCGGATACCCTGGTTTAAAGAGAACCTTGTGATAGTCTTTAGCAGGATCAAAGTCGTCAAAATATGGTGCTACATTAAGATTGGTTTGCTGTGACATAATTCTTTAGAACTGCAAAATGACCTTAATATCTTCTTTTTGGTTGGATGACCTAGTAATCGATGGTCTGTTGTCAACATAAATTATGTTTCCAGAATACTTTTTAGCTTCTGGGTTGGAAACACCATTAGTAAAAGTTTGACCAAGATAATATGTCCTACTATTTATTACGGTAGAGACACCGCTAAATGTAGTGCTGATCGAAAGATTTACCGATCCACCAGTTATAGTTAGACTTCCACCACTTGATGGTGATGCAGTAAATTCTTGCAATTCAAATCCATATGTTGGGTTTGTTTGTGCAGTTCCTACAGTATTAAATCCTGCAAGAGATCTATCTTGCCAATATTTCAAAACGCCTGTTGTTTGATCATAACTAACAACCCTAGCAGCAGCAGTTGTTCCCGTTGATACTGTTTGGGTAAAATAAGCGTCTGGTGTAAACGTTGCAGTGCTGTATCCCGTTCCAGTCAGTCTAAGAGCGCCTAGAGCACTTGCTTTATCTAAAGTTAGATTTGATGATGATCCATATGCTTTGGGATTTTCTACAATTCCAACTCTTGCAATTTCATTTCCAGTTATAAAATCTGGATTTTCCGAATCGTTTTCGATTCTGGAATAAAGAAGAACATTATATGCTCCCAATTCTCTATAAATATCTGATCCATGTCCACCTTTTGGTGGAATTATGACATTAAATGTTGGTCTAGTTGTTCCCGTTGGAACACCTCCAGCAACTAAATCCACATTAGCAAAACTGTATCCTGATCCTTGGTTTGATACTGTTATTGATTCTACTTTGGAGTCATTATTAATTACAATAGTACACTCTGCCCCTGAACCATCTCCTTTAATAGGAACTCTAGAATAAGTTCTATTTGCAGTTCCTAATCCAACACCACGATTTGTGATGGTTACAATTTTAATTGATCCATCAACTGCATTAGTTCTTACAGAAGAATTATCTGAAGAAGTTGACCAATCAGCGGGAACTGGTATAAAATCTGATGATTCAAATTTTATTATTTCTGATGGTTTAATAGTGTAAAGATATTTCCAAATATATCCATCTCCACTAGTTCCTGCAGCCCTTGGTTCCAAATCGGTAAAAGTTGGTTCATCAAGTGATGGTCTTCCGTTTGGATTCTCTGGATCTATTCCATTCTGCAAACAAATATAGAGTCTGTAATCACTGTTTAAAACATAAAAATATGAAGAATAAAGATTCGTTGCACCAGAAACTTTAGCAGTATTTGATCTGCTATAGTCATGTCTGTACATGTCATAAGTAGTTCCGGATGACCAAAACCTTTTTGCAATAACTTGTCTGACATCTGAAGAATTAATTTTCTTCAAAGCGATCATTGTGTCCCAATAATCATTTTCTTGATCAAAATTGTCTTTTGGTGCTGGTGGATCCGAATTCCAACTTGTATTATAATCAGTTGGGTTTGTTAATCCAACAAAAGAATAATATGAATTTGTATCGGTTGCTATACCAGCAACAAAATTTTTCGCATTTAAAATTCTAATCTGATCAGTTATAATTGCGGACATTTTACCGTGGTTTTTTTTCTATTTATTAGTTATTATGAAGTATAATTTGAAGATTTAAGTTGATTAAATCTCTGAACAATGAGGGATGTGGTCAATCCAGTAACACCATTATCTGTGTATGCAGTGTAGGAATTGGAATATTCTCTAGTAGATAGAGAAACTTTACCCCAACTATAATTGCCGAAGTAATTTGATGTAGAAATTCCAGATCCAGTTCCAGATATAAAGTCTTCAGAAACTCTTGCGAATATTCTTCTAACAGTTGTAGTGACACCAGAAACGTTTACTGTGGCATATTCTGCAGTCTGAACAAAGTAAACACCATCAACAAATACTGTTGCTACACCAACAGTTCCTCCAGTAGAATCTAGTGATGTCAACGTAGTGGAAGCATATCCAACGTTTGTGTTGTAAACAACAAAGTAATCATTGACATCAAGAGCGCTAAGTGTAGTAATTCCAGCAAATCCTGTAATATTAGAATCTCTCAAGAAAGAATCATATGGAATATGCAAATCAAATATCACTTGAGTTGTTCCAACACCAACTGAAGTGGTTCCAAAACCAACAATTATTCCACCATCACCAGAGAAACTAGTCACCTTATTACCTTCTTCAAGTGAAGATGGTGGAGTGATGAGAACAACTGGTGGATTTGTGTTTGTATAACCAACTCCAGCATTATCAACAGTAATACTAGATACTGTTCCACCAGCTGAAATAGTTGCAGTTGCAGTTGCTTGAGTTGTTGTTGATATACCAATTGTGCTTGCAATACTGACTGTTGGAATTGCACTGTAACCAATTCCGCCATCTGTTATTGTAATTGAAGAAATGGTTCCAAGACCAGAGACCACTGCTGTTGCAGCTGCAGAAACTTTACTATCTTGTGAAATGAACTTCACTTCATTTTGGAATGTTGATGGTGTGGTTGCACTTTCATTTTGTGGATCAAAGAATGGTCTGATGTTGTCAACGTATATTTGAGTTGATCCAACTCCAACAGATCTTGTAATGTATGCAACAGGATTAATCCTTGGTTCGTATAGAGGTCTGTTTTTACCAACCTCTTTTTCATCTATAATCTTATCTTCAGTTTGCCTACACCAAACAACTGGTCTTAATAAACTTGTATCAGAAACATTTCCAGGACCATAATATGGATTTGTTGTAACAACATTTGTTGATTTAATGGTATTGACATTTCTAGTTTCCTCTTGCAGGTAGGATTTTTGACCAATTGTTGAGTCATATCCTATTGTAAGTTCATCTCCAACCTTTACAGTTTCTGTTATATCAGTTAATGAAACATCAACGTCACCAGTTCCTTTATAGAAAATAATTCTAACTCTATCAACTGCTCCATTATCTGGATCATTCTTTAATGGTTCGGTGAAAGTTATTTCACTACCACCAGTAAATGAGTATCCCTTTCCTGGAACTTGAAGTATATCATTAACAAATACCAACAGTGTATCCTGTACATTAATCTTAGATCCTCTTGCAGCCACGATGGAAATTGGATTTGTATTTACAGAAAGTGGGAAAGTTTGTCTATTTCCATCTGCATACCTAATAATATCATCAAGCACTTGTAAAGTTCCTACAGACCACCCAGAGAAATCATCTTTGTCTGTTCTTTGAATTGTTATATTAAATTCTTTAAATGTTTTCGTTGGATCGGTTGGAATTCCTATTGAACCTCCAGATGGAATTGTCAATATTTCTCCAATACCATATCCAAATCCAGTGTTTGAAATTTCAAACTCAATTACACTAGAACCTTGTCCAACAACAACATTAATTTTTGCACTTTGTCCTACCCCAGTTACAGAAGATGAACTATACTCTAAATCAAGATTTGAGTAAGAAAGTGGAGAATCAAAGAATATATCTGGTGGATTTGATGTGGTATAACCAGTTCCTGGATTGGTGATTGCAACACTTACAATGTGACCAGCACTTATAACTGCTGTTCCAATGCTGACTCGGTTGATTCCAGTCAACGATGAAGTTCCAGCACTAACGTTTACGGTTTGAACGCCAATTCTATAACCAGATCCAGAATTACCAATGCTTACTGAAGAAATTGTTCCAAGTCCAGAAATAACAGCAGTTCCTCCAGCAGAAACAAGTGGTTGATATCCAAATCCTTCAGTCGATCCAACAGAAACTATTATTCCACCAACAGGAACATTAGAAGTATTCACATCACTAAAGATTGATGTTGCAGTTCCTGTAAACCTAACAGTAGTTACTCCAGATATTTCATTTAATTCATAATCGTAAATATTACCTGGGGTTTGGAATACATTATTGATCAGTAAAACTGCATTAGATGTTGATATTCCTGTAATATCAGATTTATTTTCGGATAATACAAAAGATCTTGTAATGCCATCAAAACCTTCCGATATGTCATCAAAAATGTAATTATCTTTATATGGTTCATCTGTATGGTTAGTTACACCAGACCTTAAGAATACCCTTCCATGGAAAGTAGATCCAGTTGCAATTCCTGTCCAATCTCTATCATCTGGTGCATTTGATGATCCTCCACCGACAGGAGTTGGACCATAAGGGGGTTCTGAGAAGGTAATAATATTATCAACAATATTATAATTTCCAGTAACTTTCGTCACCAAATCTCCAGTGCTTGCGACTCCAACTTTAGTTCCAAGCCATCCTCTGCTTACTCTGAATGCATTAGTTTGTCCAACACCAACGCTCTTTATCTTAATGATTTCATTATTAATTTTCACGAGGTCTGCGCCAAAGAATGATGTTATTCCACTAAAGTAAATAATATCATCAGTAGATGCAATACTGTCAGCAAGAGTTTGAGTGATTGCAGTTGAAACAACAGGTGATTGTATTACATTATCCAGAGTGAGAATACACTTCGCATTTTGGTCTTGTGCAATAAATCTGTGTGAAGTTCCAATTCCAACACTTGTAATATCCAAATATTCAGGAACAAGTTTTAATGCTTTAGCTGCACTAGAAGCAAGTCTAACTGTATCCTCATCAACTTTGATGACGAAGAAACTTGAAGGTAAGAAAGAGGTTGTGCCTAATCCAACACCTGACCCGTCTAGATCAAAACTGGTTGTTCCAATTCCAATAGCAGATGTAGCACTACCAACATGATTGTATGTAACTTTTTGTCCAGATACAAAGAAGTGATTTGGAATTAAGATACTATCATCACTTACACTAACTACAGTCGAAGAACTTCCTACAAAATATTTTTCAAAAATTGGACTTGATTTGTGATTTAACTCAAAAGATTTTCTAACACTAGATTCAGTTCCGGTGTATGTTCCGAAATTGGTTTCTATTGTTCCATTATTCAGTGAGAGAGTATCTTTAGAATCATCCTGTATTCTTACAGCATTCATGTATACTCTAACTTCTGCATCTATTCCAGCAAGAGGAGTATATAAAAGTTCAACAGTCCCTGCAGCAGAAACTCTTGATCCAAGTGTTCCTAATCCGACCGATGTTTCAAGGTTTCCATATTCAACATCATAAGTATCTCCAGATCCATCACTAACATTGTAGTCATCAACTACAATAAATTCCGATAGTTGATATCTATTGTTTGTTGTATCCGAAACTTGGACAATGAAATACGCTGCGTCATACTCCGCTGGATATGTGATTACGGTCGTTATTCCTGGAGTAGGTGAAGATGTTACTGCAGCAAATCCAGATTGTATTCTGGCATGTTTGAGATCAACAGTACCAATCCCTGTGGAGGAAGATTCTGTAGATATTGCAACTTGTACAGTATTAATAGTTAAAGCAAGACCAACATTGTTTGGAACAAAGTCAACTATTAAATTAGAACCATCGATATATGGAATATAAGTTCCAAATCCAGTGATGGATCCCTCGCCAAAACTTGAATTTAGTTGTCCATATTCTAGCAACTCAACACTTGTTCCATCATGAATAATATTAAGTTCATTAAATTCATATTCGTTGTTGACAAAATCAGCAGCTGATACTAAAACCTTTACAGATCTATAAGTACTGGCTATGGAAACAATGGTGGTACTTGCTATTCCAACCGAAGTTACGCTACTTGTTTGAATCTCTGCAATGTCTCCAATAGATGTAGTTCCAACTCCTAATAAATTATCATTCAAATTGTACGAAAGACTAGTTACATAATAATCATTTACCTTGTACTTAGTTGGATAGAACAATAATTGACCTTCGTCACCAAGTATTGAGAAGTCAAAAGATCCAAGATCATTTACAGTTTCTACTCTACCGTATTGATTAATATATGCAAAAGAATCGTCATGAATAATATCAACTATTAAAAGTTGTCTTTCTCCAGTAAATCTAGTATCTCTAATAAGATTAATATACTTTTGCGATCTAACATTGGATAAAAGGAATGTATTGACGATTGAGAACTGAGAAGTTCTTGGGGTATTATTAAAAGAACCACTAAAATCATCAATCAATAAAACTCTGTTGCCAATAGATTCGAAGAAATCTGTAAGTATTCTACTTGCAAACGTTATTTCATTTGAAAGTGTTTTTGATCCAATTGTTAAGTAATTTTCTGATACTAAATCATAATCAAATACACAATTGAGATCTACAAATTGAGAAAATTCATTAATAATCTCAACAGAAGTTCTGTCTGTAGAAAGACCTACTGCCAGTGAATTTTCATTTATTTCTGACAAGTTTGCTGGAGTTTCTAATTGATAATCAGAAAATTTCTTAAATCCTGCAGTGTGATTTAAAGAACTAACCGCAGTATTCCAAGTATCATAATCTACTTTTGACTTCAAGGAATATGAGAAGTTTTGATAATAAAAACTATCTTGTATTCTCTGTAGGTTTTGATTTAAGAATCCAGAATTGGATTGCCATCCACTTTCAACTTTTGATGCAGAATCTAATTTAAAATTGGAGTCAAAGGAAATTATACTAGATGGAACTCCTTGTGTATTTGAAGATTGTCCTCTAATGAGTTTATCAACAACAAAAGTATCAGAGGTTGAAATTTTAATTTGCTCTAATTTCGCATCCCAATCTTCAACAATACCAGAAGCTGAATCTGAACTTACTGTCTCCCCAATAATGAAATTATTTGGTTTGAGAACCGAACTAAATTGTGGTGTATATTTAACTGGAATAATTCTAGCAGAAATTGAATTAACCTCATCAAAAGTTCCTGGGACTTCATTTGATTCTAAGAATTCTTCCAAACTGTAACTAACAGTTCCTATTCCTCCAATATTTGGAGTAACACTTTCCAAGTTGAAAAATCTATGTTTATAATTTTCGGAGTTGAATCCTTTTGAAGTTGATCCAATTCCAATACTTACATTTTCAATTAATACCTTATCATTTACATTGAATGGGAAAGTATCTGCTGTACTAAATCCAACAGATAAAGTAACAGTGACGGATTTTGTTGATGAATTATACTTTATCGTATTAATTCCAACACCATTGGAATTCTCTGTTGGAATGATTCTTGGTGTCGTATTATTAATTCCACTTGTATTTTTGACAATTTTTACTTGACTATCGTTTAAATTAAATCTAAGATCAACATCAGTGATTAGTTCATCGGTTTTTCCGTCATAAACAACTAATTTTGGTGCGACAGTGTACCCTCTTCCAAAAGAAGTTATTCCAATGGATTCAAAAGATGACAATGGAGTAACTGTTAAAATTTGTGGTAAACCAACTAATGGGGAAAGTGTTTTATCAGATGGGAAGTCAAATCCAATGTCATTTATTTTTACTGTTTTAATTCTTCCAGCAGAAGAACTAGATGCATTAACAATAGCACCTGCACCTAAGTTTGATGAAACTGTAGATATTCCTGGAACTGAGTAGTAATTAAATCCTTTGTTTAATATCTCTAATTTGGATATAGGACCAAGAGCATTTGTAGAACTGGTTTCATATGATAATAGAGATGTGCTCGATGAATATTGTGTTTTTTCTGGAGTTTCTTCTAGATTATAAGTAAATGCATTTGTAGCAGATATAGAAACTTTGTAGTTTCCGTTGTAAGAACTATTTTTGACAATAATTCTATTGTTTGAGAGAACTTCATCATCAACGTTTATTTCAGATTTTTCTACTGGAGGTTCAGACTCATATAATGGATCTAACTTATAATATAAAACTTCTGGGGTCTTCTCATCTACAGTCAGTGTAACAACAGCTGTTGAAGTTATACCAGTTGATCCAGATCTTTGAACATTGAATACTGTTCCATCAACGCCTTTGTCATATTCTTTAGTAAATTTCTCATCAAGATAGAAGTTTAATTCAAAGGCAGAATAGTTATTTCCTTGTTTTGAGAAAGAAAGTGATGAATCAGAAACAGCAAAACTTACCGTAGAATTTTTATATACTGTCAAAGGTGGATTTACTGAGGATAAAGTTCCACCAGATGTACTGGCAATTCCAACTACATTTGGTTTCGCTTGAGTTGCTCCATAGTAACTATTTGAAAGTTTGACGGTATCATCATTTACTTTCACTACAAAATAAACCTGATTGTTTTGCAGTCCTTGGGCAGGAGAAGATGACGTGTGAACGACCTTTTGTCCTGTTGATAAATTGTGATTCTCAATCGTTATGGAACTTGTTGAAGTATTAACACCACTAGCATTGAAAGTTTTTGCATCTACTAATAGTTTTCTATTATAATCATTGTATGACAATGAGAATGATGTGGACAACAATGGATTGACATTGATGTATACCTCATCATCAGCAACTAAACCGTGAGTTTGTGCTGTAGAAACTGTTACTAAATTTCTTTCTATCTGTCCAGTGATAACTGATGTATAGTTTGTTTTTAAACTATGAGTATTTCCAACACCTACTCCAGCAAAAAATAGAGTTGAAGATGATCTAACAGTACTAGCAATTCCGACAAAAGTTCCGGTTGTTCCTAAACCAACCCTTACAGTAGACAATCCAATAAGATCATCATTAACTTTTGCAATAAACAAAGTTGTTGAATCCGAGAGTGTTGTTCCAGTTCCGATTTCTCCTTCCGCTAAAACAACCAATCCACTTACACCACTTGTACCATTAGAAGAGTACGTTACAGTGTCTCCAGTCTCAAGACCGTGGTTTTTAATAAAAATTGTTTTTGTTGGAATGAATATTTTTGTTGCGCCAGCTCCTGTATTTCCTGTAAATACAGTATATCCTATTCCCAGTCCAGCAGTTGTTCCTACACCAACAGACTCAGATGGATCAAAGTAAATTTGTTTGTTCAATTTATAATCATAAGTTGTATTGAATCCAACTTCTACTGATAATTTTCTTGAATCTTCATATAAAAGAGTTGAAACCGTATATGCTGATCCAGTAGTTCCATCAACCTCCCTGAGAACTTTAATTCTGGAGAGTTTAGAATCAACATTTAATATCTTAACTCTTTCTGATTCTATTTTGTAAATGTCATTTTCTCTTATTGTTGGGAATGTTAGGTTTCCTTGGACGTTGAAATACGTTACTAAACCAGTAGCGCCAACTGTCCCAATACCAGAAGAAGTTGTACCTACTCCAGTAACTTGCAAAATGTTTGAAGATATTCCAACAGAGTATATTCCTTCTATTTTTGATGATGTTGTTGAAAGACCTGAAATTTTTATAAGATCTCTATTTACAAAGTTGTGAGGATTATCTGAGAATACAATATAATCCCCTTTATTAGAATTTGGATATATTTCTACGTTGTCGATCGTGCTTGTAGCAGCACTTACATTGGTTACTGATTTTCCAAGAATTCTAGAAACTCTTGCAGATGCGCCACTTCCTCTAGTGTTTGTATTATCAAAAACTACTTTATCATTAACTTTATAATTATTTCCACCAGTGCTAATTCCCAAAGAATCAACATATCCAGGAGACGTTGCTGAAACATCCACCGTTTGACTTAATTTATTTGGTATTTGCAAATAGTCATAAGTAACTTCACCATCAATTAAGTTAAGTGGGTTTGAGTTTCTTCTCCAATTAGTTTGATTTAAATTGATGTCGGTTTGATTTGAAGATTTTTTGAAATTAAACTCATTTGGTGCAGACTCATAACTATTTCCTATTAAGTATGGGAAAATTGGTCTTTTATAGTTTGAGAAAGGTCCAGATGAATCAACTTGAAGTGGGTCAATAGTGGCAAAATACGCATAAGTCCCATTTGGATATTCTGGTGTAACACAGAACCTTCCATTATTTTCATCAAGAACTGTTTCATCTGAAACATTTTTATGAACGTAATCCTGAACAAAAAATCCTAGGGGAAAATGTGAAGTTGGTGGTCTGTTAGAACTTAATTCCAACTCATAACCAGACTTCATTTGAGAAACTATTCCACCTGATTTTCTGGAATATCCATATGGACCATATATTGGATGACCATCGTATGCCCAACCAATAATAGGGGAATGGTAATTTGAAGATTTTTCAATTCCATTTGCTATTGGCAAATCTTTTGCGCCATATAATATTTCTCCAGATTGATCAACAGAATAAACACTTTCTCTTAATTTTCTTGGAGCATAAAGATGTGAATACTGTAAACCATTATCTTCATTTCTAGGGAGATCAATAAATCCATCATCTAAAGTAAATGTGTTAAAATGACGCTCAAAAAGATTAATAGTCCACGTTTGTAAATTTGGTTTGAATGTAACATCTTTGCCAGCGGTTTTTACATTTACCGATGTTTTATTAGCACTATATCCAGATCCACCTTGAACTATAACAACTGATGAAAGTGTGTTGTTTTCGATTATCGGAGTCAGAACTGCACCAACACCATCCCCAACCACTTCTAAATCTGGAGTGGATGCATAATTTTGTCCAGAACTTAAAACAATAACGTCAGTTATTTGACCATTGTTGATAATTGGTTGAACCTGTGCATTTTCTCCAGCAAGTGCAGATATTATTGGAGTTCTATTTAAGTTTATTACTTCTGAAGATCCATAACCAACTCCTTTATTTGTGAGTTGAATTGAAGTAATTTCTCCTCTAAAGATTGGTTGAATAGACGCTTCAAAAGTTTCTGTTCCTATTGAAGAAATTCCGATCTCCCCTTTTATGGAAACTGATATTGGTGGGTAATTAAATGTGTGCGATCCGCTTCCTTTTGCTGCAAAATCAATGTATTGTTTAGTGTTATAATAGAAATCTTTATTTGTCGTTCCAACACCTACTGAAGATAATTTAAAATTGTCATCATTAACTTTTGTCAAATAATAATCTGTGCCGCTGGAAAGACCACTTACGGGGGTTACTGATGCATCATATCTTACAATGTCTCCAGAAGAATAACCATGATTTAATATTGTTACTTGATTTAAAGAGGTGCTAATTCCTGTACTAGCAACAACTCTTCTTTTGTTCTCGTAGTTAGAACCTGGAGAAACAACATTGATTGAATGTACAACAGATTTTTTATTGAAAGACTTCAATAAGTGTTTTCCTTCACCAAAATCAGATAAAACAACAGTGTTTATTCCAGAAATTGCATCAGATTCTGTTGGGTGCAACTTAACAGTTGTATTTCCAACAACAGCAACATAATAAATTGAATTAGTAACTATTCCACTAATTGCTTTTTGATTTTGTGGATCATATATTACTTTTTCAGCGTTTTTAAACTTATGGTATGTACCGAATCCGATTGTAGATTGTGTTGCACCTAAACTTACCTGTGCAGAAGCAATATCAGAATTAAAAGAGACAGAATGCTCTTTCAGAGTCATGTTTGCTTCAGCAACAGCACCAGATCCATTGCCACCAGTTATCGTAATCACCGGAGTGCTGATGTAATCAAATCCAGAATCAATTATTCTTATCTCTTTAAGTGATCCTGAAACAGAAAAATGACCAGTTGCTCCTGATCCAACACTATCTTCTATGAGTAGGTTTGGTGGGTTAATTACATCATAATTTTCGCCTCTAGACGCAATTTCAATTTCATCAATTTGTCCATATAAAATAGAATTTCTTGACTTATAATTTAATATCTCAACTCCATTTATCAAAATTCCAGTATATCCTGGAACAGTATCATTTGAATCGCTTCCATTTTGGGGAGGAGATATTTCTCTTAAAAGTTTCTGCTGCTCAAGTGTTTTGAACCTAAACTCATATGGGGATAATTTATTATTAGATATACTTGTGGTAAAACCAACCGAAACATATCTCGAATTAAATGCGTCGGTTCTTGTTTTTGATAATTTTACTTTTAATTGATCAATTCTAGTTACAAAGTACAGACCCTCTTCAAGAATTCTACTATCAACAACTGTTCTTGATGAAAGTTGTCCTCCATCATCAAAGAAAGATTGTGTTATTAACTCTGGAGTATAATAAACCGCATCACCTGTTTGGAATCCATGATCCCCACTAGAAACTAATTGAATTTCTTGTTCATTTTCAGAAAAAGATCCAGAAAAAGTAACTTCTCTAAGACCAGATTCTAGAGGTTGTCTATTATAAAATGGAATTGACGAAGAAGCAACTAAACATTTATCTCCATCCCTATAAGTGTTTTGGACGTTTGCTGAAACGTAATTAATATTTGAAAAAGTAGTTGATTGTATTTTTCTTAAATTTCTTCTTATCTTGTATGACTGTAATGTTGACAGTGCGCCCTGTCCTTTTATTGTAAATGATTTTTCAGAAGAAACACTAATTAATGTTGCAGTTTTTACACTACTATCGGGAAAAATAACTGATAAAGAATCTCCTTCTCTAAAATAATGTTTTTTTGTAAGAGTAACTCTCCAAGTTTGGTCGGAGGCGTCTATTAATGAAACTGATTCTGTCTTATAAGTAGGAGTTGTGTTAAAAATCCAATTGCTTGATAAGAAATTGTCTGATTCTGAACCGAGTGTTTTTATTTTACCAGTGTCACCTTTGGAGTAAAACTTTGTATTAACTGGATAATTTAATTCACTTAAAACCGAATTAATTCTTACACGTATTTCTTCAGTTGGATCTACCGAGGAATACCCATATGCATATGTGTTAATTCCAATATTACTTTGATCATTAATTGTTCCAGAAATTCCTGTGCTTCCAATTCCCAAAAATTGAGTAAGAGTTTTTGAATGATAGGTTACTACGCCTACTGTTTCGTCATTATAATTAACATAAAGTTCTCCCGAGTTTGGAAATCCAACAGTAGAATCCACATCAATGAAAGTTGTTCCAGAGGAGACATTTCCAATTACTCTTGTTTTTGGATGAACTACAAAATTCCCATAAACTGCTCCATTAACAATTAAGTCTCTGTTATAACCAGCGTCTAAACTTAGTTTATAAAAACTTTGAGCGACTCCTGTGACTACTTTTTCTGCATGAGATATTGGTCCATACGCTTTAGAAATATCATCACCATAAGAATCCTGAAAAAGAGTTGATAGTTCTAAATCTAAAGGATCGCCAATAACACTTTCAACAACTAAATCATTAGTTACTCTATAATCGGCATTTGATGGAGTTAATAGATAATCTCTTGGTTTTACAATCTTTACTTCTTCGCCATATAAAGCTTTAAATAAAATCTCAAAAGATCCATCAGTTCCTCTACTAGAATAGAAATCTTTTGCTTGCTTTATAAAGAGATTTTGGTTTAGGTCTGAACTTAGATCTCTATTTTCAAATCCAGGTAATATTTGATGTTTTGTTTTTGTTAAAAATTCTTTTAAAAATAAAACACTTAGGTTTGTTATTATCGAACCTTTTTCGTGAGTGTCTGATGAAGTTGATTCAAAAACCAATTCATCTTGTTTTGTCGAGTTTTCGTATGAGGATATTCCACTAAAACCACGAACACAACCAGTGAACGTTGTATCAGTTTTTCCAGTGTACGTTATTATTTCATCGCCAATCTTTAAAAGACCATAAGTTTCTGGAAAACCATTGGTTCCTTTTGGTGATGATGTTATATCAACTGTAATCGTTGTTTCGTCAAAATCAATAAAATCATTCAAAACTACAGATTCGTTCAAGTTTGTTGTTTCTTGAACTTTTACGTATCTGTCTATATTTTGTATCAGGTCTACGCTGGCACCTTGAAATTCTTGAGCAATATAATATTGCTTTAAGAACTCTGAAACAAGAGGAAACTCATCCCTAACATAAGCTGGGAGTTGATTCTGAACTACGGTATTAAACTGAACTCTTTTTTCTGCCATTTTATAATTTTGCGTTAGTAACCAGATGAATGGGTCTTAATTTTAAAGTTATACTGTTGTTTCAGTTGCGACACTGGTTCTTCCACCAGGTCTCACTAAATTGCCATTTGGATAACTTGAGGTTACCAAATACGTTGATGCTGATGGATCAATTCCAGATGAAATGTCATCAACAATCACTTCGAAATTACTATTACTAATATCTAGCTGCAAATAAAGATCCTGTAATCCAACAACATCATTAGACTGTGGTGTTGCTTGTATTTCAATGATTGTTTGACCGTCTTTAACTTTTCCTCCTAATATTGTAGTTGGATTTAAAGTTATAATTCCATTTTTATAGTCAATTCTTCCTACGTTTCTCCTTAATATTGTTGGATCACTTGAAGCAACTGAAGGTAGAGTAAATAAGAATAAGGATCCAGTTTCTCTATTAGTATCTGGAACGTCAGAGAAGTAAACATCTTGTTGAATGCCGCTCACTCTAAATGCAGAGGTCTTTATGTTGTATCCATTCATACTCAAGATATGAATTTCATTACCAAACCCAATTGCATATTCTGCTGGAGTATTTAAAGAGACTCTTAGATCTCTTCTCATAGAAACTGTTGTTATGTTTGAAGTTATTGATTCGTGACTATCGTCAATTATTTTCAAAAACTTACTGTATTTAAATCTAGCTCCATATTTGTTCAATTCTGTAGATTCTGCATATTTTGTTGTGTTATTTTGGACAACACTTGAGACATAGTTTGCAGAAGGTGCTACATTTGAATTGTAGTATATTTTTGTATTAATTTCGACGTAAATGTATTTCAAATCAAGAATTTCTGGAACTATTCCAGCAACTGCATATTGCTTTAATTTTGATTTTATGTTTTCTTTGACCAAATTTGGTAAAAAGTCGCCAAATCTTGGTTTTATGCTTATAAAAACTTTTCCATATTGAGGGGGAATCAATTCTTCTCCGCCAAAAACCGATATTGACTCAGTTTCTGGATATATTTTGGATGGAATGATTATTTCATAGTCTCCAGAGGTCAATGCCCTGTTTTGCGAGGCATATATTCTTGGGGCAAACCTTTTAATTGATTCTACAGACTCTATATTTTCTCCACCAGATGCGTTTAAATCGGTGGTCAACAGTGAAATACCAGAAGTTACTGTATACTCAACACCATTTCTTGTATAAGTTAGTTTTCCTGCAAAAATAAACTGATTAATACCATTTGCAGAATCTCCATTTGAAACGATGTATCTTGCAGTAATGTAGTTTCCTTCTTCCAGTGGTTTTCCAAAAAGTCCGTCTCCGAAAATGAGTTCATATCTCTCATCTTCAATTTCTTGTAAGTAAAAGACTTTGGATTCGCTATTTACATCGAGTAAACTGTCTTGAAGAGAATATTTAACTTCACTTGTCGATTGTTGTGTAGATTTTACAGAAACTTTGATTAAATCGCTGTCAATTCCAGTATTAGGTAATATAAATCTTTGATTTAAGTTTCTAGAATTGAATGTGAAGTTTGATTCTAGAAGGTTTCCTTCGTAAATTTCAATCTGGTCAAACGTTGCAATTCCATCGGATATAGTAACTGTCTTGTCTTCTGGAATTGAAAAAACAAATGCTTGTCCAGCAAAAGAACTAGTAGTTGTAGCAACAATTCCTTTTTTTAAAGTAATTGTCGAGGGAGTTGGTGATATATTTGACGTATCTACAAAGAAACTTACCGTAGCAGTTGCTGCTTTTCTTGAGCGAGGTAAGTATCCAATATTTCTTGCAAGTGCTACAACGTTTTCTCTTAACGTAGCACTATCAATGAATACCTCATTTGCAACCATGTTTGCATTATATGAGGTTATGTAAGTGTTATATGCCAGGACATCAAGAATTGTTGAGAGGTTAGATCCCTCAAAATCATAGTCAGTGAAGTTAGAGTTCTCTTTTAGATAGTCTCTGAGTGAGGTTTTAACCTGATCGAAATCGAGGTTAGAGAAGTTGACTAATGACATCTTACCTTGTTGGTTGCAAAACAAACTGTAATTGTTGCGGAGGAACGTCTGCTCCTATTACTCTATAGATTATCGTAACGTCATATGCATTGTTATCAAAGTCTGGAAAAGAGTTGACACTAATCAATTGAACTCTTGGTTCAAATCTATTAATAGATTGTCTAATTTGGTCAGTAATTGATGCCGCATTAATAGTGTCTACGTTTTCAAATAAGGTTCTTGATATTGTAGATCCAAAGGTTTCATCAAAAAATTTCTCTCCAGGAAGGGTAAACACAATGTTTCGAATGGATCTTGCAATTGCGTTTTCATTTTTGAGTGCCAAAAGGTCACTATTCAGAGGGCTGCTCTGAAAAGTCATGCTAATATCCTTAAATCCTTGGCTTACCCTTTCTAGAGGCATTGCGTATTATAAATCTATCTTATTTATTCACGATCTTTGACTTCGAAAAGAGGTTCCGTTCCATATTCCCAGTCATCATAGTCTTCATCATTGCGAATTTTTTCATGAATTTCGTTTTGATGGAAAAAATCATGTTTTTTTGGAGTAAGATCGTCGTTTGCGATCTCACGAAGCATCTTTTTGTCCATTTTGCTCTCCTGATTTTGGTAAATCAGAACTTTTTAAGGGGTTGCTATCCCTTTCTTTAGCAGTTTTCCAAAAATATTCGTCCTCACGACCCATTCCAAGACGTTCAAACCCATTTTCAACCGAATAATACTGTGTAGAGACTTTAAAATCGGGTTGTTTGGGGTCAACAGGGGTCAAACTGTTGTCAAAGATGCGTAATCGGTTGTTTGGATAGAGTGCATATTGTCCATTATTCAACTCAATTAGATTATGAGACTTATGTTCAGCAGGATTTTCACTTGTTGCATAATCAATGACATCAGCATCTTGATGATAGTTGTCAATTGTGCAAATGTAAGTGCCTTTTTGAATACCATGATCACGAGTATAGCACTCAAAGTCCATACTTCCAATAAATTGCTTGTGAATCGATACGACCCCATAATCCATACAATTCCAGAATTGGAGGTTAGGTAGGTTCATGTCAGGAGAGGGGGTCTCCGGGGCGCTTACGAAGGCGCTGATGGGCAATTTATCGTACATTGCAGCATACTCTGGTAAGTATGTCTCAAAATAAAAAGCGCGTCCAGGCATCGATTTACACGACACCCAAACGCCTTTTACAAATTCTCCATGACCACTTTGATGATCTGTTAGATATTCCTTACGCACCCATACTTCTACGGAAGGTAAGTTGCAGATAAGAGCAGCCATTATTGATTTAGAATTCTACTATTATTTACCCTGACCTCTATAACGCTTCTTCTTACCATTACGAGAAGTCGCTGAAAGGAGTGTACGAGCACTTCGCCCTTGACGAGTTTTCTTGGGTGCTCCAGGTTCAAACACAGTTTTATTTGATCCGCCTTTAGCCATTAGATTTCCTCCAATTCAATTAGTTCTGGGTTGATGGGATCGCCACCATAGAAGTTGTCAGCGATACTTTGAAGAATCTCTGTACACTCTTCCATGGTGATATTTGTATATATCTTGCGCCCTTCATAAAGGACATTGTAACATTTCTCTTGCATCAGATAATGCGAGTTTTTTCGTGTCCGACTCTAATCCGAGGATCGCACCAGATATCAAAACCTTGCTCTTTAGCATCAAGACAGAATGAAACGTCTTCACCACACATATCCTGAACACTGCCAGATTCAAAGACTTGCATCTTCGGAGCAAACCAAGGATACTCAAGATTCTCAAAGACACCGTGCTTGATCAGTACCCAACCAAAACCAGTGTAGTCAACTGTGAAGGGCTTTCTACGCTTTGAGATAGAATCAACGGTTTCATGATTCATCACACCACCGTTCTTACGGAAGTCATCTTCTTCTAACCAGTGTGCGACAGAGGTTGTGTGACCATCTTCTGTAGCATACCACCCAGCAACTACTTCGCGTTCGGTGCCATCTTCAGAGAGTGCTAGATCACAGAGTTGCCAGAACTTGTTAGTGTCAAAGACGATATCAGAGTCAATCCAAAGTTGATAATCATACTTCAGTTTACCATCCCAGGGAATTTGTTTGGGACCACGGAGAACATTTGCACCAAGACACTTGCAACGTGCAAAGTTTACCATGGAAGAGTAATCTTGACTAATCTGAATACTCATACCATTCTGTACCATATCAAAGCACAGTTGTACAAAGTTCTTCAGAAAAATGAAAGAACATCCGCGACCTGGAAGGCAGAAGACAATACTCTTCCCTCGCATTCTTTCTTTGATTGCATCAATGTCCCAATCACTCTCCGTTTGCTTCTTGGGAACATTTGCTTTTACAGTAAATCCTTTTGCCATAAGTCGAAATAACTTTCAGTTCAATTTTAACAGTGTATATAGCGTTTGTCAATGGGACGAATTTAATCTTACTTCTCTTGAATTGGTTAGTTCTATGAAACTTAAATCCTCTTCTGAATATTCGGTTTTCATTAACCCTACCAGTTTATTGAGAGTGTCCCACGTAACATGAAACTCCTCTTCCTTCAGAGAATGGAACAAACACTTATCTTTCGCGTATATGTGAAATACCTTTTCCATAAAAAATTTTGGGGGAATTTTTTCTCGCGCCACCTTATATAGTTTCTGATTTCCCTCCGGAAAATTTTTTTGAAACTGATATAACCTTCGCGTTTTGTCACCTCTGTAGGTTAGGGTAGTTTGGGTTTTTTATAACGCCGCCGCGCCGATATAAACCAACCGCATCAATCACTGCTCTTCACGGTATATTCAATTTTAACACATAAGGGGGCAAAGTGTCAACCACTGCCCCACGGTTCGTATCACATTAGAAGGCAATCTCTTCGAGAGTAGGAATACTCTGCCCCAGGATTGGCAGATAGGTGCTATCAGCAACCTCAGTAACATTATCAGCAACGAGTGCATCGAGAATCGAAAGAATCTCACTGCCAGTGTTACCTTGAGCCAGCAGAGAAAGCATCACAGACTTGGACATGATTAAGAGGAGAAAGTGTAATTAACTAGTGTGTGTCTTAAGTAATCAGAAAGGGTTCGTCCAGGTGTTATACTGACGATTCGTAATCTCACCACGCTTGCATAGAGAATCGGTGTAGTTGTTCCAATTCTCACGGGTGTAGACTACATCACCACGTATAACTCCCTGATGGATATTACGGAAGTTATAGAGTGCTTGTGCTTTGGTCATCTTTGGGAGATGTGCTTACACTACTGCTACACTTTACACGTCCCCCCTTTCAGTTACTCACCACCTGTCAGGTCTACTTAAGTCCTCAACATATGCATCACAGTGTTCAGAACCCTCCAGGTTAAATAACTCCTTCCAGTCAATCTGATGTGGGTCGAAGTCTGGAAATGCGCTAATGTCCAGAGTGATCCTATAACGCTGCTTCTGTGCTTGCTGATACGCAACTGACATAAGTTCGCTCCGTGAGTGTACTGAAAGTATTGTAAGATAGCAGAGTGAAACTGTCAATAAGACTGTGCATATTTATGAGAGGTGCTTATACTTTTTGAGGGTATTGTGAGGATTTTGTAATGGCGGGGTGCTTGACATTTCTGCGGGTTGATGATAGAGTGCGGGGTAAGATCACAAGACTCTGACACATTTAGAGAGACATAAATGAGGGGAATTGAGTACACTTATCAGAAGGTTTTAGAGGTGCTTAAATCTACCTTATTCTCAACAATAACCCCTATTGATTCTCAATAAAACAACACTTATTGAGAACAGTATAACAAACTCATATACATTAATTAATACATTTTTAATTGATTTTAACCATAAAAACAATAAAAAAGGGGGTAAAATGCCCCCTTTGTGGATTATATTCAATTAGCGTGATGTTCGTTGAATAAGATCACCAGTCAAGTGAAATGCTTCGCCAGTGTTGTAACGAACGCTAGGAAAAAGAAGGAAGGAAACAATGAAGATAATGCCAATGATTTTCACTTTCTTTGAGTTAATTGGTTTGAATGTGAGATACTTTCTTCTGGACATTTAATCAAGCAAAGCGATAAGCACCATTCCACATTGTGACTTCATTGTTGTCACGAACATACCAAACATGTTGCTTCTGAAAGATACCATCAGTCAGTGCATTACAGAACTCATTGATGAGAACATTCAAGCGAGATTTGGTAGTGTTCGATTCCCAACCTCCATCAAATACAGTCAGAGAAGTATCATCAACTTCAGCGATCAGATTATCATGAAGAAAGACAGAAGTTACAACACATTTTTTATCATCATTGAAGAAGTTGATGATTTTAGTATTGTCAGACTTCCAATCAGTTTCAGACTTGATCGCTTCAATCATTTGGCGTTCGATCTTACGCATTTGAGTTTTTTGAGTGAGTGTTGTGCTTATGTAACTGGGACACTTTGAACGTCCCCCCTTTGGATTACTTAATGACGATCACTAATGTTCCAGGAAGTTGTGGGGGTATGTGATACAATACCAGCGCGAACTTTAGTGCGATAGTCTTGCTGTTCTTTCAACTGTTTCATATACTGTTGCATTGCAATTTGCACCGCAGGATCATTCTTTGCAGTGTCATTAAGTATAAACATATCAGTAGCGATTGTCATTGTTGAAAGGTGCATAAACTGCTTCAACTTCATCCCATTGAGCATCAGTCAGACTACCAACTTGTGCTTCCATGAAGTCATAAACCATACACCAATCTGCATCCATTTCATCAATGAATTGAGGGAGAGATTCGAGAGCAGAGTTAAAGATTTGCATTTGAGTGTCATTCATACTACTAGCACACTTTAAGCGTCCCCCCTTTGGATTAAGTAGTGAGATCATTTAACATTCTCCATAAGATCGCTTAACACTTCCTCATCATAAAGATCTAGAATTTCTTCCTTAATTTCTTCCTCACTGCAAGATTGGTAGGAATCCATTAACAAATCATGTGCTAATGTCATCAGGGTATCCATATCCATATCCTCGATAATTCGCTCACAATAATTATACTTAAACTGTGCAAGTTGTTCGTTGTTCATCATCTTTTGGTGAAGGTAATCTTTGATCAATGACATCAGCAAGCGCAGGCAAGTCCAGAGTTAAAGAGTTGCGGTTCAGTGTGCATATCAGTCACAATGTAACCATAACCATCAACCCTAGAATCTACCTCACGTTGGAAATCTTTCTTGTTAATGTAACGCTTGGATTGCTTACAGTTGGAGAAAGTAACGATCTTCAACATCAAACGATTGTGAATAGTTCCATCCACAAACTTAACAGGATAGAAATCAACAATCATATTAGCATCTTTGGAGGTGAGTTGCATTTAAGAGAATTGCGATTGTGCTTATACTACAGGGACACTTTGCGCGTCCCCCCTTTCTTAACGCATCAGAGCAAGTGCATCATCTTCAGAGAGACAATCTTCAGGCAGTTGGAGATTGCGAGCGCAAGAAACTGCATCGACAAAATTATCAAACTGTGCAAAGGTTTTCTGATTACCAACCCAGCAACCTTTGTACTCATAGATCATATACTCAACTGCAAAAACATCCAGTTTAGTGTTACGATCTACACTGTGCTTGATGTACACTTTACCGTCAGGACGAGTGTACTTGTCAAACACATTGGAGCGGAAAGTACGCTTAAAGTCAGTAGCAAACTCTGCGGTGAGATCAATGCTTTGAGCGAAGAGATTAGCGAAGTGAGTGTTGTTCATACTACTAGGACACTTTAGGCGTCCCCCCTTTGAATCAGTTAGAACTTTGCATTGACTCCTATTACTTTTGCTTTCGGATTACGCGCAACTGCTGTATCCTTTGCATCCTGATAGTTTGCTGCTTGTACTTCTTCAGTGAAGACTTTTCCAGCAACGTATAACTTAACTTCGTATTTCATACAGAGGGATTAACAGAGATTTCTTTGATGTTGAGTCCACAGAGTTGATTGTAGACACGATTCAGTATAAGTTTGTCCGCAGTCTTTGCTTTGGATTTCTCATACCAAATGGTCACACATCCGTCGTTGGTTTCAACTTGAACGCGATAGTTTTTAGTCATTTGTTAAGCGGAGTGAAGAACCAAAGAATAATTAAAGAACCAAGGATTAGAGTTGTCATCAGTAGTGTGCCTCCGAAGAATCAACCAGATCAGAATACTTTGCAATGCCATCATAGCACTTCTTTGCCATCAGATCATCACGCTCATCAACATATTGCTTGAGAAACTCGAAGCAATACTTGATACGCAACTCAGGTGCGATTGCAGCGAGTTGTTGTTGCTGACGCTTCTGATAGTTTGCGTTGTATGCAAACATTTCACGATCTTCGAGAGAGATGTTGTGAAACTTGCGTTCGGTAGTGTTGTTCATATTACTAGGACACTTTAGGCGTCCCCCCTTTGCATTAGTCAAGATCTTTGCGAAGATATTCTACAATTCTTGAGAGATCTTCGATTGCAGTGTTCATTGCAGATTTAGAATAACCAGTCGCAAAAGGATAGGTTTTTTCATAATCATCAGAGGTATTATCTACCGCATAGCATACATTCACTGCATTGGTGAGACTATCAATCACTCGGATCAGTTTATCATCAATTTGCATCATCAACCTCCGAACATTTCATCAAAGAGAGGAGTTTCGTCAAATTGTTTCATTTCACGAAGTGCAACAAGGTGCTGAATGTGTGCGTTCATTGCATCAATTTCTCGCTGCAACTTTTCCTTCTTGAAGTTAATCTCCATGATGGAGCGGTTAATCTCAACTCGGTCCATTTGTGCGTTAGTGTCATTCATACTACTAGCACACTTTAAGCGTCCCCCCTTTCAATCATCGTTGGTGAAGTGCATTAAAATATAATTAACTCCCACACCGATGATAGAACCAAGAAGGAAATATAGAACGAAAGTTGTCATCCCCAAGCACTCATAAACTCATCAAGATGATACACATCATCTGTACTGGTTTCTTCAATCAACTCATCATAACTCATTTCTTTCAACATTTCCAGGTATTCTTCAGGAGTTGCATCATTTTCTGGATCGAAATCATCATGACATAACCACACATATTCATTGTAAAGTGCGTCGATTAGTTGTTCTTTTGATACAGTCATTTTGCTTCCATTTTGTATTCGTACTTTTCTACCATTCTATCACATCCTTGACACCCTAATGCACTCCAACTGAAATGATAAACTCTTTTAATTTCACCACAATGAGGACATTGAAGTAGTCTACCATTGTTTCCAGTTCTTGAGGTTTTCTTGACAGGAATGAAGTTCATTGTATCAATCAACGAGCGTAAAGATAGGAACCTGCCCAATCACAACGCTCAAACATTTGCTCACGAGATTCAATAATCAACACATTGTAACGCTCACCTTTAGCAGGTGCTTTTACACTGGCAGGTTTATACACAGAACCAGTCTTCTTATCAATGAAAGCGTGAATACTGTCACGACGATCATCAATATGCATGAAGACTTTGTGATACTTACGACCCGAAGAATCAAGGGAGTAGAAGTAACCATCAGGAGCAGTCTGCTGGAGAGCATCACACAGCATCAGACCATACTTAACAATGTTAAGTTCAATCGTGTTGCGGGCATCTTGCTGGGCAGCGTAGTCAGCGAAAGTTGTAGTCATTTCAGTTGTGCTCATACTATAAGGACACTTTGCACGTCCCCCCTTTCAATTACCATGCTTTCTCCATGATAAAGTTTGCACGGGAGAACTCTTCACGGTCAACTATTTTGAACGTGCCAAACTTGTTGGTGATAACATAACCTTCATGCAGAGTTGGTTCATTACCAAGCAAGCAACCAATTTCATCAGTCTCATCAATGAAGCAGAACATATCATCCTTGATAGACTTAACGAGTCGCCACAATCTGATCAAGTTGATGTCACAATCGCATTTTTCTGCAATTTCATCTTCATTCACGGACTTTCCCTCACGAATACAATCATTGATTGCCTTCTTGATCTTTGCTGCTTTAGTTTTATTCACGAACTCGCAGAGTGTAGACATCTGCTTGGCAAACTTACAAACTTCATACAAATCTTCGCGGTAAGGATACAATTCCACCGAAGGTTGCACAAACAAACACTTTTTAGTGCTGATGAGTTTGGATTGCAAAGGAAATGCATATGCATCGCGCAGATCATACAATGCATTGTAAATCGTGTGAGGTGCGATGATAATATCCTGAACAACTATTTCAGGAAAGATGTAAGTGATCGTGTTGGGGCGAAAACTATCACTACCGCCATACCCAATAAAATCACCTTGAATGATAGACTTTGTGCGAGGAAGACAATCAAAGCAAGCGTGAAGAATACGCGCAACTTTACCCTCATAGTGCGAATCAATTTCTGCATGAGAATGTGCAATGCGAATCTTTACTTTATTGAAGACTGCTTTAGTGCCTACAAAGAATCTACCAGTCGCAGGATTAGTGCCCCAAACAATAGCAGGAGCGCCATCCATCTTGGTGCTGATGAAACTATCTTGCTCACAAAACCAATCAAGAGGTGATAGATCACCAGTCAAGATTACGTCTTCTGGGTGTTCAAGATGGAGATTCTTCATTGCGTTTCAGTCTATACTATAGGGACACTTTATGCGTCCCCCCTTTGTGTTAGAGAGGAAGTTTAGCGACAGATTTACCTTTGCGATGCTTCTCAATAAAGTTAATCGCAGATTGACGATTGCGACACTCTTTGATACATCTACCCTGATGAATGATTGCTAATTGTGTATCGCTCCCAATAATAGGCACAGCAGCATAACACAATGGGTCTTCATATTTGCCAACCATAAACCCTTGCTCTACAGGTTTAGGATCAAGAATGTCGCTCTTTTGTTGTATTAGTTTCATCGGCGGATCTCACTGATTGCTGGTTGCCCTTGATTGAACACAACATCAACAACTGCTTGCACTTTGCGAGCGGTGGAAATACCAACGCTGTCATAAGTGGGGATGCAAACCAATCCAAAGGTCTTGGACTTGTCACCCAAACGAATAACCCGACCGATAGACTGACTGATGCCAATATAGTCCATATTACGCATGAAGATGACTGCTTCTAGTCCATTGACGTTGATGCCTTCAGACAGAATACTGTGGTGGATTACAACAAACTTCTTGTCAGATTGCTTGCCCCATGCATTGAGAGTCTCAAAGAATTGGTCACGATTGACCTTCTTACCATCAATGATTGCACCAGTCTTGGATGTAATCGTCATCCAAGAATATCCACGAAGTTGTAGTTGAGCGCAGAAGTCAGAGTTAGAAATAAGACCCATAATCTGCTTGGTTGTGCGAGCACAGATCAGAGTTTTGTCAATGTTGTTGTCATCAATCGTTTCCAGCAGATTGTCACTATCCTCTGCATACATTACCTTGCGACCCTTAACCAAAGGAAGTTGCTTGACTACAACTTTAGGAGGGAGAATGTAACCCTGTTCAACAAGTTCAGGAGCAGGAACATTGCACAGAACCTGACCATAAACATCACCCCAATTCATTCCTGGTTTAGATGCAGTCAGAGAATGTTTGGGAGTTGCAGTAAAGAAGTATGCACGATCTGCTGCATTGCTGAAGTATTCAGTAGCAGGGAAGAAGTTACGCTTAACACTATTGTGTGCCTCATCAAAGTAAATGTTATTGACCTCAATATCTGCTTGCTGAATACGCTCAAGCGAGTTGTAAGTAGTGAAGATGATTACATTCTCACCAGCAGTCCGTGCAGTATTAGCAAACAGGTGAATCTGTTCGGGTTTGGTAGAAGAATAGTGATGAGTTTCACCACTATGAACATGCATCACATGAGTGTAGGAAGTATCAATAACTTCCAGAAATTCGCTGCACAGTTGTTCTGCAAGAAGAATACGCGGAGCAACAACAACAGTAGTAATGCCTTTCGTGATAAGATCGTGAGTGGTTTGAGTATCAACAATCATCGTCAGAGTTTTGCCACCACCAGTAGGAACAATGATCTGTCCCTTGTGGTAAGAAAACATGCGATCTAGGATGCGTTCTTGATGAGGGCGAAGAGTAATAGTCACAGGCAGGTAGTCTGACACCAAAGAATAATAATAGCACCCTTACAGACGATTGTAAAGGGTGCTGACGACGCTTATACTATAAAGACACTTTGCGCGTCCCCCCTTCAAGTCATCGCAGCAATGAGAGGACTTGTGGTTTCTTGTATTGATTTCTCAAATAACATTTTACCATCGTTGTTAATATCAAATAAAATGTAATTTCTATTTGTAGCAATAGCACTTCTGCCTACAGTTCCAGACCCAGCACAAGGATCTAAAACAATAGAGTTTTGATTACTGAACATATTAACAATTCTATTGAGAAGTGCAACAGGTTTCTGTGTTGCATAATCCATCTTCTCAACTCCTTGGATCTGTTTTATATCAGACCATACATCTTTAACAGGGATTCCATCCATCTCATCCAGAAACTTCTTCACTCTAGGAATACCTGTGATTGGTGAATACTCAAGGCGATTGTCATCATGAAGCATCTGCATCCTCTCTTTTGAGATATGCCATTGGAGATCATTTCCATTCCATTCATATCTCAAATTGGGGCGAGATACAACATTAGGTTGACGATTAACCAATGCAGATGTGTTGTATTTCATATTGCGAATGGGACACATCTTTGCCTTCTTCACAGTATCATCATCGTATGCTTTGTGTTCAGAATTGTAGATAGATTCTGCACCTTTCTGATAAACAATGATCGTATCGTGATTGCGTTGGAGTTGCTTTTTTGACTTGTGGTTGCCTCCAGAGATCCAAACAATCTCATTCTTAAATCTTTTCTCACCAAAGATATCATCAAGAACAATACGAATATGATGAGAAATCTTTGGTTCTACATGCACAACAATGTTGCCACAATCGGTGAGAACGCGATGACATTCTTCCAGCAAAGGACGCATCAACAATTCGCGATAATCCGCACTGGAAGTAAATCTATCATCAAAGTGATAGAAATCTCTTCCAGTGCAATAAGGTGGATCAATATAAATTAGATCCACCGTGTTTGCATCAACTTGCTTCAGCAGTTCTCTACTGTCACCGATAGTGTATTCATTTAGCATTGTTGAGAGCAATCAGAACCTCCTTTGCGCGACCAGCATACTTTTTGCGGACAGATGCAGGGACAGAACCTACACAATATCCAGGCATATTCTTGTCTTCCAGTTCATAACTAGGAACAGCAAGAAACTCCCAGTCAGAAATATCTTCGTGACCTTTAGGAATAATAAACAGTATAACATCAAATGAGTCTACTGCATAGCGAACCTGACCATTCTTTGCACCATTGTTTGCATTTTTGCCAGTGGTGCGGCGAGTCTGCTCCATGTGCAAAGTATTGCCACCGCGATACTTAACTTGGATACGCAGACCGTTAGAAGAAAGGCGGTCATATTTCTCCTGCTGACCATCAAGGTCGTCAGGAGACTTGTCGTTTTCAATACCACATTCATCGCGCAACCATTGCGGGGCGATAATGCGTTCGGTTGGAAATGCAAGAAACTTGCCAATCTCTCGCGTGTCGCCTTCAGTGATGAGTTCTTCAAAACCGAGAGCAACGATTTCGGAAAGTGTAGTAACTCCCATCAGTGATCTCCTTGTGTTTGTATCTATTAGAGGGACATTTTAAGCGTCCCCCCCTTTGTTTGTCAAATTATTTCTTCTTCAGTATCAAATGCCATTTCAAATGGTTCATCTTCATCTTCAAGTTGATTCATGCACCAGATTTCCATATTCAAGTCACTCAACTTCTTGCGATAACCATCAAGAATAGATGGTTGAATTACTTGACCAATAGGTGCAAGAATGTTGTCTCTCCTTATCTGCCAAGAATCGTTAAGTCTTTTTTTGAATTTGATTCTAGACTCAACAATTTTCTTTGCATTGGTTGAGTTGTCTTTATTCCAGAGAAGAACTTTCACAGTCTTTGGTGGAGTTGGTGGCAGAACTTCTTCAAGAGGTGTTTTCTCTTTTGGATTTTCTCTCTCACAAACTACTCTCAAAAGTCTGTCTGCATAAGTATAGCAATATCCATCATGATCCCTGATCGGCACAACAAAATAGTAGTTGTTGTCATCCTCAACGTTGTGAGGTTTCCAATCATCAGATTCTGCGATGAAATTATCAAGATCTTCTTCGTTGTTGTTGATAGTTAATTGACCAACAACTTGTTCAGGATCCCGAAGAGAATCAAGAATCTTCGTCACAATTCTCTCAACAACTGCGGTGTTTTCATTATAACGAGTATAGCAACCCATGTGCTTCAAAAGATTCCTGACAAAAGATCTTGTGATGAGATCAAAGTCTTCATGCCTATCTTTTTCTACTTCAATAATATTGACACACGCAGTTTCAAACTGATAGTCTTTCGTATCTTCAACGATAGGACCATAAACATTTCCCCACATCGCTGCCATTGTTAGAATGGAATGATCTAGGAAAGAATTATAAATCCCACCATTAGAAGGAAAAACTCTTTTATATTTTGCAGAAGGAACTTCTTCAATCACTGGATTCTCACGACAAACTTTAAGTGTGTGCCGTCGATCAAATACTTCCTTCCAATCACCAATGGGCATAAAAGGTATGGGCCAAGATGTACGATCCCACCCGTAGAAGAGAGAACCTTTGAGTCCTACAATCTTCTGGGAAACTGTATCTTTGGTGCCGCGAACTGTATTATCCCCAACACGGAGTTCGCTTACCTTACTCATTTCCAAATTATCTAATTCAAGAAATGGAAAGTTAATGTAAATATCGTCTTCTGAATTGACGACAAGATCTTCGATGGAGAAGTTGCTTCCCCAAGTTAATTTTTTTGCCATAATTACCTCGTAATAAAGAAACCTTGACTATGCAGGTCTCATGCATTATATAGTATCACATTATTTCAAACTTGTCAACTATTTGGAGGTGAACTTGTGCTTCAGTTCTTTCTCCGACTTCTTACCAGTTGATTGAAGAACCAAATCACGCAGAACTCTCTCACCTTTCTTATACAATGCTTTGCGCTCTTTGGTAGTCTTACCAGATGCTTTTTGTGGTTTATACTTTGGCGAAACTTCAGTCTTTTTCTTCTTCGCAAGCAGTTCAGATGCAGACTTTGTTTTCTCTCCTGCTTCTCTTCTCTTGCGCTCCAAGTATGCTTTGCGTTGTGCTTCTTTTGCACTCAATGCAGCAGATCCTCTTTCCTTTTCAGGTTGCTGAACTCTGGTCTCTGTCTTACGTTGAGTGCCAATATCTTTGCGTGGTTTGTATTCCTTTGCGGGTTCCATCTTACCACCGCCTGCTGCTTTCATTCTGCGGCGTTCTGGTGCTGTTTTCTTACGTTCTGCACCAATTCTTCCACCTTCACCAGTACGACGGATTTGTGATGATCCCATCACGTCCTTGTCGTATGCTTCGGCAATAAATTGTGAGAAGGTTTTCATTTGATTGCTTAACTATTCCTATAGTATATTTAGATATGGGAAAAGTCAATAGGGGACAACCAGTTTCCTGACTGTCCCCATTCTTATCAATCTTCTTCTTTTAGTTTATCCATTGCAGACTTACTTACTTTACACACCAAGTCGTTGTCATAGAAATACTTAACACGTTCGCGGCGAGCAACAATAAGCATGTCATATTCTTCCTGTTGTTCTTTAGTGAAGCGGAAGTCTTGACGCCTCCAAGCATCACGAAGTTCTTTCAAGTGAGGCAGAACGTTCACAGTGTCAGTCATCAGAAGTCCCAGTTAGAGTTAAGAAATGCTTCAAAGGTTTTGTTGTCATCTTCTTCAAAGAGTTCATCCTCTTCAATGAAGTCAAAGTTCACAAGTTCTTCAACTTGTTGTTCATCAAGGAAAGCGTTCATAAGTTCGGTGCTTACATAATTGGAACAGTTTAGGCGTCCCCCCTTTTAATTAACAAGGATTTGAATGTCTTTACATCCCTGTTCTCGTATTACTTTCTCCCAAAAGATTGCATCATCAATCTTGAGAAATGTCGCTGTTTGAGTTGAGAATCCTTTCTTTTTCGGTTTTTGGTATTTCACTTGGTACATCATTCCAATGCCTAATTACTCCTGCAACAATGAAACAGTTAGTGATAAGGTAAGTAGCAAATATAGTAGTCCGTATAAGAGCAATATTGTCTGATTCTTTGTCACATTTTGATGCCTTCTCTCCTAGTGCTTTTGCCCACCATCTCCATGCATTTTTCCTCTTCTTCATACATTGTCTGTCTTGATCTTACATATTTAAGTTCTTTCCACTGTTCACGATAACATACAACCAAAAGTCTATCATTACTGTGAAATGGAGTATGACCAATGTCATCACGATGTCTTGGCATGACTAGCATTTCAATCGTGACATAATCATTGTCTTTGAAATACACCCATCCCTTAACATCATGTTTCCAAATTACATAATCATTGACCTCTGGTTCGTAACTCATATAAATGCTGCTTCTAATGGATTTAGGTTTAGTTGCATAGCAGAATACGGAGTTGTATTCTTTATATCTACCTGATCACCTTGTTTGGTGGCATTGATAGGCGCATAATAGCATTGCTTTTTTGTGTCGTAGAATCCCCAGATTGTGCGAGTAGGTACACCATTGTTGTAGTCAAAACGAATACTACAACGTAACCATATTGCGACAATATTCCTCTTAAACTCTTCAAACTCATAGTGATAATTTTGTGGAGATTCATGAGGAAAGTTTTCAATCATGTGGTAAATGCTTCAATAACTTGAGAATCCAGATCTTCTGCTAATTGATACGCACGAGAATTGAGAATGTTCTCTTTCAGATCTGTATAGTGTTGTTCATAGAAATTACCATTATCTTCACTGGTAATTAGATCAAAACATTCATCATCGTCTTCAGCAATTACATTCCAAATACCGCCATATTCTGACTGTGGAAAGGGAACATAGTGTTCAACAATGTAGAGATACTTTGCCATTTTCGTGTGTAAATTACATACTAATTATATCAGGAACAGTAAAACTCCGCAAGATAATAATCAACTGTGATCTCAAGTTTTGCTGCTTCCTCTTCAACCTCTTTCCAAAACTCTTCTGCTACTTTGTCCATTTCTGCTTTTTTAATCATTTCTTGGATACGTTTGGAGATCATTTGAAAGTTGCCTCGTCTTTGGGTCTGATTACCTTAAAATAGTATATCAGAAGACTGGTGATTGTTGCAACCAGTGAGAGAAAGAGAGCGATTGCTAATGAAATAGTCATCGTATTTCTTTACTTGGTGGTTGCATCAGTCTATGAATTGCTTGCTCGTGTGCATCAAACATCTTTTGATCACGTTGAATTAGAAATACATTCCAACCAAGAATGACAGCAAACCCAATCATTCCTGCGAGAATATATTTGCGGTTGGTGTTAGTCATGCTGCAAGTGCTCCAGAGGGGATTTCAACGATTTCGGGGCGTTTGTTGTCCTCAAACTCGTTCATATTGTAGCACACCCATTCACCATTGCGGAAGATGTAGGAGTATTCTTCGCCAAAAGCAAGAAACACTTTCAGGTTCTTGTCAATACGAGGAGGGCAATCATCACCACGTTGAGAATAATACAGCGGACCTTGTGCAACAGTTTCATTATTGAAACCAGCATTAGTCCAAGCAGAACTCATATCACCACCGTCAATAAGTTCAGCAGCAAGTTCTTTGCTGTTGTAATGAGTCTTCAGGATGCGACCCAACCAAGAAGGATATCCATCCCAATGGTGATAAACAGACAGAATAGATTCATCTGCAAGTTGAATACCAATGCGGGAGCGAGTTGCCATTGCGTTTGTTGCTTACACTACAGGGACACTTTGCGCGTCCCCCCTTAACCATACCTGACTTTTAGTGATTGTGAAAACTCATTGAGAAACTTGGAATGGTGGGGTAAAGTCTTTCTCTTTTCATTTTTTTCAAAATAAAATTGTTTTAATACTTCTTCAGACTGATCATCATCCACTTCATCTCTTTTTTTACAAACTTCAAATCCCAACTGACACAACCAAACTGACCAATTATGTCCAGTAAAGATGCCCATGCCTTTATTGGGTAGAGTATACTCATTCATCTTAAGATCATCAACAAAAGACAACAATCTACTTGTTTCTTGATAATTATCTTTTACCCATTCCCAAAACTTTCCATCCCTTTGAGTATTCCAATAGTGCATATTAACAAAATCAACAGAATCCTCAAAATAATATTTCATAGAGGAATTGAACACTGAAGGATCAACATCGGTAAAGAATCCAGTTCTAATTGGATTAGCAAGTTGCCAGATTCCAGCACAAATTAAAGTGATTCCAGTGCTCTCTAAAGGTTCAATGAATCCAGCAGATAATCCAATAGAAATTACATTCCCCTGCCACATATTCTCATGATAATATGGAGTCCAATCAATCACCTTAAGTGATTCTCTATCTACTCTATTATTCCAATATTTTACATAATAATCTTTTGCTTCTTCTATATCTGTAACTGATCTATTGAATACCAACCCAGATCCAATACGACTGCGAACAGGTATGTTCCAAATCCACCCGTGATCTACAGCATCACAAATTACATAGGGATTTCTTTCTTTGTCAACATCATTATATGGAATGTGACCAGCAATAGCAGTGTCACAAAATAATCTATCTCTCAAATTAAGAGGTTGAGATTTAGGACTGATGACTCTTTTGAATCCAGTGCAATCAATAAACAAACTTGAAGTAATAACTGTACCATCTTCAAGAGTAATATTTTCTACATTATCATTATCAAATTTTACATTAACGACTTCTTTCTTTATTAACGTAACATTTTTCCTTGATAGTAGTTTCTTCTGTAAGAATTTAACTAATTTTCCACAATCAATATGGAAAGCATAAACGTCAAGATTATCTGGATCTACAGAATTATCAAAGACTGAAGACTCATACAGTTCAGTTGCATAAGTTTTATAGTCATAATGTTGATGCTTTGACCATAGATCTTGTAATTCAGCATTAAGTGGTTTAACGTGTGGAAAATAAAAAGGGTGCCAAATATCTTCACCATCTTTATGCCAGTTAGTGAATAAAATACCAGACTTTAATGTAGCATCTATTTCATTAAACCATTCATTGATTGGTATGCCACTATCATCCATAATATCTTTGAAAGATAATGTAGTTGCTTCACCAACTCCTACGGGATTTCCATCCTTCTTATCAATTACAACTATATCTACTCCAAGAGGAGCATTTTTACTCAAATATGCAGCAGTCAACCAAGCAGAAGTGCCACCGCCGACAATAGTTATTTTTTCTATTCTATTAGATTTCATTTATAACTTAAGTCTAATACAATTTTACATTAAAAAAAGGTGCTTGTAAAGCACCTTTTCAAATTAACCACCCCTTTCTCTCAAACTCCGCACAAGATATTCAGTAAATTGTTCCATCTTATCGGGATGAACTGAATGTGGCGCTTGGTTAATAACACTTTTGAGTGCTATCATTTCACTCATTTCATCATCGGTTAGTTCGTTTGCTTTTGATGGTTTGGTCATTGAATGTTTGAATCTCAACACATTATATCAGTATTTAACCACAATACCCGTGTTCTTAAGGTTTTCTTTGGGATTGATCAATGGATCTTAATCTTTATCAAAGAATGAACCAAAGAGACCATTATCTCCAGGTTTACGATTCTCCAACTTATCAAGAATAGCGTCAGTGCTTTGAAGTGTTTCAATGCGGTGAATCATATCAGCGATTACACTACAAACCATAGGACGTTCTTGACGGGCAGCGTATGATAATGCATTACGCAATGATGCCTCTGCTTCTTTCAAACTCTCTTCAACTGATTCAGATAGTGCCATTATGATCCTCACATTTTTGGTAGAAAGTTCCATTTACATAGCAGGACTTTCCAGGTTCATAGTATTTTACTGCATTTGGGCGATTGTTGTCAAGAACACAGTAATCACCCTGTCCAGTGGTAAGACCTTCAGCACACATTGATACAACCAATGGGGCAAGGAGTTTAAGAGTGTACATTACTAGATTCCAGATGCTTTCTTGATTTCTTCATATAGGTCATATTGCATATTCAGTCTATCACTTGCATCAAGTTGTGCTCGTTTGTTATAGTATTCTGCTTCACGCAGATTGTATTCACGACACTTCTTTTTATCGTTTTCGGTTGCCGCACGTTCACACATTGCGTCCATTTCTTCTTCAGTGTACTGCTTGCGCTCTTCTGAATAAGAGTTTTCTTCCCAGAAGTCATTCCACATTTTCTTACACTCTGGAGAAGAATCATCTCCAGCACACACAATGGGTTCCTTACTATCAGGACCAGTGAGAGATACAATACCTACATTTGAACTACCCATCAAGGAAACAAGTTCTGTCAATTTTTGCAATTTCTTCCCATGATAATCAATACTGTCGGAGATGACTTTTACGATTGTATCGTAGATTTCTTGAGGGGAGATATCTTCATTCTCTACAACATCATGCATCCAATTATCCAATTGTTCAAGAGAATAGGGTTTGTAGTCAGACATCGGTGTAGTCTTTAATTGCTTCTTCCATAATAATTCTGATCTGCTCATCTGTCAACCCATTTAACCAAGACCAATTTGGGTCTTGTGAGTCCCAATTCATAGAGAACGAAGCGTCTTCGTTTTTAGTTATTTTTAGACTGTCGCTCACTTTTTCTTACCCTTTTAAGTTCTTTTAATTCTTGTTTGATAAGTTTATATGCAATTTCGCCGTCAATTTTATCACCCATTTCCATTGCAATAATCACTTCGGTGCGAGTACCAAAATGTTGTAATGCCCGTTCAAATGAATCTAAATCTTCATACATCGGTCTTATTTTCTGATAGAATATCTATGCGAGCATCTAGTGAGTTCCAACACTCATAAAGTGCATTAGACTGTCCAACATTTTCTTCTTCAAGAACTTTAACACGATCTTCAAGTTCTTGAATTTTTTTCTCTAAAACTTCAATAGGAGAGGGTTCATTGATTCCCCATTTCTGAAAAAACCAATAAGGATTTTGTTTCATAATACACCCACTTCTTTCAGATAATTTCTGTATGCAGCATACCTTTGCCACTTTGGTTGGTTTGGAACATTTAACTGGTGGCAAATCTCACAATACATCAACCACTCATACCAGGGAGTAGTAGGATCTAACTCATGGTAAGGATAATCAGAGTTTTCCACCCACAGTTCCCTCATAAGATTTAGTATCACCAAAACCTTCTTGTTTTCCTTTGAGATAGAATCGTGTTGCACGAATACATGCCTCTTCGGTCAAAGCAGTGACTAAACCATTTCCTTCTTTATCTTTTGAATCCCAAAGTCCATAACTTTTTTGTTCAACATAGAAAGCATCATCAATTAGTTTTTTGTCCATTCGTAAGGTGCAGTTGGCGTTCAAATTCAAACTTTAATGGAAGAAGATGTGATGACACAAATCCCTCATATTGATTACCTGCAACAAGGTGAGATATATTTTTAATCTGTTGCAGTGCGAGAATAAGTTTAACCCTCTTGTCCATTCTTTTTGATCAAATCGGGGTGGGGAGCATACAATGGACCTTGGTAATCGTGAGGACGATTGACTCGGTTATTTACAATTCCATTATGAAGTTGTTTAAGTGCTGCTACAACTTCAGGAGTTTCTTCCCAAGTCCATACATCTCCAGTCTTTCCAGTAAATGTGCGTTGAGTCATTAGTTTTCCTCTTCATGTTCATCAGTATAAACCACATCAAACAGTTCGTCAAGTATTGCACTACACTCCCAATATTCTAGGGTGTCATTGACACACTTTTCCATTTGATATCGGCGCAGTGCTCTATGAATAAGTTTCCATTGATCTTGCCTGAATTCCATATTACTCTCCTAATGTGTGAATAACTGGTTTTTCGTGCGCTAGGATGCTATAAAGTTCTTGATTTTGCCCAGCAGAAACAGGAACAAATTCAGTTTCTGAATCAAATTCACTATCACGAATTGCTTGGTTGATGACAATAGAACCCTCTTCGCCTGAAGTGCTGCGATGATATGTCATTTTAGGAACTACAAGAGCACCAGAAGAACGATTGAGATGAACAATATGATACGGATATTTCCACTCGGGATTAACCAATTCAAAGATTCTCACACCAGATAGAACACGATTATGATCTATTTGATGACGGTGAATGTAAAATTGTTTCGCACCAATGACATCATTCGGGGGTGAGATGGCAGGTCCAGTATGAACAACCAGGTCAGATGCATTTGATTTCTCCACAGAAATGTCATAGAAGATGACTGAATCGGTTTCACGAAAAACACGATGTTTCTTGAAATTGACTTCACTCATAGTTGATTAGGGCATTTTGTAATTACACTTGAGACAGCAAGAGATTTAATTTCAAGAGGTGATGCATCATTAATGATCTTTATGACATTATCAGGACCATACTGTTTGTTTGCCATACTGTAGGCAAGGAAGGTTGCTTTAACAACATCCTTTTCAGTTTCCATTAAAGCACAGAAATCTGCGGACATTGTATTCAATAAGGATGCGAGAGTAAGTTCTAACATTTTCAGTATTTGATATAGTGTGGTTTGTCAGTGTCAAAGGTTGTCCATTTTGCTATGTTAAGACACATCAGCACAGTTTCATGTTCTCTATTATATAACTCCCAATCACCTTTACACATAGCACTGTAGCGCCTTTGATAAGCACACTGCCAAACATATTTAAAAATTTTATCTTTTTCAGACAGACTCATCACTCATCAGTCAAATGATCTGCACACGCAAGTGTATCACAAGGAGGACATTCTTTCTGACTCTCCAGTGCTTCTTTGAGAGCATCTGTAACATTCTCTTTGAATGAACGATAAGGAATGAAGAGTTCGTCATCTTCAGTCTTATAGTCCTGATGTGTCTCTTTGAACTTACGATCTACATCATACAGGAGATTTGTTACGATGTCATTGATGACTTCAATGGACTTTGGTGTGAGTGAGTGCCACTCAAAACCAGGGAACATATCATCCTTGACACGATTTAGCAGTGCTCTCTTACAATGCCATTGATTATCAAAGATCTGGGTAAATGCTTCCCAGTCATGTTGAGATTTGAAATGTGGGATACTCATTGTTGTTTCTTTACAGGTTCCATAGGTTGACGACCACGAAGATTGTATGGATCAGCACCTAAAGGTACATTATTGTATTTGAGATCCATTATAGCATGTGCTAGGTCAATAATACAATCGTTTCTGATTGTCTTTGGGTTTTGTGGACGAGTGAAAACATCATCCCACCAGTCGGCAATCACATCATAAAGTTTCTGTTCTTCTTCAGTCATCTTTCAACTCCATGTAATCTCTTGCCTGATAAAACAATTCATCCCGCCAGTTACGACCAGCAATGTCAAATGTAAATCCTAACTTACCAATAGAAAGTAGGAATGAGAATAGTTTACCATATCCCATAGTGATTTGGAGATAAGGAAACTCAATCCAATTACCATACTCACCGATGTCAAATGACATCTGAAGTAGGGAATAGTTCTTTGTAGTAAGGATCGTCATATAATACTCCTTACCATAATCTTCACGGATGCCGAATTGAATGAGTTTCATTATGCTACTCCATCAGCACTGTCAACAACATTCTCTTTGTGGTGAGCGTTCATCTTCGCCCATTGTGCGTCACGCTCTTTCCACTCCTGGTATTTCTTCTCCAGGTCTTCATCCATTGTGATCTCATATTCATCACAGACCTTACGCTGTTCTTTCTCATCCACATAATCATTGAAGACCAATGACATAGCACCAGAACGAATAGAACTGGGAGACATACCTACACAGAGCAGGAACTTCTCAAAGAGTTTGAAATACTGAGTGGAGTTAAGATCAGCAGCAGGAGCAGTGATCAGGTAATGCTCTTCTGGGATAAAGTCATCAACAACAGTAGAACCAAACCCACTACCATATGTGGGAGTGAATGTAGCATCAAACTTAAATTGAACAGTTGCATCATACGTCATCAGATTTCACCAGAGAAAAAGAACCATCTTTGTTGTCAATCCATTGTAGCACATCACCCTCTTTCCATCCAAGTTCTTTCATCATCTCATTAGGAAATGTGATCACTCCATCATCATCAACAGTCAGTGTAGTTCTCATTGTGGATTGCAAATAATAAAGTCTGCATAATTACCATAAGTATCCTGTGCTTGCTTGCAGAAATACTGTGGCGGTGGTTCAGGTATCTTGGAAAGAGTCACAAGAGCAATGATTACCTGAAAGAATGGAAGAATAAAAACAATTTTATTCCGCATTTAACATGTACTCCAATTCATTCAGTTTATTAAACTCTTGATGCGCTTTTTCTGCACGTTCAGAAATAATATCAAGAATGTCTGCGTAGATGGTGGAATTGTCCACATAATCATCAAAATACTTATCCAATGCTTCTTTCAAGTAGCGTTTCCGATGCCACTCTGGAGAATAGGGTTTGTAGTCCATAACAATACTGTATATGCTTGGTATTATAGCGCCTCTAATCTTCATTGTCAAGTTCTTTCAGATAATCAATCCACCACTGGGGGTCTTTCTCCATTCTCCATTTAGGCACAGGAAGTCCTTTCTCAAAGTAATACTCCCAGAGTGCCTGCTCAATAATTTCTTTAGTCTCAATAATTCTCTTCTTCTTCATCAACGTCTCCATATGCATTTTCCACGTAGGGTCCGTGTGGTCGTTTGGAGTCCTCTCTGACATAAGTTTGCTCTTCGTTGACGGCAGAAATCCATAACGAAAGTTTCATTACCAACCATATCACAACAAGAGGTAAAAAGCAAGCAA
>Ga0222715_10000486_pt1 | contig 39436 bp, 46 predicted proteins | sample C33_9DmetaG_FD_165056 | JGI IMG/M metagenome (GOLD analysis project Ga0222715, IMG submission 165056) | Estuarine water microbial communities from San Francisco Bay, California, United States - C33_9D | ecosystem: Environmental > Aquatic > Marine > Unclassified | place: USA: California...
TTCTTTATTTATAACTTAATCTGACGTACAATCTCCATATGAAGAAAATAGTTAAATTAGCAGCTTTTTTATATGCAGTAAAAGCTTTATTCGACCTTTTTAATGAAAATTCAACAATAAAGTCACAAATCGATAGATTAAAAGAAGAAATCACAAAACTCGAAATGGTAGACATTGATAAGAAAATAAAAGATTTTCAAAATAAAATCAATGGCTTTAGAGACAATATTCAGGATTCATAGGTTCTAAAATCTGGCGTATATTCGGTAAGGGTTTCTACTACTGGCCAAAGTGGTTAGTGAAGTTAGTAACTTTTCTACACGTTAAAAGCATAAAATTTAATCATTCAAAAGTTGGACAAATAATTATTGGTTCAAATATTTTACTCTTAGAAACCAGGGGAGTTGTTTCAAATAAAATCCGTAAAACACCTCTAACGTATGCAAAAACAGAAAACGGCTTTGTTGTTGCAGCTTCTTATGGCGGTAGAGATACAATCCCACAATGGTTTAATAATCTACAAGACAATTTAAATTACATCACAGTGGAAAGTACACGTCTAAAGGTAAAACATGAAATCATTCCATTGGAGAACAGAGCTCCATATTGGGAGGAATTAATTAAAGTGTATAAAACTTTTGAGCAATACAAAGAAAAAACTCAAAGGGAAATACCCCTCGTAGAATTTACTAAAGTTTAGGTTTTAAATTCGGACCGTTTCTGACGACTGTATTCCATAATGTATTGTAGTGATCGATATCTTCACTATCTACATGCGGTATGACCATGTTGTTCCATGCATCTAATAATGGGTCTGATGATTCTCTATAGAGGTCCAGGCCAACAGGGATTCTTTCAACTATGGTACGAAGACTCATTGGTGTTTCAATATTGACACTAATGTCGTCTGAAACAAATGAGTTGTTTATCTCAATTGCTAATTTAATAATTAAGTCGACAAACTCTGTTTGTAAGTTTGGATATTTTTTCTTGAATATCGATTCAAGTTGTACTTTATTAGGGAATGGTTTATCCCAAATAACCCATCTGTCAGCGAATGCTTTGTTTAGAGTTTGTGTACCTGCATAATCTCTTAAGCTTGTTGGGTTCATAGTTCCAAAAATGTATGTATCATTTCGAAGTTCAATAACCTCACCATTAGGTAACTCAAGTTTTTTATGTCTGTCTAACAATGAATGTAAAGCAAATAATACTTCTGGCCCAGCAGCATTTAATTCTGAAAGATTGACGAAAGACGGGCCTCTCAAGGCTCTTGTTAATTCTCCGTCTTGCCATTTACTGTCGGTTCCACCAATGCCGTCTCCATATAGCTGTACAGATCCGAGTAGTGTTACGTCCCTAACTTCACCAGAGAGTGGAATTCGATAATAAGGATATTTTAATTTCGCCGCTAACTGTTCTATGTCGTGGTCCTTACCGGTTCCCATGTGACCTTTAAGTGCTATATGTATCGGTATTTCATTGTTAAAAGTTTTCTGCTTACTTTCAATAATTTTTGCTAGTTTATATTGCGTTCCTAGATCAACGTAATTCTTATCTACTTTAGGAATTCTTTCAGACCTTGCCGCATGGTCTGGTAATTTGTTATCAAGAACACACTCATCAATTGAAACAGTATCTTTACCGTTTGGATCTTTAAAATTTTGTTTAGCCATCTTTAAGCTGCTCCTGATGATTCTTTAACGTTTCTTATAAGTATATCCTTTGTGATGTTTACTATTGAATGAATAAGCTCTTCAGGCCTACTAATTTGAGTTTTATTTTGATATTCCTTCCATGTCCCTCTATCACCAATTCCTATTCCAATCACATCTATTCCAAATCTGGTGGAGTAATCTATCGAACTTTTTAAATCTGACAATGTACCTCTAGTCATTCCATCTGACAACACAGCCAAGAGTTTTGTATTGGATCCGTGTTCAAGTAGTCGCTTTGTAGAAAACATTATGTTTCTTTCATCAACATTTGTTCCACGTTCAAACATACTCGCAGGTGGGTGTTCTTCAGAGGTAGCTAAACTATCTAGGGAGCTTCTTAAATTTCTTGAAAAATCAATTAACCCAATAAATTTTTCGTACTGATTTTTCCATGAGTCATCAAACTTCTTAATAAAATAGTGGTTTGTTGTATTGAAATAAAACTCTGCATTTGAGCCATAGTTACTATTAAGCATTGAAGAAACAGCCATTTTTCTTTTTAAATACATATCTTCATTCTCATTTTCATTTGCTAGAAATGCTCTATTAAATATTGCGACTTCAAAATCTACATTAAGCTCATGACAAATCTGAGATAAATAGTTTGCTCCAATCAGTGCTGCAGATAAAGACCATGGATACACTTCACCTTTTTTTCTTTCGAGCATGGATCCACTTCCATCTATAAGCAAAGAAACTGCGTATGATTTATTTGATAATCTCTGTTTTTGTTCAAACATTCTTTCATACCTTCCCGAAGCAAGCAAAAGAGGGACATGGGGAGAGAGGTCTCCCTGGTCATAGCCACTTATACGTTGTCTTTTCTGGTTGTGTATGAAATATGGCTTAATCTTATTAGTAACTTCGTTAACAGGTAAATTCCACTCTTCTAATAAATTGTTATAGGTCTTTATGCCTGTTGTGTAAAGGTTTTTAAAGCTATGTGGTAAGTCTGTGTTTATTAGCTTTGACACTTTACCATTGGGAAGATAAACAGTCTCGGAGCTACCAATTTTTGAAACATGATCGTCCATAAAATTAAGTTTTTCATCATCAGACTCTTTACCTTTTTCGCCTAAAAACTTTTCTAGCGTATTTCCTGTTGTAACGTTTGTTGAGGAGGGTATTAATACTTTATTTAATTCATCAACGATATTGTCATCCATACTTTCTAGAATTTCCCTCTGTTCTCCAAGGGAGTATTCTTTAAGATCAGGCAGTAAGTTGTTAACTCTACAGATATCAATAATCTGAATTGTTAACTCAATAACTTCTTCTAAATTTTCTTTGTCATACTCAAAAGAGGTAAGAATTTTTTCAGACTCTGAAATTGAACTAGATACTTTTTTATTAAATTGAGTCTTATCAAACTCTAAGTAATTTGTAATTACATGAAAAAGTAAAGATAAGAATTGATTAAATGCTTTTAGATTTTTTATTTGATTAAATGATTCTTTATAGATATCTTGGAAAATTGAACTTAGACCATTGAATTCTTTTACGAAGAGGTGTTCTTCATAAGAGTGTATTAGTATTTCAAAGACATACTTTCCAAAAGGTCCAGCGAGTATTTCTAATACTTCCTCAATATTATTCAAGCCAGTTACTTCCTCTGCGCGAATCTTTAGATCTTTTTCAATCTCGAATTTATAATCTTGCATTGAATGAATAGCTTCGTGTACAACAGTGCCTATTATCAGTTCTTTAAAGTCCAACTTCGAACTTGAAACGGAGTTAACCAGTATTGACGGATTGATTACAATTTCATTTGAATTGACTCTTTTAGATTTACCAAGGTTGATAATAAGTTCTTTATTTTCAGTTTGAGATTGTAGTAGGCGAGTGATAGCTGGCCTGATTTTTTCAAATTCTTGAACTATTTCAGATTCAATATTTTTATCACTAGGTTTCATTATTAATAACATTATCATTAAATACTGTGGTTATAAGAAATTAGAATAAGAAATATGAATGATCAAATAATAGAAATAGCAATATCCGGAGGAATGGGAAAGATGGGACAACTTGTCTCTGAATTCATTGAGAGCAAAGAGGGATATAAAGTCTCTGGTATCTATGATCCAGGTAAACAAAGTAATGATTTTGATAATTTTGAATCAATAGATGAAATCACTGCAGATATATTATTTGAGTTTTCACCAGCAGATCAAATAAATAAAAATCTATCACAACTTATGGATAAAGATATAAATTTAATAATTGGTTCTTCGGGTCTAGATCCAGAGACTATTAACGAATTGGAAAGTACTATTTCCGAAAATCAATTCATTTGTGTAATTCCAAACTTTTCAGTAGGTGCGTCACTGCAGAAAATAATCTCTAACATAGCTGATCAAAATTTTAAGAATGTAACGATTGAAGAGAGGCATCACATCAATAAAAAAGATGCACCATCCGGTACAGCAATAGATCTTGCTAACTCATTAATTACTGTAAATGAGGAATCACAAGAGGATAGTTCTTCAGATAATTATGAATCTAATACTGTCAATAACGTACATATTAAATCCATTAGAGGAGAAGAATACGTTGCTGAACAAACTGTTACCTTTAAGAATTCAAATGAGTCACTTACAATTGATCATGTTGTGAATGATCGATCCGCTTATCTCCAAGGAATAAACTATATTCTCGATGAGCATTCAACATTGAAAGGTTTTCATCACGGATTAGAAAATATTATGATTGATAGGTTTAAGATATAATTATGGATCATTTTGGACAGCTACTTACAGCTGCAATCACACCTTTTGATGACAATGGTGTTATGGAAACAGATACTTTCTGGAGACTTTGTAAAAAACTTGTTGCAGATGGATCAGATGGAATAGTCCTAACTGGCACAACTGCTGAATCGCCAAATTTATCAGAGTCTGATCGAATTAACATATACTCAACTGCAAAAGATGCGGTAGGCGAGGTTGCCAATCTCATTGCTGGTACAGGTACTTACTCCACTAAAGAAACAATTCATTTTACAAAATTAGCTGAAGAAGTAGGAATGGACGGCATAATGATCGTTACTCCTTACTACAACAAACCATCTCAACTAGGGATTTTAAAACATTTTGAAGCTGTTAAAAGCAATACATCATTACCAATAATGGCATACAACATACCCGGAAGAACGGGAACTCTTATTGAGTTAGATACAATTGAAAAACTGATTACTGATATTGGAATACATTCAATAAAAGATGCAGTCGGAGATTTTGAATTTTCAAAAGAAGAGTTAACTAGATTCAAAGATGAAGTCTATGTCTACTCTGGTGATGACGCCTTAACAAAAGATTTCATGAATCATGGTGCAGTTGGGGTTGTGTCTGTTGCCTCCCATTTAATTGGTCGTCAGATTAAGTCCATGTTAGAGCTGATAAAAGAAAATAAATCAACAGAAGCAGATGTTCTACATGAATCGTTACTTCCACTTATTTCAGCTATATTTGAAGAACCTAGTCCTGGACCAGTTAAGCACCTCCTTTCAGAATCTTGGGAGAACGTAGGAAAACCTCTGCTTCCTATGACTGAGGTATCAGAAGAATTAGCTGAAAAACTCAATAAAATATACGCCAAATTAAATAACTAAAACCTTTACCGCTAACAAAATATGGTATAATGTAATGTGGCTGTGAAGACATCCACTCGCAAAAGGGTAAATGGGCGTAAGCGGGTGTCAAAACAAAACAATTTAATAAAAGTTAACAAGGGCTTTAAAACACTTAACTCTTCTCTTTCTAGTGTTCTAAAAAAGTTCTTTAATTCCTATCAATCTGTTGCAGCCTTTATGTTCATAATTGCTCTATTTACTGCATTATCAAGTGTTCAAAAAGCTGGCCCAATAGGTGAACTATTTTATGGTCTTCTAACATGGTGTTTCGGTTATGGAGCATTAGCTCTTCCAGTCCTAATGTTTTATGGTGCGGCTATTCTTGTCAGAGATAAGGACACAATTAAATCTCAAAAGGTTTTAGTTGGAACTTTTTGGGTACAAATATTTTCATCAGCACTTTTTCACTTCTACATACATCCTCAACCATTACCAATTAGCGTAGGTGGGGACATCCTTCAACGAGCAGGAGGTTTTGTTTCTGCATTTATTGTATTTCCACTAAATAATTTAATCGATGTTGAAATGACTCATGCTGTTCTCTTAATTGGACTTATTATTTCAGTACTCTACATGACTGATATCGAATTAAAAGATTTAATTGGTGGGGTTCAAGCTATCTTCGCATACATCTTCAAATTTATAGTCGCTTTTTTCAAGGCACGTAGAGAAGCATCTAAAGTTAACTTTGATCAGATGCTAGCTATTACTGATGAAGATACTGAAACTGCTTCAATCAAAGATAATGTTTTAAAACTAAAACCTAAGAAAAAAGAAAAAGCTATCAAGAAAAAACCTGAAATTGTTGCAGAAGACAAACCAGTTAAGGCAAATACTGTCAAAAGAAAAAATTCTGCTTACAAGCTTCCACCTGTTTCATTACTTGAAAAAGGTTCTTCTGTCTCCGCATCTAAAAAACTCCTACAACAAACTGCTACCGATTTAACTAATTTACTTAAAGAACATGGTGTTGAGGCTGAGTTAACAAACATTGTTCCTGGCCCTACTGTTACAAGATATGAAATTGAATTAGCTCCAGGCGTTAAGGTCTCTAAAGTTACTTCACTTTCTCATGATATTGCATATGCTTTAGCTACTCCAGATGTACGTTTATTAGCCCCGATACCTGGAAGAAGTGCAATCGGTATTGAGATTCCTAACAGGCAACGAAAACTTGTCTCACTTGGCGATGTCTTGCAATCAACAGAAGCAAAAAACAATTCACATCCATTATCAGTTGGTCTTGGACTAGATATTTCAGGTAAAGCTAGATTAATAAATTTATCCGAACTTCCACATGTTCTTATTGCTGGACAAACTGGTGCAGGTAAATCTTCTTGTATTAACTCAATCGTTACATCTCTTTTAGTCAGAGCTAATCCTGATGAAGTAAAGATGGTCATGGTTGATCCAAAAAGAGTTGAACTTGGTCAGTACAACAATGTTCCGCACCTTTTAACAAAAGTTATTACGAATCCTAAAAAAGCAGTTGATGCATTGAGTTGGGCTGTTTCAGAAATGGATAGAAGATACGACCTTCTAGCAGATAGCTCAGTCAGAGATATTAATGGGTATCACGAAAAATATGATGCAGGTTTATTAGATGAAGAAAAATTTGACCGATTCCCATATATTGTTGTTTTCATCGATGAGTTAAATGACTTGATGATGGTAGCTGGTCGTGAAGTTGAATCAGCAATTGTTAGATTAGCGCAAATGGCTAGGGCTATTGGAATCCACCTTGTTGTTGCTACTCAGAGACCATCAGTCGATGTAATTACAGGTGTCATGAAAGCTAACATACCATCCCGACTTGCATTTTCTGTTGCATCAACAACTGATTCCCGAGTAATCCTTGATCAATCTGGGGCTGAAAAACTAATTGGTCTTGGTGACATGCTAGTAGTAACAGCATCCAATCCCAGACTTGAACGTATACAAGGAGCTTGGGTTACCGAAAAAGAAATTCAAGATGTTGTTTCATGGGCAAAAGACCAAAAAGATGCTGAATACGATCCAGCAGTAACTGAAGAGAATAAAACAACAACCACTATTGGTGGCGATGACTTCGGTGAAGATGAAGACCTTATCCAAGCAGCTAAAGATCTTGTTATTCGCTCTCAAATGGGTTCAACTTCTATGCTTCAACGAAAATTACGAGTTGGTTTCGCTAGAGCTGGTAGGTTAATGGATATTTTAGAATCACAGGCAATCGTTGGTCCATCAGAAGGTTCTAAAGCACGAACAGTATTAATTACGGTCGAAGAGTATGAGAGTGCCAGCTTACCTTCCATTGCAGAAGATAATGATGCCACACCACAAGAAGAGTTTGAACCAGTAGCTGAAACTGAAGATAGTGTTTCTGAAGAATCAACAACTGATGAAGAAGACAATAGCTGGTACGAATAACTAAAGCTAAATCTCTACTGATCTATTTTTATTGATCTTCCTTTAATAATTCTTCTTCTTATTGCAGCAGAAATAGTATCAACAGTTAACACTAAAACTACTGTTGCAACTAATACGGTGCCAGCTCTTGGAAAGTCTCTAAATCTTAATTGATTTATAAGTTCTGCACCTACGCCACCTGCTCCAACAACGCCTAATACAGCTGATGCACGTAAGTTTATTTCAAATCTGTATAGCCAGTAAGAAGTAATGGTTGGCATAACCTGTGGAACAACTCCAAATAAAAGTTCATTTATCTTTGATCCACCAGATGATTTGATTGCCTCAAGTGGTCCTTCATCTATACCTTCAATAACTTCAGAAGATAGCTTACCTAATGTACCGATTGAGTGAATACCTATTGCAAGCGTTCCAGTGAGTGCACCTAAACCAGTAATTGGAAGAAATACGAATGCGAGGATAAGTTCTGGAAATGCTCTTATTCCATTTAGTATTTGTTTTGTTGCTTCAGATACATAGTTAACTGCAACATTGTTTGCTGCTAAGAAGGCTATGGGGAAACTAAAAATTGCTCCTATAACTGTTCCTGCCCAAGCTATGAAGAGAGACTCTGCAACCTTTGGTAGGATTCTTTCAATAGCTTCTTGGCTTAAGTCTAAAGGAAACATAGCACCAACTAATATTGCTATCTGTTCAGGTGCTTTAAGAATTTTCTCGAGAGTTATTTCTAAACCTGAAGCTGACCAGATAGAACCTGCAACGATAAGACTTGTAATGGCATATTTAAGAACTTTTTGTTGTACGGGTTGTTTAGGGAGATTCATAGAATTCGCCTCCTCAACCAGACACTAAATTGCTCTATTAAAATGACTACTACTAGTATCAAAACAATAATTGGTGAAATTCTATCAAATCTTAAAAATATTCTCTGTGTTTCAATTATCCTACCAACACCACCTGCACCAACAAGACCTAGAATTACACTTGCTCTTATGCATAGTTCAAAGATGTAGAGAAAATAAGCTGTAAAGTTCGGTAAGACTTGAGGTAGTGCGGATGTGAACACCGATTGATTGTGAGATGCACCCGAAGATTTTGCAGCTTCTAATGGACCCGGATCAATACTGTCAATTGTCTCTGAAAGAAGTTTACCCATAATGGCTAATGAGAACATTACCAGTGCTAATACTCCAGCAAAAGGGCCAAGGCCTACAGCAACAGTAAACATCATAGCCCAAAACAAATCTGGAATTGTTCGTACTAGGTTCAGGAAAGACTTGTACAAGAAAAATGAAATCTTGTTTTGGTTTGTGGTTTGTGAAGCATAGAAAGATAGAGGGAGCGCAATAAAACAGCCAACAATACTGGCAAGGATAGCAATCTGTATAGTTTCAATTATTGCTTCAGAAGCATTTTCAATCGCCCAACTCCATTTTGGATTAAAAAGGGGATCTGTAACTATATATCTATTTTGTAGATTTTCTCTAAAGTCTGATAAGTTAAATCCAACTTTTGAAAAACAATAGTAAGAAAATAAAAATGCTGCTGGAATGCCTAAGAATACCATTAAAGATGGTGGTGGTTTTTTAGGTAGGTTAATCATCTTCTCCTATTAAATCTGATGACTTTATAGACCTACCATAAATATTCTCAAAATCTGCATCGGAAACGTCATCTACACTTCCGTCATAAACTAGATTTCCCTCCCTAAGTCCAATCAACCTTGTTCCAAATTCTTTAGCGAGGTCGAGAAAGTGAAGGTTTACTATTGTAGTTATACCAAGATCCTGATTAATTTTCTTTAGGTAGCTCATTACAACCCTTGAAGTTACTGGATCGAGAGATGCTACAGGCTCGTCAGCAAGCATAACTTTTGGTTTTTGAGCAAGTGCTCTAGCAATTCCTACACGTTGCTGCTGCCCACCTGAGAGATTTGATCCGCGTACATATGCTTTCTCCAATATCTCAACTCTTTCAAGAGCATCAAAAGCAATTTGCTTGTCTTCTTTTGGCCAGAGACCAGTGATAGATCGTATTGTTGAAACCTGGCTTAATCTGCCTGTAAGAACATTTTTAAGAACACTGGAACGATTTACTAAATTGAATGTTTGAAAAATCATACCAATATCAGAACGTATTTTTTTCAATTCTTTTTTTGAAGCATTTGTTACTTGGTTTCCATCTACAACGACATTCCCGCTAGTTGGTTTTACAAGATTATTAATTGATCGAAGTAATGTTGATTTACCTGCTCCTGATAAACCAACGATAATAACAAAGTCACCTTCATTTATCTCTAAATTTATATTTTCTAGTGCTTTTACACCGCCGGGGTAGACAACACCTACATTTTCAAATTTTATCATTTTTTCCAAAAAAATAAGGGGCAGTTTCGAACCACCCCTTATCTCTATATTTTAATTATCGTATAGACCAAATTCGTCCGCTGCTTGTTTTACAACATCGAACTCTGAGTTCACTGCTGGAACAATATCTGTCCAACCGTATATCTCGTCCATTACCGCGTATCCCTCATCTGTTGATATGTATTCCTTTAATATTGTATATATTTTAGCTTTCATATCTTCAGGTAAGTCAGATCTTACTGCGACAACGTCATTAGGAATTTCTGCAGTTATTCCAATTGCAATGACTTTTTCACCAACGTCTAATGCAGTTTTTCTTAAAGTTCTTCTTGCATCATCGTAAGCTACACCAAATTTGTGGTCACCATTGTAAAGAGCTGTAATAACTCCATCATGAGAACCTGCAAACACTTGTGTAATGTCCTTGGTGTAGTCAATACCCATGTTCTTTAATTGCAGTGAAGGGTATAAGTAACCTGATGTTGAGCCTTCTTCGACAAAGACTACTGTGTTACCAATCATTGAATTTAAATCTGCTTCACAAGCATATCCAGGGCTAACTGTTCCACTATCTAGTACCTCTGGTTCAAGACCATTATCTCCAAAGCTCCAACCAACTTGTAGCGCTGCTACAGGTGGTGGTGAAGTTTCTGAACCAGGTATTAACGTTTGAACTCCATTTATATTTTCAAATGCTCCAATAACTGGTGGAGAAGTACAAACACTTACATCATTTGTCCAAAATGTACCATGATAAGATCCTGATCCAAAACGCACAACTTTAGCAACTGCTTCAATTCTCGTAGGAAATACATTCAGTGCGTTAACGTACCCTAAGGTGTTAAAGGCACCGATATCAGCTTGACCTGATCCCATTGCAACTAATAAACCAGAGAAATCACTGGTTACAAATCCTTCAACTTCAATACCTAAGCCATCAGATAGAACTTTCATTAATGGTTTTATATTGTCTTGAAGATCTGTTTGTTCTGCACTGGGAATAAATCCGAATGTTATCTTATCAAGAACTGGAGCAACGGTTGTTGCCGGTGATTCAAGTGATTCTGATTCTTCCACAGATGCAGTTTCTTCTACTGTCTCTTCTGCTGAGCCGCCACATGCGACTAACAACATAGAAAGACAAAGTAGAATAAGAAATGTTTTTTTCACATTACCTCCGCTTAGCTTACTCTCATACTAACGAATCTGATAGAAGAGTATTTAAAAATCAAGGTAAATTTAATTCGTAGGTATGTATCCAAATTCTCTACTGAGAATATTTCCATTCGTGTCAAAAATAATTGATATTGGTTGACCTACTACTTGTAGTTCATCTCTTAATTCACTAGTTGAAAAACCAATTGTTAATTTTCCTGTTAAATTGTTTTGTACCCACTCCATAGTCGGATCAACTTCACTGTGTGCAAGCGCAATAATGTCATAAGTTTCTGAAAGTTTTTCTAAATTCTTTTCTAAGAGAGGCAACTCCTCTCGACAGATACCTCAGTAGTCAGCCCAGAAAACAATTAGTGTTTTCTTGTTTGTTAAATCTTCAATAACAAAATCACCTAACTCGTTAGTGTATGTCAATGTAGTTGGTGAGGTATTGACTGTATCATTAGGTATATCTGCTGCAGAATTATCTACAGAAACTGAAGAGCTACAATAGCTAAAAAACAGAATAAATATTAGTTTTTTCATAAGTTTATTTTACTTATATACGGATTAAACATTGTTATCCTAACCATATGAAAATCGGACTGTTATCTGTAGGCACTGAAATTCTGTTAGGTGATACCATAAACACAAACCTCTCAAAACTTGGGAGCGAACTATATAATTCTGGAAATACACTCACACATGAAGTAACAGTCTCTGATATTGAAGATGAAATAATAGCAGGATTTAATTTCTTATATACTTCTTGTGATGTTGTGATTACTTGTGGGGGATTGGGGCCAACTGAAGATGATATTACTCGAGAAGTAATTTCTAAACACCTAAACATAGAATTAGAGCTGGACGAATCTCATGTAGAATTCATGAAAAAAAGATGGCAAGCTAGAGGGCTTATGATGCCAGAAACCAATATGAAGCAAGCTTATCTTCCTAAAAATTCCATAAAACTAAACAACACACAGGGAACAGCCCCCGGAACTTTAATAGAGTCCGACAATAAAAAAATATTTATACTACCCGGGCCACCAAGGGAATTTATTCCAATGGTTCAAGATGAGATAGTCCCACTATTAATAGAGACATCAAATGAGAAACCAAAAAACTATCAGTTTGTATTGTTTTACAATCAGGCAGAATCTTCACTTGCTCAGTCAATAAATAAATTTAAACCTGAAGGTATAGACATCGCATATTTAGCAAGCAAAGGAATAATCAAATTACGTTATGATAAAAATACAATTTCAAATGATGATGAACAATTGTTTATAGACACACTTAGAGATGTGTTTTCAGACGATATCATTGCTTATGAAAATATAGATATTTCTAAAATTCTTTTAGATTTACTTATAGAAAAAGAACTCACAATCTCTTTTGTTGAAAGTGTTACTGGTGGAGAGCTATCTTCTAGATTTACAAAAAATCCAGGTGCTAGCAAAATATTAAAGGGAAGTTCTATCACTTATACAAATGATGCAAAGAAGTTATTAGTTGACGAAGAAGTCGATTATAAAAATTGGCCAGAATTAACTGAGGTCTTGTCTGAAAATGCGTTAAATCATTATTCTACAGACCTTAATCTAAGCATATTAGGTGAGGCAGGTCCAATAACATCAAGTAAGTATGGAATTGGTGATATTTTTATCACTATCTCAAATAAAGAAAAATCTGTATCTACTAAACATAAAATTAATGGAAACAGACAAGAAATAATTGAAAGATCAGTAAATAAAGCCTTTTGGGAGCTTATAAAATTTCTTAAAAACTTGTATTAGAACAAATGTTCTAGTAAAATTTGTCTTACATAGATGTTTTAATTAATAATAATTAATCTAATTAGGAGATAAAAATGGATAAAGACAGGGCAAAAAAACTAGATACAGTATTCGATCAAATTGAGAAACAATTTGGTGAGGGTTCACTTATGAAACTCGGTGCTGATAATATTAAAAAAATCCCAGCAATATCAACCGGAGCACTATCTATCGATTTAGCTCTAGGTATAGGTGGAATACCAAAAGGAAGAGTAGTTGAAATTTATGGGCCAGAAAGTTCTGGTAAGACAACACTTTCTTTACATGTAGCAGCAGAAGCTCAAAAAGCAGGTGGCGTAGCAGCATTTATAGATGCAGAGCATGCCCTAGATCCTGTTTATGCAGCAGCTCTTGGTGTTGATATCGATGAATTATTAGTCTCACAACCTGACACAGGTGAACAAGCTTTAGAGATTGCAGATATGCTTATTGAGTCTGGTGGTGTTGACGTTGTTGTTATTGATTCAGTTGCTGCACTTGTCCCTAAAGCAGAGATTGATGGTGAAATGGGTCAATCTCATGTTGGACTTCAAGCACGATTGATGTCACAAGCATTACGTAAACTAACTGGTTCAATCCATAAAACACAAACTACTGTAATTTTTATTAATCAAATTCGTGAAAAAATTGGCGTTATGTGGGGATCTCCAGAAACTACTAGTGGAGGTAGAGCGCTTAAATTTTATGCATCAGTTCGTATCGATATAAGAAGAATAGAGACACTCAAAGTTGGTGCTGAGATGATAGGTAATAGAGTAAGAGCAAAAATTGTAAAGAATAAAGTTGCTCCTCCGTTTAAAGAAGCACAATTTGATATTATGTTTGGAAAAGGAATATCTAGAGAAGGTAGCTTGCTAGACGTTGCTGTAGAACATGGCATCGTTCGTAAAGGTGGTGCATGGTTTACATATGATGAAGTACAACTTGGTCAGGGTAAAGAGAACTCTAAAAACTATTTAAGAGAAAATCCAGATCTAGCACTTCAGCTTGAAAATGATGTGTATAAAGCGGTAGGTTTGATTGAATCAGACACGGAAGATGTAACAACTGATGAGGTTGAAACAGATGACATTTCAGTTGATGAAACAAAAGAATCAAAAACCACTAATAATGAAAAATAATATATATATTTTCTAAAAATATCCATATAATTTAATTGTGAAAGCAGCAATTGAATTAAACAAAACTCCAAGGGCCAAACCGTCAAGGAGCGGATTAAATTATTTTGTTAAAACCTTTGGTTGTCAGATGAATGAACATGATTCTGAACGTATCGCTGGATTATTTGAATACGATGGCATGTTAAAGGCTAATTCTTTAGAACAAGCTGATGTATTATTTATCAACACATGCACAATTCGTGAAAATGCAGATGACAAGTTATATGGAACACTCGGACAACTTAAAAAATGGAAAAGCGAAAAAAGTAATCGTAAATTATTGGTAGGTGGCTGTGCTGCTCAAAAAGATAAAGAATTAGTCAGAGAGCGTGCTCCATGGGTAGATGTTGTTATTGGAACTCATAATCTCACTAATATTGTAAACCTTTTAAATCAAAGCGAAGATTGGGGGCCGATTACTGAAGTTATTGATGAGATAGAATCCCTACCCACAGATGCACCTTCAATACGTGAGTCAGAAGTATCTGCTTGGCTAACGATTCAAATTGGATGTAATAACAGTTGTACCTTCTGTATTGTCCCATCTGTACGAGGTCCAGAAATTAGTAGGCGTCCTTCTGACATAGTTAATGAGGCTACAGCAATGATAGATAGTGGAGTTAAAGAGATTACCTTACTGGGACAGAATGTTAACTCATACGGAAGAGATTTGAAAATTAATGGTTCTTCTAAACCATATTTTACCGAACTATTAACGGAATTAAATAACGTAGAAGGATTAAAACGTATAAGATTTACATCACCTCACCCAAAAGACTTTAAACCTGAAACACTTATTGCAGTAAATGATCTAGATAAAGTAGCGAACCAGATCCATATGCCATTACAAAGTGGTAGTAATAAAATATTGAGAAAAATGCAACGTGGATACACTCAAGAAAAGTTTCTTGAAAAACTTAACCTAGCAAAAGAAACAATAGAAGATGTTTCACTAACAACTGATATTATTGTGGGCTTTCCAGGTGAAACAGATGAAGATTTTGAAGAGACATTAAAAGTTATTAAAGAATCACAATTTGACGCTGTATATATGTTTAAATTTTCACCTCGCCCAGGAACAACAGCAAACACAATGGATGATGATTTTATTGAAAAAGAAGTTATTGACTCAAGGTTTATGAAACTTAAAGAAATACAAACTGAAATCAGTCACGTTCGTTACAAAAGATTTATTGGAACAGACCAAAAATTACTTGTAGAAAAATACTCTAAGAAAACGAATACATTTATGAGTGGAAAAATAGATGGAGGACAGACAGTACACATACCTTCTCAGGACGTATCAATAGGTGATTTTCTTGATGTAAGGATTATTGAAGCTACTCCCTTTGCTTTAACCGCGGAAATTATCTAATTGCTCTATTTTTTAACTGGCACAACTGCATCTGGAAAGACAAATGTTGCACATGAGATTGCAATTGAGCGAAATATTCCACTGCTTTCCCTTGATTCCATGGCAGTGTATAGAGGTTTAGATATATTAAGCGCCAAACCAACTGATGTAATGCAGGCTCAGGTTGAATATCTTGGTATTGATATAGCAGAACCTGACCAAAACTTTTCAGTAGTAGATTTCCTTAACTATTTATTAGATATTGATTTTCCAAAAATGACCTACGAGAGAGATATTTTAGCAGTTGGGGGAACTGGATTATATTTTTCATCAATGGTAAAAAACTTTGAATTTCGTCCTACTGATCCATCTATTCGAGCTGAACTAGAGCAACTTAATTATGGACAACTTCTTAAATTTCATGACGTTTATAAAATTGAGCTCCCAAATGTTGAGCTAAATAAAAGAAGATTAATTCGAAATATTGAATCTAGTCTTCTTGAAGATTCAAAATATATATTCCCACCATTAAATATAAGTAAAAATAAAGTTGGTATTTTTTGGAACAACCCTGATTACAAAGCAAATATTGAACAACGAACAAAGTTGATGATAGAAAATGGTTTAGCTAATGAACTATCATCACTTTTAAATCCATCTAAAACCATACTTCAAGCTATAGGCATGAATGTAAATACAGACATAGAATCTAACATTAATCAGAAAACCTTTAAATTAGTAAAAAAACAAATTACTTGGTTTAAAAAAGAAACTTCTCTTGAACTACATTCAACAAACGACCCTAATATTATAAAAAATAAAATGATAGAGTTAATGGATGAGTAATTTCGCTTATATGTCTGGTACAGGAAATGATTTTATTGTTTCTCCTTACACTGGCCCTACTTCGGAGATTCAAATTATTTCTCTTGTTGCGGATTCTGATTATGAAGTAGATGGGGTCATTTTTGTCGAATCTATAGATGATTCAACTGTAAAAATGCATTATTTTAATAGTGACGGAACTGCTGCTGAGTTATGTGTCAACGGTGTCAGGTGTACTGCTAAGTACGCTTATGATAATGAACTCGTAACCGCACATAAAATGACTGTCGTAGCTCCTGTCGGTAATCTTACTGCAGTTGTTGAAGATTCAGTAGTCACAGTGAATGCACCATTGCCAACTTACTCAAGTGAATCAATACTAATTGATGATATCGATGGTATTAAGTCACAAGTTGGTAACCCACATTTCTTAGTTAGTGTAGAAAATGTAGAGACTTTCGATTTGGCAAATTTTTACAATAAAGTTAATGAATCTGAACATTTCTCCGAGGGGGTCAATGTTGAAATTTATGAAGTTGTTAGTGAAAATTTTGTTAAAACAAGAGTATTCGAAAGAGGTGTAGGGGAGACTGATGCCTGTGGTTCCGGCGCATTGTGTTTATTTAACTATCTTTACTCTGAAAAAATTGTTCACAACCCAACCACAATTCTTTTTCCTGGTGGAGAGTTAGATTTAGAATTTAAAGATACGAACCTGTATATAAGCGGAATCGTTACATATCTCTAAATAGAGACACAACCTTACCAACTATTGAGATGTTTTCATTTACTTCAATATTTTCGTAGTTTTTATTGGCCGGGATTAGATACTTCTTATTACTTATTGTGTCTATATATTTTACAGTAGCCTCAGTTCCTAGTACAAGGAATGCTCCTATATCTCCATTCGTTGGTTGTTTTGACTTATCTACAACTACTAGATCTCCATCATGTATTCCAGCATCAATCATGGAATCTCCATTTATTTTTAATGCAATAAGCGAGTCATTAAAATTGCTTTCTGGATAAGGAAGCTCTCCAATTATATTTTCCTCTGCAGCAAGCGGTAACCCAGCTGCTATTTCTCCAACTATTGGGATAGATCTAAATTCAGTTGTTATATCATTAAGATGTAGAGATCGTGATTTTCCTTCAGATTTATTAATAACGCCTCTTTTTTCTAACTTGTTTAAGTGGTATTGAACGGTACTTGTTGATTTTAACCCTACTGCTTCACAGATCTCTCTTACAGAAGGAGAGTAGCCATCATTTTTAAGTGTAAAATTTATAAATTCAAGTATTTCTGTTTCTTTATTACTCATACTCCATTTTAGCACATATGTTCTAATAATAAAAGTGTCATACTTGGTTTCTACTATGTAATTATGGAAAACATTAAAAATACAATTTATCTATTAGCATTTGTGATTTTATTTTCAATAATCACTACACCATTAATTCTAACTGATGTCTCTTCTAGAGATCATTCTTCAGAATTAACATATAAAGTACAACATGGTGACAACTTATGGGTAATTGGTAACAAATTAAACGTACAAAATGTCTCAGAATTTGTATTTGAAGTAAAAAAAGCTAATAATTTAGAAGAATCAATATTATTTGTTGACCAAATTATAAAAATACCATAGATTGTTTGCTTAAATCATTAGGAATCTTTATAATATACCATATATGGTATGCCCTTTCTGTCAAGCAGAAGAAACTTCAGTTGTAGATTCAAGAAAAAACACTGAAGGTACTTCAATTCGTAGACGAAGGAACTGTTCTTCGTGCAAATCTAGGTTTACAACTTATGAAAAAGCATCAATTGGCCAAATTGTTATCAAAAGAAATGGAAATCGTGAGGAGTTTAACTTAGAGAAGCTATACCAAGGTGTGCAAAACGCCTTTGGAGGCCAGGAATTAAGTGAAAAGAAATTAAAAGCATTAGTAGACACTATTTACAAAGACATACAAGAGCAAGGGAACAAAGTTCAATCAGAGTTTATTGGAGAAACGGTACTTTCACACTTAAAAGAGGTAAACCAAGTAGCTTATGTAAGATTTGCCTCTGTGTATAAAGAATTTTCAGATGCTTCAGACTTCGAAAAAGAAGCTGCTGAGTTTAATTAGTCTAAATCCTTAATACTTTTATAATCTGCAGACTTATTTGTATTAAAAATTGATAGTGAGTTTTCAAAAGCAGATAACTCTGTTTGCTTATTAAGCAACAATGCGCTTGAAATTGAGTTAACTACTTCATATTCATTGTTACGTAATGCAGCAAGAAGCCTTCCGTGTAGATCTTCAGCAGTTATGATTGCAACCTCAATTAAGTTTTTATGATTAATCATTTCTTCAATATCTGGTAATTCAGAAAAGTTTCTCTTGCTTATTGCTGTTATCTCTGAGAGTTTTGTAGTCAATACATCTACTTCGGTTGTTTCATCTATTTCAAGCATGGTGTCATAAATTAATATTTCAGAAACTAAAATTCTATATGCAAGTAGATCATCAAGTTCATTAATTAAATTAAAGATTGTTGATAAATTGTAATTAATATCTTGTAGGTTTACATTCTCTTTTTGAGTTATCAAGGTTTGATATTCTAAAGTGGATGACTCTACAGACTGCAGATAAGCGCTTGCGTTAGAGATGTCATATTTTGAATAAAATGTATCCGTTGCGATTTCTAGAACGTTTTCTAGACCATTGATTAATACGTTGGTGCCTGAAGCTAAATTAGAACTAATTTCGATTACCTCTTCTTGGGCAGCATTTCTTGAAGTAAAAGTAGTAATTGCTGTAGCTATAACCGTTATTGCTATGATACTTATTGTTAACGGCATCACCCACTGGCGCCTAGATTCTACATCAGTCCATATCTTTTTTATTTTATTTGTTACGTTTATTGGTTTAAATGTTTCAGTTGGCAATTCTAAACTATCTGATTCCTCTGTTGTGTTGGATGAATATATCTTTTCAGTTTCTGTTATGTAAGCCTCTACAGATGATTGCTGAGGCACATCACGTTTAATATCTTTTACATCATCATAAATGTTGAAATTGTTAACTTCCTGTACCTCATCTACATCTAGATAATTTTCAGGAGCCTGTGTGATTATTGTTTCAGTTTCGAAACCTAACAGCTCTAATATTTTTATTCTATCTGTACTTTTTGCTTTATTTATAAAAATAAAATCTCTAATATTCATCAATGAAAGGTTACCATTGTGTATGAGTAAAAACATTCAAATTAAATTACTGATTAGTGATGCTAAAATTCCTCAAAAACAACATTCATCTGATATAGGTTATGACTTATCATCCATCGAAGAAGTTAAATTACCAAGTAAAGAGGTTACTTTAGTTCATACAGGTATATCGATATCTTTACCTGAAGGGATTGCTGGGTTTGTTTTACCTAGATCAGGATTAGCAACAAAACATCAGATTACATTAATTAATTCTCCAGGACTTATTGATCCAGGATATACAGGTGAAATATTGGTCCCATTAATAAACCACAGTAATTCTGATTATCTTATAGATAAGCATGATAGGATTGCACAACTTGTATTACTAAGTGAAGAGCATGTAAGTTTCGAAGTAGTAGATGTACTTGATGACTCTAAAAGGTCCGATAAGGGTTTTGGATCTACAGGATAATTTCCTTATTTTTAAGCTGACATTTAGCTAATATTATATTTATGCGGTAGTAGCTCAGTCTGGCTAGAGCGTCACCTTGCCAAGGTGAAAGTCGAGGGTTCGAATCCCTTCTACCGCTCAAATGGCGACGTGGCGGAGTGGCTACGCAGCGGTCTGCAAAACCGTGTACACCAGTTCGATTCTGGTCGTCGCCTCCAAACTTCGGAGTAAAAATTGATAGCAGTTACAGGTTCAGGTGAGTATTTATCAGGCATATCTTATGCTGATGCAAAACTGTTGTCTAAACTAACAACTAAAGCAAATGTTTTAAGCTTCCCTACAGCTGCTGGTAAAGAGAGCTCTTCAAGAATTGACTACTGGTGTGATCTAGCTACAGAACACTTCACTAAACTTGGTGTCGAACATCAAAATATCCGTGCTTTAAAACGAAATGATTTTTTTGATGAAGATTTAATCAATAAAGTAAAAAATGCGAACTTTATTTACTTCTCTGGAGGTAATCCAAGTTATTTGTATGAAACAATTAAAGAAACTCCTTTTTACTCTGAAATTTTAGATACTCATCATAATGGTGGAGTCGTTGCAGGTTGCAGCGCTGGTGCCATGATTATGGGCGAAAAAATGATAAAAGGATATGGATTTAATTTAATAAATAATGTGATTGTGATACCACATTATGGGGAGTCATTTTATTCTTGGATAACTAATACTGTAAAATTGTTAAATCGAGGTAATTACAAACTTTTATGTTTGGAAAAGGATACATACTTCACAATCGACAACAACCAAGTAGAGATTATTGGAAAAAACAACGTACACATTATATTTAAAGATGAACATAAAACATTTAAAGATGGAGATATCTTGGACAAGAAAGATTTAGCGATATAAATGTGTGGTCGATACTACCTCGATTTAAACAATCTTCTTAATGAAGAATATGAGTTAAGTGGCGAAATTACATATGAGACAAATTTTAACATTACACCACAATCTCAGGTTCCTATAATAATTGAAAATAAATTAATCATTGGCACCTGGGGCTACTATCCAGATTGGCTTAAAAAACAAAAAAATTCAAAACCACTATTTAATACTCGATGGGAAACTATACAAGAAAAACGTACATTTCAGACAGCATTCAAAAAACATCGTTGTTTGGTACCAATATCAGGATGGTACGAATGGAAGAATGTCGATAATGAAAAACATCCATATTTTTTCCATAACGAAAAAAATATTTTAAAAGCTGCAGCCCTTTATTGGAAAAGATCAAATGGTGATATTGAATTCTCAATCATTACTCAAGAAGCATTTGGCACCTTGGCGACTATTCATAATAGAACTCCATTGATTCTATCAAAAGAAAAACAAGTAAAATGGGTGTCAGATCTTGAGACAGAAAGTATTTATCAGGATATTTCAAATCAACAAGATATCGTTATTAATTTTCATAGAGTTAGTAAATCAGTTAATAATCCAAAAAATCAAAACTCATCTTTAATAAATGAATACACAGAGGTCCCGTTCTAATGAATTCACAATCACCGATTTATTCATTTAGATTTACTATTTCCTGGATTTTAATATATATAGTCATCGTTTATGTTATTACTAAAGTTCTCACACTTTTTTTGGCTCTTTATATCGGTCTTTGGGTGTTGAACCTTTTTATTGAACTTGCAGAGAGATTATTGCTTAAATTTGGGAGACGTATCTACACAGTTGAACGATAGGATTTACTTAAACTAGTATCTTTGCTATATTTGAAAAAAGGGAGATTAGCTCAGTCTGGCAGAGCGCTACCTCGACAAGGTAGATGTCACAAGTTCAAATCTTGTATCTCCCACATTACGATGAGTAAGTTCCTAAAGAAATTTGTTTTCATATATAGAAGACATGGTCATATCTGGATAACAAAAAGACTTGAGATTGTTATATGGACGTTATTTATACTTCTGTCTTTCTACGCATATTTAAGTAACAATTAAATCAATTATTGGCTTAATAAATTATTTGCTATATAGTTATCATGACCGTTTATTTGGGTAGTATTCAACTCACTTAAATATGTATAAAGGAATTTACAGTGGTCATTTAGAAAAGAGGGGTTTCTCCAGGATGGGAATTCCCTTTTTTCTTTTGTAACTAAATTAATCATTTACATAGACTTAAACTATGACATCAAAGAATATAGGACATATACGATTAATTTTCTTTTTCACGACAATAATTTCGCTTCTATCTTTAATTGCACCCAGTACTGATATAAAAATATTAAACCTTAATATTTTGCAATTTGTTTTGCTTTACGTCTGGTTAGTTCAGGTCGTATCCTTTATTTTTGCTTTTATTTACCAAACTGAAAAATACTATGATTTCATTGGAAGTTTAACCTACTCATCCTCAACATTAATTGTTTATTTCTCCTTACCAGTTAAATCACAAACAGACAATATTTTGTTAATACTTGTATTAATCTGGTCAGTCAGACTTGGTCTATTTCTTTTTAGACGAATACTAGAAGATGGTAATGACACTAGATTTGATAAAGCCAAAAAGTCATTTTTTCATTTTTTACAATATTGGACAGGTCAAGCTATGTGGGTCTCATTTACATGTATATCCGTTTATGTTGCAATGATTTCTGATGAAAGTAACACACTCTCTATTATTTCATTAATAGGTTTAATTATATGGATTGCAGGTTTCGCAATTGAGGTAGTAGCCGATAGTCAAAAAAGAAATTTTAGAAAAGATCTAACTAACAAAGGTAGATATATTTCATCTGGACTCTGGAGTAGAAGTAGACATCCAAATTATTTTGGAGAAATTACTTTATGGACTGGAGTAGCTGTAATTGCATTTAGTAGCTTAAGTGGTTTAGGTTACATTGCTTTAATCTCACCTTTATTTGTTTATGCCTTACTTTCAAAAGGAAGTGGAATACCTCTTTTAGAGAGAAGTGCAGAAAAAAGATGGGGAGAAGAAGCTGATTACAAAGAGTATAAGAAAAATACCCCTGTTTTATTTCCTAAATTGTTTAACAATATAAAAGACCCCAACAGCAATAGCGAGTAATTGATAATAGGGTAGAGTTTCGTATCTTATAACAAAGTTATATCCGATACCAATAATTCCAAGACTTACGGCTAATTTTTGCCAGTTCTTCATTAGAGTGAGTCAAGCTTTTCTAAGAGTTGATCTTTTTCACCAGGTAACATTTGAACAACATGATCACTATCGGGATATGTACTATTATCAACTTCATCTTTGAATCCCTTAATTGCCCTCGATCTCTCTGCATTAAGTTCTTCTTTAATTGCTTTACCGTTACCCCAAGATTTTGCATGTCTTGGCATCTTTATACCAACAGTTTCACCGCATATATCTTCAAAGAAAAGAAACATAACATCACCACCAGATCCTGAACCAAGCGAATTTAATACCAGTGAAGTATGTTTACTTATTTCTAATAATGCGTCTTCAGCAACACATTCTACCTCTGCACCAAAAGCACCAGCATCTTCAAGTCTTTTCAAATCTTTTAAAATCTCTATAGCTTCATCGGCTGTTTTACCTACTGTTCGAATACCTCCGTATTTTGTTGACATAGAAGGAACCATGCCAACATGACCTTGAACCTGCATGCCTTCGTTAGCTAATAATTCAACAACTTCAAAACTTCTAGGAGTTAGTACAGAGTCAGCACCCGCCATTACAACATCAAAGGCTCCACGAAGAATTTCATCATTCGTAATAAAACGACCTGCAAATAATGCTGCAGTTATGAACAAGTTTGGCGCCCCTTTTCTTACATCTGAATACCAATCGCTACCAGTTATTAGCATATCAATATTTTGCGAGGCTACTATTTCTGCTTCTTCTTGGTTAGCAGCAGTCACCTGTGTCATTTTTGTATTGTTTTTTTTATTATTAATAATGTCACCTACAGTTATATTTCGCTCTACCTGTTCATGACCAAAAGTATATATCTTTTTCATGAGTGCATTATACAGGAGCACTTATCTGAAAAACAAGGGGTCGGCAGTTCGATTCTGCCACTGGCCACAGGGTTTTTTCCTAGTGAACACAAAACTGTGAAAAGAACTGTGGCAGATAGTATGAAGATTTAGACTTATAAACAAAAAAATCTTTATAATTATCAATCGTAGTACTATTAGAAAAAGAAAAATATGATGAATAACATTTCTAATATTAGTTTTATAAATAAGCTTGTTGCTGCAGCTCTTCTCTCTGGTGTTGCAATTACTGCGTTTGTCTTAATAAGTGATGGAGATATTTCTTCAGATGATATTAATAAGATTTTTGATGAGGCATTACAAGAAAATCCTGAGCTTGTAACTAATTTGTGTGAAGAAAATCTAAATGAAACTACAGCAGCTCAAGAATTTCTTCAAAACATTAGTGATTCAAGCATTACCGTAGACAATGATCAGCTTGCTACAGTTGTAAAGAGGTGTGATGAGATTTTGAGTTCTACAATTACTACTCTTACTCCAACAACAATTCCAGTTGAGACAACAATTCCAGTTGAGACAACAATTCCAGTTGAGACTACAATTCCAGTTGAGACAATTACAACTACGACTATTCCGAGCACAAAGTGTGATGAGTCCTTATCTAAAGTTGTAGCTGAAGACCCTAGCCAGGTTAAGGTATCTATTATTCAAGATGCCATTTATGCAGAAAACGAGGGAGACGCATTTTATATTCAAGAGGGTATCTTGATTTGTTGGGAACCATTTTTAGTTGACGGATTTGATTCTGAAGACTACTGGGTAGTATTTGGTTGGACATTAGATGATTATATCTCAGCTGACGGAGGTAGTTATGATACCGGAGTAATTTATTCAGTGTCATCAAGATATGGACCTTCTGGAGATGAAGAACCCGCCAGAACATATATGTTTTTTGAATATGATTATTTTTATAATTTTGATGAAGCAAAACCATTCATTGAGAATGGAAAATTGCAGATTTACTTCCAAATAGAAGCACTTAATGAGAGCTCTCCGAATTATTGGTCTGAAAAAACTCAGCCTGTTTCAGTCATAATAGATGTTCCTTAAATACTAAATAACTAATTTATTAGACAGATAAAGAGTTAGTACAAGGTTTAGAGAAACTACAACAGGAAGTCATCTAGGAACTTAGGAAGTTACAATTCGTCCCTAAATCGTCCCTCGCTCATATCTCCACTTACCATTCATTACCACTCAAGACACTCATAACGCCTGTATGTAATGAGCGATATTGAATGATAAATAGATTAAACTAACACTAGGTCACAAGGTTTGCCCTTACCTGAAAAACAAGAGTTTGGCAATTTGATGCTTCCTCTAGCCACAAGGTTTAATTTAAAATTAGGAACTTGTCTCAAACACTATGACAAGAACTATGTTTAGTTGAATAGTGAATAGTATTTTATCTACTCAGACAAATACAATTCAGTGTATTTGGTTTGAACATCTTCTGGCCAAACAGAGTACATATACTCAATAACTGCCCAAATTTCTTCATCAGTTAATTTATCATTTGCATTCATTTTACCTTCATAGTTTGGTTCAAAAAAAATCGAACCATATCTAATAGTGTTGAATATCTGTTCTGGTGAGTGATGCCAACTATGACCATAACCATTTAAAGGAGGTGCTAACCTATGACCGTCTTCATCTCTGTTGGTCTTCCAATTTTCAGCACCTTTTAAGTCAGCTTTATGACACTTTATACAATTCGCTTCATATACATTGATACCTGCTGTAATAACTTCTTCTAGATCTTTATTTTCATTTGCAGGAATACTGGCATATGTGTATTGCGTACAAAAAGAAATAAATAGCGTTAAGAATATTAAATTTATTAAAAAATTAAAATTAATATTTTTTTTCATTGAAATTATAATTTTAATATGTCTGGTCATATACACAATCACAATGGTGAAGATGGAGATGCTACTACTACATCTACTACTACCGTTAGTTCTGATTTAAATGAAAATGATACTACTACAACTATTCCAAGAATACTCCAAAGTATTATTGTGAATAAATCACCTTCATCGTAGTAAAAACTAAATGGTATATTTAACTTTTCTTCGTAACCACATCTCCGTAGCAGTAAGGGCAATATTCATCAATTTTATAATATTCAGATGCTATTTCGTCTTTATTCAGTGGCTCACGACATCTGAAACATAAAACATAATCGGTTTCATTTAGTTCTTTATCTAGTGCAACACGATCATCAAATACAAAGCAATCACCTTTCCAATGTGCTCCACCGGTTTCTTTAAAGTAGTTAATTACACCACCGTCAATTTGTTTTACATTTTTGAAGCCACTCTTAAGCATTAACGCAGAGGCTTTTTCACAGCGTACTCCTCCTGTGCAAAACATAACGATCTCTTTGTCTCCAATTTGTTCTCTCAATCCGTTAATCTTTGTTGGAAAATCTCTAAAACTATCAAGATTTAAATCAATTGCATTTTCAAATGTTCCAAGTCTCACTTCATATTCATTCCTTGTGTCAAGTAAAATGACATCTTCTCCATCATCTAATTTTTTATTTAGTTCAAATGGCTTTATCTTTTCTCCGGTAAATTCATAAGGGTTTATTTCATCAACACCCATTGATATAATTTCTTTTTTAATTCTCACTAACATTTTTCTAAATGGTTGATACTCGTTAAATGTAGTTTTGATATCTATATCAGTAAATTGTTCATCTTTTTTGATTACCTTCAAAAAGTTACTTGTATTCTCTATCAAACCAGCAACTGAAAAATTTATGCCTTTATCACTTATGAGTACTGTACCTTTAAGATTGTTCTCTTCAGAGAGGTTAATAATTTTCTCTTGAAGCAACTTCGTATCAGTTATTGGTGTAAATTTATAACCAGTTATATTTGCAATGTTCATAATAAATTTGAATAAAGAAAGTAAATAAAATACTTACTTTCTTTTACCTGTTCTTCCTGTTCTAAAATCTAATCGCCCTTTTCTTTTTGCGACGTGTTTCTTTTTTCTCTTTTGCCTTCTACCTTCTGGTATTGAAAAATCTTTCATATTTCTATAATACTAAATTTCAATTATTCTTATTAAAAATAGAAAAGGGAGTCGGCAAACCCCCTTTTCCTTTGCGAAGTACTAGTGATAGAAACTTCGCCACTCACATTTTATACTCAGGTTTAACTAAACTTAGATAATCTTATATCACTGATACATCTTGTGTTATAAGATATTAAGAAGGGGGAGTTCTCTGTCTGAGCTCCTCTTTCATAGAAGAAAGGTATTAATGTCGATACATTCTAATATTCCACAAATTGGCCTCGGTACATATATGATGTCACCAGAAGAAGCTGAAGAAATGACCTATGAAGCTATAAAAGTTGGCTACAGACACATAGATACAGCGGAAGTTTATAGAAACGAAAAAGGTGTTGCTAACGGTATCAAAAAAGCAATTAATGAAGGACTCACAATAAGATCAGATTTATTTATCACCACTAAAGTTTTTCCAGGGAATGAAATGTGGGGTCAGGAACAAAAAAAATATGATGATGTAATAGAAGCATTTGAGAAAAGTCTTGCACGACTTGAGTTAGATTATATAGATCTTTATCTCATTCATTCAGCCCACGCAAACAATACAAGGATAGAACAGTGGAAAGCTCTTCTGGATCTTAAAAGTGATAAAAAAATACACTTTGCAGGTGTTGCAAACTGGAATATAAAACATATTCAGGAACTTATAGACCTAGACTTACCGACTCCAGACACAAATCAAATTGAATTACATCCTTGGGCTCAACAACCAGAATTGGTACAATTTTTAAATTCTAAAGATATTCATATTATTGCATACAGTAGTTTGGTACCTCTTTCAACTTGGAGAAAAAAAGAAGGTGAAAATAGCCTTAAAACCAGGGAGCTTGAAGATGAAGTTAAATCTGCAAATTCAATATTCAAACAACTCGCTACAAAATATTCTGTTTCAGAATCACAGCTACTGTTACAGTGGGCGCTGCAGCAAAATTATGCTGTACTTCCCAAGACTATAAAAATTCCAAGATTAAGAGAGAACTTTGATTTTTCATTTTCGATCCAAGATTCCGATATGGATATGATTAAATTAGAAAACAAAGGTGGGGGAATAACCTGGGAATGGGGAGACCCGTTACTTGTAGATTAGTCTTTCATATCTCTTATTTTGAATAACCATAACAAGGCAATTGATATTGATAATCCTAAAACAACTAACCCGAAATTTTCATTTTCCAACAATGAAACATTAGAATTCTGTAAAAATAATCTATCAATACCAGTTGATAGTAAACTCAAAACCATTCCTGAACCTATTAATGCTATGAAAAATCCTGTAAATTTTGAAGGTAATTTATCTTTCATCTAAAAAATTATATCAATTTTATTTTCAAAATCCTACCATATCTGATGAGGTACCAAATCTAGTTGATTCTTTTAATTATTCTCAAGCTCAAATACGTAAAATTACCTACAACACTATTGAAGCTGGTTTTGTCAATGATTCTAAAAAAAACAGGTTGCTAGAAAGTTGATAGTTTTGGCTATAGAGAATCTAAAGTAATTTCAACCATGGTTTTCAACCCTATTTCTCTTTCTTCAGAAGACATTTGAAGATTCTTTGATATCACATCTGATACAGTTGCAACTGCTAGAGCATCAGCCCCATATTCAGCTGCAACGCCGTACAACCCTGCAGCTTCCATTTCAACAGCGAGTATTCCCATTTTATTCATTATTTCGAAAGTCTCTTTTCTTGGGTCATAAAATAAATCACCAGAAAAAATATTTCCAACATGAACATTTTTATTTAAATTCTCCGCAGCATGTACAAAATTATGTAATAAATTCCAAGAAGCGGTTGCAGAAAAGTCTGCATTAAAAAACCTAGACCTATTAACAACAGAATCTGTTGAAGCTCCAACACCTACAACTATATCTCCAAGGTCTAAGTGATCAGCAATTGACCCTGAACTACCAACTCTAATGAGAGACTTAACATTGTATTCAGTAATTAATTCTTTTGCATATATTGAAATAGATGGAATACCCATTCCTGTTCCCATTACCGATACATGTTTATCTTTATATGTGCCTGTATATCCTAAAATATTGCGTACATTTGTAACCTCTTTAGGGTTATTGAAAAAAGTTTCAGCTATAAATTTAGCTCTTAGAGGATCACCCGGTAATAAGATGGCTTCAGCGAAAGCTCCAACTTCTGCGTTAATATGTGGTGTTACCATTTGATAATTCTAACATTAAAAACAATTATCGAACATCTATCTTTACTACTATCCAATGTATGAAATATACGAACGAAGAAATTTATTTAATGAAAAAAGATAAGTTTTTAAAAAATGTCATCCAAAAAAATAACTCAATTAAATTCAAACCCAGAAAGACTTCATATTTTAATTCTTTAATAAATATTGTAATTTCTCAATTTATCTCAACTACTGCAGCATCTGCAATTTCAAAAAAAATTTTAATTTATTTCAATGCTAAAACCTTTTCTCCTGATCAATTTATAAACTTAAGTATTAAAGAAATAAAATCATTAGGCTTGTCCACTAACAAATCTAAATCCGTAAAAGAAATCTCCGAAATTTTCTACGAATCAAATCTTGCATATAAAATCAATAGTTTCTCGGAAGCTGATCTTGATGAAATATTACTATCTATATATGGAGTTGGTCCATGGTCTGTACAGATGTTCAAATTATTTAGATTAGGTTATACAGATATTTTCTCAAGTAAAGATGCAGCACTTAGAAAAGGAATGGAAGTAGCTGGAATGATAAATTCCAATTCACCAGAAGATGCTTATGACAAGTACTCTGAAAAATGGATACCTTATCGCTCAATTGCTTCAATTCACCTATGGTCATCTATTAATTAATTACTAAGATTCCTTGTTACTAAGATCAGAATTTAAGTTATTATTTGATTAGGTAATAAGCCTGTTACCTCAAAAAAGAGTTCGAGAAATCGGACTCTTTTTTACATATTTATAGTTTCAATTACCTATTAATAATTCTGACCTTTAAATTAAGATAATGATAGAAGTTGTGCTTTCAAGAATTATCCAGGGTGGTTTGTCTGGTATAGGGATAGGATTTATTTTTTATTGTTATCCTTTTGTTAGGCATCTCGTATCAAGAGATTACAGATTCCGGTTCTATCAGTCTGATGATAAAAATCTCGCTTTTAAAAAAGAATGTATTAAATATTTAAAAATTGGTCTCACTTATGGTTTTATTTATGGCTTTATCATGGGTACAATTATTGGTCCATTCGGGCAAAGGAATGGAATCTAGTTTAGTTAACCAAATAGTATCCTTATCGACAATAAAATTGAAACAATTACAAGAACAGGTCTCACAACTTTTTCACCATTCGTAATTGCAAATCGAGAGCCTAGATTAGCACCTCCAATTTGCGCGACCGCCATTATTAAGCCTAATTCCCATATTACATATCCCTTTAATGCAAAAATTATGAATGCTGCAAAATTAGATGCAAAATTTAACAATTTTGTAATAGCAGTAGCTTCCATTATTGAAATACCTTTTATGATCACGAATGCTAAAACGAAGAAAGAACCAGTACCAGGACCAAAAAAACCATCATAAAATCCGATAAGAACAACTATCACATTAAAAATATAAATCAAAGAGTTGTTGTTGTCTGATGCTGATGGGCCTCTATTTAATATAAAAAAGATTGCAGCAGAGATCAGGAGAATAGGGATTATATTTTCAAGGACTTCGTTAGATATTCTACTAACAAGTAATGTACCAACCATCGATCCCGCAAACGATAAAAAGAAATATATAAACCTTTTAGGTTCAGTCAGAAATCCGCTTTTGTAATAGTTATACGTGGAAGTAAATGTACCAAAACATGATTGAAATTTATTTGTAGCAAGTGTGTTCAAGGGACTTATGCCAACTAATAACATTGCTGGAGTAGTGAGCAAACCTCCACCTCCAGCTATAGAATCAATTAACGATGCAAGAAAAGCTGCAATAAATAGGATTACGTAAGTATTAAATTCTAAAGAAAATTCCATACAAGTACTTTAAAGAATATTTATTAATGAAGATATTAAAATTAAGAAAAAACTCACTTGTTATAATTACAATATGGAATATTTTGGTGCCATTGATCAAGGAACGACAAGTACAAGATTTGCTATATTTGATAATGAAGAGAATCAGGTTGCTATTCATCAAATTGAAATTGAACAAATTTACCCTGCACCAAACTATGTTGAGCACAATCCTGATGAAATATGGGAGAGTGTCAATACTTGTATATCAGAAGTAGCTAAGAAATTTGATCTAAATAAACTTTCTTCAATAGGAATTACAAATCAAAGAGAAACAACTGTCGCATGGTCAAAATCAACAGGTAAGCCACTTTACAATGCAATAGTTTGGCAAGATACAAGAACACAGGATATTTGTGATGAAATAATAAATACAAAATCTCTTAAAGACGAAATATTACATACAGGTCTGCCAGTAGCAACATATTTTTCGCTTACAAAAATAATTTGGCTACTTCGAAATGTAAAAAAAATTCAAGATGCAGCTCAAAAAAATGATTTATGTTTTGGAACTGTAGATTCATGGTTGCTTTATAAGCTTTCTGGAAAACATGTTACTGATATCACTAATGCAAGTAGAACACTTATGTTTAACCTACATACCTCAGACTGGAGTATGCCAATAATCGAAAAATTTAACATACCGTTTACAAGCCTTCCAAATGTACAGCCATCTCTATCTCTTTTTGTTGAAAATACTGAGTTATTAAAAAATGTACCTATAACAGCTGTTTTAGGTGACCAACAAGCATCTTTATTCGGGCATAAAGCATATCAAGTAGGGGATAGTAAAAACACGTACGGAACTGGATGCTTCTTATTGAGCAATACTGGTACTGATATAGTTCAATCTCAAAATGGACTTATATCAACAGTTGCATATCAAATCGAGAACGAAGAGCCAGTTTATGCACTTGAAGGATCTGTCGCTATTGCTGGATCATCAGTTCAATGGTTAAGAGATAATATAGGTTTAATCGATAAAAGTAGTGATATTGAAAATCTTGCACTTTTAGTAAAAGATAATGGTGGAGTATATTTTGTACCAGCATTTTCTGGATTATTCTCACCTCACTGGGACCCATCTGCACGCGGAACAATTGCAGGTATGACTAGACACACTAATAAATCGCATATTGCCAGATCAGTTATTGAATCTGTTGCTTATCAGGCAGACGAGTTACTTAAAGCTTTTGAGTTAGATTTAGGTGTTAAACTCTCTACACTCTCAGTTGATGGTGGAATGACTGCCAACAATTTATTGATGCAGTTCCAAGCTGATATAAGTAACTTGCAAATACAGTCCCAGAAAATTCAAGAAATTACTGCCTTTGGCGCTGGTTTAGCTTCATATGTTTACATAAATAATATTCGATTGGATACAATATCAGCAAATCAATCAAGAGAACAAACATGGTCACCTAATATGAACGATAATATACGTTTTGATTATCTAAATAATTGGAACAAAGCTATTGGTAAGGCCAAAAATTGGATGTAGTTAAATTATTAACTTACGCATATGTGATTTTTTTTATTTTTGCAGGTTTAAACCATTTTATTAATCCTGGATTCTACGATGCTATAGTTCCACCGTTCATACCTTTCCCCAGAGCCGTTCATCAATTTACTGGTTTTCTCGAAATTCTTATTCCAATGTTTTTATTAACTAAATGGAGATCAGAAGCAGCCTTAATAATGATTGTTTTTCTTATTGTTATATACGGTGCTAATTTATACGTGTGGGTAGAGAATTTACCATATGGAAACCGAGTATTCACTAACCTACAACACTTTTATAGAATGTTAATCCAATTTGCATATGTAGGTATAACATATATTATTTATCGGTATGAGTAAATACACATTTCCTGAAGAATTTATTTTTGGCACAGCAGTTGCTTCCTACCAGGTCGAAGGTGGTATCTATAACAATGATTGGACACACTGGGAAAATAAAAAAGGTACTGTATGCGCAGAACCATGTAATGATGCATGCAAACATTATGAATATTTAGAAAACGATATAGATTTAATTAATACCCTTGGAATCAAAGCTTTTAGATTCTCTATGGAGTGGAGTAGAATCCAGCCATCTGAAGAATCTTTTGACGAGGTCGCAATCAACCATTATGGACAGAAAGCAAGAATATTACTGAAAAATAATATAACACCTGTAATTACTTTTCATCACTTCACAACACCTGATTGGCTTGAAAAGTATGGTTACTGGGCATCGCCAAAAACAACTGAAGCCTTTGTTAATTATGTTTCTAAGATGATGGATGTCTTGCCTAAAGAAGTTCAATATTATAATACGATTAATGAACCCGGCATCTTTAGTATGTTTGGATATTTTTCTAACAAAAAATTTCCACCTGGGATACGAAATGAAAAAATATTTATCACAGCTTCAGAAAACATCATCAAAGCACACAAAAAGGCATTAATGGTAATCAAAGAGAAAAATCCTAACGCAAAGGTTGGCATGACACATGCTTTACATGAATGGGATGATAGTGACAATAGCACTTTCAATAAGTACTTAAAATACCATCTCGAAGATAAGTTCTTTTATGCTTCAGATCTAGATGACTTTATAGGTCTGCAGACGTATTCAATCAAAAGAACAAGCCCAAACCTTATCTATAGGTCTTTAGCGTGGTTATTAATCAAAATTCCAATACTTAGAAATTACTATTTTCCAATTTTTCTTGACACATTTTCTGGAAGAAATGATTACGTACCACCCAAGGCTAGGAAAACAAAGATGGGTTACGAATATAGGCCGGAAGCTATAAAATACAATCTTCATAGAATTCATAGTAAATTCCCTGACAAGGATATCTTTATTACTGAAAATGGTATAGCAACCGACAATGATGATGAGAGAGTAGAGTTTGTCACTGAAGTATTAAAAGACGTACATGATTACCAAAAAAATAATGGAAAGGTTATAGGATATCTTTACTGGTCTTTATTAGATAATTTTGAATGGGATTTAGGTTACAATATGAATTTTGGACTTGTAGAAGTAAACAAATCTACTTTCGAAAGAAAACCCCATCCTTCAGCATTCTGGTTTGGCGAAATATCAAGTACGAATTCTTTTTCTGATTAATCTGCTACTAACTAACATATTAGGATGACATACATTATTGCAGGAGCTACTGGTACTACAGGTAAAGCAATCGCTAAGGAGCTATCACAGACTGAAACTGTACATTTGATTGGTAGGGATGAGTTACAACTTAAACAACTCTCCGAGGAACTGAATGCTACTTATAGTTTGATTGACCTTGATAATCCTGTAGATACAAAAGAATTTCAAAAAACTGTAGAACATGAAGAAATAAAAGGATTAATCAATTGTATAGGTTCAATTCATCTCAAACCTTTACATGGTTCAACAATTCAAGATTTCAGAGATGTTATTAATATCAATTTATTTTCATCATATTATTTATTGTCTTCTTTTGCTAGAAAAATGCCGAATGGATCAGCTATATTTTTTTCATCTGTAGCTGCAACTAAGGGCTTATCAAATCATGAGTTAATATCGGCAGCTAAATCTGGTATAGAAGGTATGGCAAGATCAGCAGCTGCAAGTTATGCTAAAGATAATCTAAGGGTAAATGTTATCGCTCCAAGCATCATGGATTCGAATATGTCACAAAAAATATTGTCAAGTGAAGCTGCAGTCGAGTTATCAAAATCTATGCATCCTATTTCGAAGATTGGTGATACTAGTGATATAATTCCTGTTGTAAAGTGGTTGCTGTCAGATGATTCTAAATGGATTACTGGGCAAACTATACATGTTGACGGTGGTTTTTCGACAGTAAAACCTAGATAGGAGATTTATGAGTGAAATAAAGTATTTAGAAACACACGAATGGTATTCCTTGACAGAAAATAAAATTACAATTGGGATTTCAGATTACGCACAAGGTGAACTTGGAGATATTGTGTTTGTTACATTACCTGAAGTAGGTCAGGAGTTTTCCAAAGGGGAATCTATGGTAGAGGTTGAAGCAACTAAAACAGTTGCAGAAGCATATGCCCCAATGGATTGTGTTATTGTTGAAATAAACGACAGACTCGAATCAGAACCTGAGGTCATTAATACTGATCCATGTGGAGATGGTTGGATGGTTAAGGCTGAGGTCGTTAACCTTGACGATTCTGGAATGCTTTATCAAGAGTACGAAACATTTATATCTTAAATGCCAGACTCTTTAGTATCACCATTACATAATTACCATACCTCGCAAAATGCAAAATTTATCGACTTTGCTGGTTGGTCTATGCCTTTTTCGTATGAAGGAACAATAAAAGAACACAATTACGTAAGAGAAGATAAAGGATTCTTTGATGTTTCACATATGGGGAGATTAGAAATCCAATATAATGATATCGCTATTTTACAGTCCTTAATCTGCTCTGACATAGAAAATTTACAGGTCGGAAAAGCTTTATACACAATTTTCACTAACAATAACGGTTGTGCAATCGATGATGTTATATTTTGGAAATTTCAAGATAAGATTTTACTTATCTGCAATGCAGCTAATACATTAAAAATTAAAGAACATCTAATTACATACTCGATTTCTTTTAATGATGTAACGAATTCAACAGCATTAATTGCAATACAGGGACCAAATGCTATTCAAATTATGAAAGGTCTTGTTGATATACCAGATTCATTTTCATGCTTACAAAATGACCAATACACTTATGCTAGGACAGGCTACACGGGTGAGGACGGATTGGAAATAATGGTTTCTTTAGATTATGTAGATGAATTATTAGATTATTTGAAATCTAATAATATTTCTCCTTGCGGTTTAGGTTCAAGGGATACGCTAAGACTAGAAGCTTCTTTACCATTGTATGGTTTTGAATTATCAGATGAAATAACCCCTGTAGAGGCCGGTTTAAAGTGGACGATAACGAACACACAGCCATACTTAGGATCGGAAGTGATTATTGAACAATTAAAGAATGGACCTCATAAAATTCTGAAAAAGTTTGAAATAGACACTAGAGCAATAGCAAGGACAGGTACAAAAGTTTCTGCAGGAGAAAGTGGAGGAGTTGTTACATCCGGAAATTTTTCCCCTAGGCTACAAAAATCAATTGGCTTTGTGATGTTTGAGAACCAACCTTCTACAGATTTAATAGTATTTGATATTCGTGGTAAATTGGTTGAAGGTAAAATACTAAAGAAAAGGTTTTTAAATTAATGTTTGTACCACATTCCAATATTGACCTCAATACCATTTTTGATGAGTTAAAAATATCATCACTCGAAGAATTGTTTTCACATATACCTAAAGAGTTATTAATAGATGGCGGACTTGATTTTGATGAATCTCTTTCTGAACTTGAGGCTACAGAATTATTTGAAACAATCGCCTCAAAAAACGCAAGCAAGTTAGTCTGTTTTGCAGGTGGTGGACATTACGATATATATTTACCACCTACAGTTAAATCTCTCACAATGAGACCAGAATTTATGACCTCTTATACACCATATCAAGCTGAAATATCACAAGGTATATTACAAGTGTTATTTGAATTTCAGTCTCTTGTTTGCGATATAACTGAAATGGAGTTGGCAAACGCATCTCTTTATGACGGTGCAACCTCAATCGCCGAAGCTATTTCAGTAGCTATTAATAAAACTAAACGTGACAATATTATTATTTCACAGGGATTCAATCCAAACAGTAAAGAAGTAATCAACACTTTAATAGATGGTGATAAATTTAACATTAAATATATAGAACTGGATAACTATCTTTTCCCTGAAGACTATGAATTTAACGAAGATGATGCTGCATTTGTTGTATCTTTTCCCCACTATGAAGGATCAGCCCAAGATTTAACAGAACTCGTCAACAAAGCACATGCCAAGGGGCTTATTGCAATATGTTACGTAGATCCATCAATGTTAGGTGTTCTAAAAACTCCGGGATCAATGGGTTTTGATATAGTCGTTGCAGAAGGCCAATCAATAGGTACTCCACTATCTTTCGGTGGTCCTACTGTAGGTTGGTTTGCAACAAAAAAAGATCTTGCACGTTTAGTTCCAGGAAGAATAATTGGTGAAACTATAGACAGTAACCATAAAAAGACTTACGTGATGACTCTTAGAGCAAGAGAGCAAGACATACGCAGAGAAAAAGCATCGTCAAATATTTGTACAAACCAAACCCTAAATGCTATTGGTTCTGCAATTCATCTTTCATGGATGGGTCCGGAGGGAATTTATCAAGTTGGGTATCAAGCAATTCAAAAAGCTGCCTATATGAAATCTGAACTTAAAAATTCAGGTTTCAAAATTAAAAATGAATCAACATCTCTAAGAGAATTTCTTATAGAAACGAAAATACCAACTAGTGAGGTATTAACAAAGATGGGCCAAAAAGGATTTCTTGCAGGTATTAGTTATAGTGACAATGAATTACTTATTGCACTAACTGAAAAACGCACAAAAAAAGAAATTGATAATTATATAGATTGCTTTAAAGAGGTGAATAATGGTTAGCGGTGGTAACGCAAGTTCACTTCCATTAGTAGGTGGTTCAGCGGAACCTACTATTAGAGAGCTATCAAGACCAGGAAGAAAAGCTTCCAAGTATCCTAATCTAGATGTACCTGAGGTAGATTTTAATCATCCTGCTTTAAAAAATGAGAAAGCACCTCTCCCAGAAGTTTCTGAACATGATTTGGTTATGCACTATTCACGACTCGCACATAGGAATTTCGCAGTTGATCTTGGTTTTTATCCACTTGGATCATGCACCATGAAATATAATCCTAGGTTTGCTGATTATGTTGCATCAATTCCCAACTTTTCCAACACACATCCAGCTACTCCTTCAGAATTCACACAAGGCTCGCTTGAGATTCTACATATTTTAGAAGATTATTTAACAGAGATAACAGGTATGGATCACGCCAGTTTTCAACCACCAGCAGGTGCATCCGGAGAGTTAACTGGACTGTTGATAATAAAGCGTTATTTACAAAATCAAAAACTTGATCACAAAAAAGATATTATTGTTCCTGATTCAGCGCATGGAACTAATCCTGCATCTGCCAAAATGGCTGGTTTTAACGTCGTTGAAGTAGCTACCGATCAAAGAGGTATGGTAAACATTGAGGACTTGAAATCTTTAGTCAATGAAAATACTGCCGGTCTGATGCTCACTAACCCAAATACTGGGGGGTTATTCGAAGAGGAGATTCTCACAATATCTAATATTATTCACGAAGCTGGGGGATTACTCTACTACGATGGAGCAAATCTAAATGCTATTGTCGGTGTATGCAGACCAGGAGATATGGGGTTTGATATTGTTCATTCTAATCTTCACAAAACTTTTGCAACACCTCATGGAGGAGGTGGACCTGGTTCTGGTCCTGTAGCAGTCAAAGATTATCTTAGAGAATACTTACCTGGACCAATTGTGGTTAAAAATAGTGATAATTATAGCTGGTACACTCCAGAATTCAGTATTGGAAGAATGCATGGTTATCACGGAAACTTTCTTGTTGCTCTGAGAGCACTCGTATATATGAAGCTTTTAGGAAAAGAAGGATTGGACACCCTAGGTTCCTATGCAGTTCTTAATGCGAGATATCTAAGTTCAAAGGTTTCAAAACACCTTCCATTAGCTTACGATGAACCGTGTATGCATGAATTTGTTGCTACTGTTAAAGAATTAAAAAAATCACACAAAATTAAAGCATACGATGTTGGTAAAGCTCTTCTAGATAAAGGATTTCATTCACCAACAATATACTTCCCGTTAATAGTTGAAGAAGCATTAATGTTTGAACCTACTGAGACACAAACAGTTGAAACATTAGACGACTTAGCCGAAAGTATAAAACTTATCGTTGAGGAACTTTCAGCACCAGGGGTTAACCTTACTGATTATCCAAAAAATTTACCGGTTGGAAGACCAAATGAATTAATACCAGCTAAACATCTTACTGTTCATTGGGGTGATTTTGAGCTTTTGGAATTAACTGAATAGATTTTGAAGTTAGGTTAATAAGCAATAAACTAGCTTTATGGTGGTTACAACTCTTGAAGTAGATAGAAATATCTCAAAACTT
>Ga0222715_10000487_pt1 | contig 39432 bp, 51 predicted proteins | sample C33_9DmetaG_FD_165056 | JGI IMG/M metagenome (GOLD analysis project Ga0222715, IMG submission 165056) | Estuarine water microbial communities from San Francisco Bay, California, United States - C33_9D | ecosystem: Environmental > Aquatic > Marine > Unclassified | place: USA: California...
GAACTTCTATTGATAGCATTTCCTCGCATCCATAATGATTGCAATGAAGGTTCTCTTCTCTTATCTCGAACTCTTGTTGAGTTCTGCTTGTCACCTTCATATCACTGAACACCTCACTGAAGAACCTAACTTCTATGTCTTGCTCTTCTCGCAAGTCTTCTATCTTTTGTACCCTCAAATAGTCTTGGATTAATTCTAAGTTTGCCTTGAATGTTTCCGCAACCAGTTGTTGGTCATCCCTACTGTGGTCACTCATCGTGCCTCCTCTCGTGTATCTTCTACATTGAATTTGATAGTGATATATTTATCTGTGTCTGCTACGAACTCCCAATCTGAATGGCCGAACATAACTTCACAAGCACTATCTAGCTCTTCTGTATCAATAGATGAAAAACCTGGGTTGTGTTTTACATCTTCATTACTTATTTCTAAGTATGTATGTTTTCTTGCTAGCTTTGTATTAAAAGTATCTACTGTTTGCAATGCTTTTAATAACTCACCTGCTTTTATTTTGTAATATTGTTTGTCTGATGTCTCGCACCATACAGCATTATTATTTCTGCCATCGCTAGTCCATACTGCAACAATATCTTTACCTTGTATCATTTTGCCTCCTATATTTCTATTGTTAAGTAATTATCCTTGTGATAACTACTATAAACCTCACTGTTTAAACAATGAGGTCTAACTAGTTACACTAGAATGGCGAACCATCGGGATAATCTTCTTTGAAGTTTTTCTCAAAGTTTCTCTCCCATTGGGCGTACTCTAATACTTCCTGCCTCTCTGAACTAGATAGCTCACTCATGCTCACAACTTCATGGTCGTTAGCATTGTGTCCACTCTTAGCCATGTTGGCGGGAAGGTTATCTGTATAAACGAAGTCTGTTCTAAAGTGTTCCAACTTGCAAGCCTTCGGATTTGGCCACCTGTACTCTGTGGTTATTCCTATCTTTGCTTGTTGGTTAGTCCATATTTCGATTGCATCTGTTGCACTGTCTGCGTTCACCTTGAACACATCTGTGTAATTACTAAAGATGCATTTTGCTTGGATGATATAGATATCCATTCTGCCTCCTCTGATTGTGTACTTACCTTTGTAAGTATCTTTGACAGCTCGCTGTTTAAACAAGCTGTCTAAGATATCTACTGATAATCTTTGCGTAGTCTCTCGGGTAACTCTACAACTGTACTTGAACCGCAAGCCATGCATCTGAAGTTGTCACCAACTTTTCTGAATACTGCGATAGATACTCTCGCAATAAGTCCCCATCCTTGTGCTAAGGATTTATCGCTAGCACCTGGGCAAGTCTCTGCACCTGTGCAACGAACCGCAACTGTAGTCGAACCCTTGCCTGTATTATCTTCTATCATTTTGCTATGTGGAAGATAACCTAAGCTCTCAATGAAGTCTTTAATCATCAAGGTGAACCTTGGGCCTGCAACTGTAGCGGTTGGCTTACCCTCGGCTCCTAAATAATTCTTGATTATTCTTGCGAACCTTGGGCTGTGGCCTGTGCCACTTGGTAACATTGCATGAACAACTTCATGGGCAACTACCTGGGCGGTCTCAATACATTCAACAAGATTGCTCGCACCTAAAGTTGGTTTGATAAAGATTTCTCTAAAGTTACCTTGTGAATGGTTTTCGTAGTGACATACTCCGATTGCTGAACCGCCTGCACCATTTGGCATAAAGCCGATGGATAGCTTGATATTTTCTCTCGCAACTGCGGGCTGATACTCTTCTTCTACTTTGTTGTAGATAAAGTCTGCAACCTCGTTAAGCCACTGCTCACGATTGCCTTCGTAAATTTTACGATGGTCTTCGTGTACTGGATTTTCTGAAAGTAATTCTTTCATTTTTGCCTCCTATATTTTTTGTGTATATATCAACATTAGTTGAATAATGTCGGATAGTCAATTGATAACTACCTATGTACTCACTGTTTAAACAATGAGTACTTAGCTAATCACTTTTAATTAAGATTTAACCACTTTGGGCTTACTCTATATCTCTTGCCTTCGTATTCACCAGTTAAAACAACTCCTACTGTTTTTGTATTAACTTTTTCTACGATACCTGGATATAATTTGCCACTCTTAAAAGTCACTACAACATTGTCACCAACTTTATATTTAGTAACCTCGGATTTAGTATTGCGGTTCCATTGCTCTCGCATTGCATCCCAAACAACTTTTAAATCTTCATTGTTGTCAATTCTTCTAATATCATCAATTAACCCAGTTAGGTCATCTCCGATTGTGTTTAAATTAATTTCTTGCATTATGCCTCCTTAAATAGCGGTAACTATTTTATATAATTACCTATGAGGATGCTTGTTTAAACATCCTCTTAGCTAATTAGATATTTTTGCAATATTCCATTTCAGTAGGTAAATCGCTTTTATTTCTTAGGTGACTTACTGCTTTATTGAAACTGTGATAATTGCTATCTTCAAGCGCTATTTGAAGAACATCCAAAATATCTGTGCCACTCCATTCACAAGTTTTTGAAACTAGAGAACCTAAAACCTGTTTAATTTCATCTAGTTTTTCTTGTTTGAAGTCATCCCCAGGAATTTTGTTTTCCTCATTTAATTGGTTAATTACCTCGCTAAGTTTTGCCATTTTTCTTTCCTCCTCTAAAATTGCACCACGATGATGCAATTTATAAAGGGGGCTAGAAAGATTGTGCGGGCTGTCTGCTGTTGCCCCCCTCGCGTAAAGTTGGCCGAATATCGTTGAACCCTGGGGGATGCTAGTTTGATACTATCGCTCTAGCGTTTTACCTATTGTTTGCGGTTTCCTTAGCTTGGATTTTTCGCTTATGAGGTTGAGTTTAAAGATTTCTCTCGATGGCCCTTCGGCTTAGAAGTAAGCGGTCATTTCGTATCCGCGTCTCTTTTTCCTTCTAATCATTCTTTGGGCTGTATTCCGGGGCCTTGGCCTCTTTCCGGTGATTTAGTTGAACACCCTCTAAATGGTTTTCGCTCTTGCTCATTTCCCTGGGCTATTTTTTGAAGGTCCAGGGGCCCCTCTCTTTTGTGTATGATTTAAGTCAAGCACCTTTCCCCTCTATTGTCAACACCTGTTGAATTAATATATAAAAAATATCCTAAGAAACCCCAATGAATATAGGCTTATTTGAAGGCCAAAAAAAAACTTAAAAAAAAATAAAAAAACTTTGTCATTTTAGTGCAAGAATTGGCCGAAGACTTTTGAAGAGGCGGGCTGTGAAAATGTTACTTGTAAATCAATCGGGGGGATGTTGTTTAAATTTCTATCCTATTACTTTTTAGACTGTTTAAACAATGCAGTAACTTTGACATATATGGGCTATATTCTGAAACAAAATAACAATTAGATTTGGTAAAAATTACCAATAAAATAAGGGGGAGGTTAAATGTTGGGTGTCACTTATTATTATGTGTACCCTCTAAAAATATACTGTTAACTTCTAGTAAAAATACCTCTGTTTCTTTACTGTAGTAATGTTTCTTAAATAAGATGTTTAGTGGTTCTTACCCTGTGCTACGCCCTCCCAAACCGAATTAAATCCATATCGCAGCATTTAAACAAATGTAGAATAATAGCCTTTTACGCTAGTTACCATGGTCAGGCAAATCCACTTACATGAGTTCTTATCGAGTAGATTGTTCTTAATGCCTGCAATCTACTGTGTTTGTAATTTAACAATACCACAATAAAAATTTAGTACAATTATTTAGGGTATGTTTTTTGGTAAAGCCTCCTTACTGAAAAGCTACCCCATTAAATCTAAAGTATGTTATGATTATTACAGATAGGTAACAAAGAAAACCCTCTAAGGTTTTATTCATTTGTTCCTCCTTTCTATTGTGTATATTAGAGCATAGGCCTCGGGCAACCGAGGTCTTGTTCTTTTTATGATAGTATGCAGTTATGACAGATATTCATGTACAAGATTGTGACAACTGCTTAAACCCTTTTTGGGAAGATGCCTTAGAAGAAGGCCTATGTGAAGCATGTCAGGAATACGATTTATAAAAAAAGACCCAGTGAGAGAACTGGGCCTTTTTTATTTAGATAGTCAATCTATTTAAGGAGTTTGTAATGAATGGAAAACATTAACAAACTAATTTAATATTACCAACCTTCAGTTATAAGTATCAAAAAAAAAATTTTTTTACCCACCATAAAAACAGCAAGTAATTATATTAGTTATACCAGGAAAAGTTCCTGGTTGGTTGTATGGGGATATAACCAGTATGTAAAATAAATATCTACATACGAATAGAAAAGAAAGAATGCTTTTCATATAGGACATTGTTCAGTATGGATTTGTGGTTTTTCATTTTCTTTCATAACAGTTTGGACACTGTATATAGCAGAACTCCACTTCGGTGGAGTTTTGTGTTATTATGATGACATGCCTTTAGCAAGTGGTAAATCAGATGACATAGTTGCAGCGAACATTAGGAAGTTGCGGTCAGAAGGTTATCATTATAAACAAGCAGTTGCAATAGCAATGCGTAAGGCAGGAAGGAAAAAAATATAATGCCAAAAGGAATTGGATATCCAAAAGGTATGCCTAAGAAAAAAAAGAAAAAAGGTTCTAAGAAAAAAGGATACTAATGGCTACATATCAAGGTAAATCTGTAACTTTAAATAAACCTTCACGAATACAAAAAGGTGAACCTGGTCATGGCCGAAAGAAGTTTAAAGTCTATGTTAAGGATGGCGACAAAGTTAAGAAGGTTATGTTCGGTGACCCTAACATGGAAATCAGAAAAGATAATCCTAAAGCAAGAGCTTCATTTAGGGCTAGACACAAATGCGATACAGCTAGTGATAAAACTACCCCTAGATATTGGTCTTGCAAGATGTGGTAAATAATGGCCAAAATACCTGAAGCCGCTTTAACTAGTTTAAAGAAAAAAGCAAAAGAGAGTGGTATATCATTAGCTACATTAAAAAAAGTTTACAAAAGAGGCCAAGGTGCCTATCTATCTTCAGGTTCCAGGAATGTCAGTATGGCCGCCTGGGCAATGGGTAGAGTAAATAGTTTTATTAAAGGTTCTAAAAAACATGACAAGGATTTACGATAATGAGTGCTAAGAGAACACAACCATATAGATTTGGAGTTCCTGCTAAATATACTGCAGGATTATCCCCTTCTGCCGCTAAAAGAAAAGCAGCAGAAATAAAAAGAACAGCTAAGGCCTACAAATCAGGCAAAAGAGTAAATGTTAAAGCTGTATCAAAGTCACGAGCAAACGCAGGTAAGAAAAAAAGAAAATAAGGTTTGTATGAAAGTAGCATGCCCTAAGTGTGGTATACCGCTAATATACGATACTGACAGGTCTAAAATGACTTGTTTAAACAAGCAGTGTGAGGGTTATAGAAAATGAGTAAAGTAAAAGTATGTTTTGCACAATCATGTCATAATGTTTTAAAACCACCTGCAAGAAAATTTTGTTCACCAAAATGTTCAAAAGCATATCACAATAAAAAATATTACGCACAACAACAAGGTGCAGTTTATGAACCTGAACACGATGGTAAACCAGTTGCAGAACCTAATGTACAAAAAAGAAGAGGCGAAGTATATAACAAACTTATAGAAAAGAACTTAGGCCCTTTAATACTAAAAGGAGATTTAAAAAAACAAGATGCTGCTGAGTTATTAGGTTGTACTAAAGCCGCTTTGTCTTATGCATACGCTGCCTGGGTAGAAGATATGGAGACAAAAGAAAAAGCAGAGAACTGGACTTTACCTGCTAAAGCAGAAAAATCACTAGCCGATTTTAAAATATTTAGAGATAGATACTTTGAGACAGAACAAGGTAAGCCATACGAAACACCTGAGTTTCACATTAGATGGATTAAATCTATTTTGAAGGCCATAGAAGAAGGTGGACAGCAGATGATACTATCTCCACCTCGACATGGCAAGACAGACTTACTAATTCATTTTGCAGTGTGGCTCATAATCAAGAACCCTAATGTTAGAATATTATGGGTGGGTGGTAATGAGGAGATAGCTAAGAACGCAGTAGCTTCAGTAATCGACCAACTAGAAAATAATGAAAAACTCATCGAAGAACTATGCCCACCTGGAAGAAGCTTTAAACCAACTAGCCGAGCAGGAAAAGCGTGGTCGCAGAGTGGGTTTACTGTTGGTACCAGGACTGTTACTGGTATTAAGTCACCTACCATGGTTGGTATTGGTAGGGGCGGAAAAATATTATCCCGAGATTGTGACATCATTATCGGAGATGACTTGGAAGACCACTCATCAACTATGCAACCAGCTTCAAGAGAAAACACTAGAACATGGTGGACTACAACATTGTCAAGTCGTAAAGAGGAACATACAGCCTTAGTAGTTATTGGTTCTAGGCAACATTACGATGATTTATATTCTCATCTACTAGACAACGAAAGTTGGAACACAATAGTAGAAGAAGCACATGACACTGGCTGTACTTTACCTGAATGGAATGATGAGGCCCATGTTGATTGTATGTTGTGGCCAGGTAAAAGAACTTACAAGTGGTTAACAGGCCGAAAGTCTGCAGCAGAAACTACAGGTGGTAGAGCTATATACGAAATGGTTTATCTTAATGTAGCAATGCCTGATGGTATGGCTTTATTCGATAGCGTAGAGATAGATAGTTGTCGAGACCAAAGTAGAGATATAGGCCAAGTTCCTCCAGGAACAAGACTAATTGCAGGACTTGACCCTGCTTCTACTGGATATCAAGCTGCATTTTTGTGGGCCTATGACCAGTCATCAAACAAATTGTATATGGTTGATATGGAAAACTCTTTAGGTGGTGGTATTCCACAGGCCTTAAAGATTATGAAAGATTGGTTTGTTAAATACAATCTTGCACATTGGGTTATTGAGGAAAATGGTTTCCAACGAGCTATAAGACAAGACCAATCAATTCGTGAATTTGCAGGTAAACATGGTATATTTTTAGAAGGAACGCAGACTTATTCTAATAAGCACGACCCAATATTTGGTGTGACTGCTATGAGACCATTGTTTGCAGAAAAGCTAATTTCTTTGCCTTATAATGGATTTGAGGCCCAAGAAAAGGTAAACTTATATAAAAGTCAGTTGGTTTATTTTAGTTCTGCACAGAACAAAAGTAGAACTGTAGGCCAAAAGTCTGACTTAGTTATGGCAAGTTGGTTCCCTATGAAAACTATTCGTAGGCTACAGAAGGAAAGACTTGCTACAATGGGACTTGAATATGAACCAAGTTTTGGTGGGTATGAAGGTAGTAACATAGATATTGACAGTTGGAGATAATGAAAACAGCAGATGAAGTTTACAGCAGGGTATACGAACTAAGAAGTTTACATGCTGATGTCGTAGCGGAAAAAGATAAAATCAGAGCAATTATGAATGGTGGTGCTGATGGTATAAAAGCATTACTTGGTAAACAAATGAGAGATATGGATTACCAACAAATACCTGCACCTAACTTACTTCACTCCGCAATGGAGAGATTTGCACAAAAACTAGGTAGAGCTCCTGATTTAAAAGTAGATATCTTTAACGATAAAGACAGTGAAAGAGCTGCAAAGCGTGCAGAAAAACTAGAAAGAATAGTACACGCTTATGATGAACTGCAAAAAGTAGATTTACAATTACCACAAGTAGGTAGATGGTTACCAGGTTATGGTTTTGCTGTATGGGTTTTAAAAGAAAAGAAGGATGCTAATGGTGTTCCTTATCCATACGCAGAAGTAAAAGACCCTTACTTATGTTATCCAGGTTATTTTGGAGAAGGACAACAACCAAAAGAGTTAGCAGTAGTACAAAGAGTTCCGCACACAACACTAGCTAATCTATATCCAAAATATAAAAATGTAATTATGGATGAAGTCGATAGTGAATATAACACTATGGCCTATATGTCTAGTTATGATAAGACCTGGGGTAATCAAAGCGGTACAGGAAAAGTCGTAGCTGAATACTATGATGAAGAAGGAACTTATATCTTCTTACCTGAAAACAGAGTTATCTTAGACTTTATTCCTAATCCTTTAAAATCAGGACCAAGATTTGTCGTAGCAAAAAGATTTGCTTTCGACCAAATGCAAGGCCAGTTCCATCATGTGATTGGACTAATGGCGAATATGGCAAAGATAAATGTTCTATCTGTCATTGCAATGGAAGATGCTGTGTTTACAGAAACCAACATCATCGGTGAGATAGAAAGTGGACAATACAAGAAAGGTAGATTATCGGTAAACTACTTAACTCCTGGCAGTCAAGTAATAAAACCAACTAACAATCTTCCCTATCAGTTGTTCCAACAGATAGATAGACTAGAAAGACATCTTCGTTTAGGTTCGGCATATCCAGTATCTGATGATGGACAAAGCCCTAATGCATTTGTTACAGGCCGAGGACTAGAAGAACTTGGTCAATCTGCTTCATTGCATGTAAGAGAATATCAAACAATTCTTAAAGATGCCCTAGAGCAAATAGATACTAAGAGACTTGAATGGGATGAAGTTATGTATGGTAACATGCGTAAGCCTATTGCAGGATATCGTAAAGGTACAGCTTTTAAAGAAACTTATGTTCCTAGTTCTGATATTGCAGAAATGTATAAGACTAGAAGAATTTATGGTGTTATGGCAGGATTTGATGAACCACAAAAAATTATTACAGGTTTACAGCTAAAACAACAAGGTATTATCGATACACAAACTTTACAAGAGAATATGGATGGATTAGATAACATATCTCAAATACAACAAAGAATAAATTCTGAAAGAGCAGAGAATGTTTTGTTTGAAAGTCTTATGGCCCAAGCTGCACAAGGTAATCCTAAAGCAACTATGGCTGCTATTGAGATTAAGAAAAATCCTCAAAACATGAATAAAATTTTAGAAAAGTTCTATACTCCTGAAGGTGAGGACATGACACCTGAAGAGCAGGCCATGGCAGCTCCGCAACAAGCAGGGCCGCAAGGACCTCCTCCACAGTTAGCACAAGTTCTTGCACAAGCAGCAGCAGCTCAACAAGGAGGTGGACAAGGTGCCTAGCGAGTATGACCCAATGGTAGAAACCAATGCAGCTTTCTTCGATATGATTAATCAGGAAGATTGGGATTTTAATTACGCAAGAGAAACAGAAATCTTTGATATAGACAATGATGAAAGTTTTTTTCCAGTAGTTTATGAATACATGATACCTGGACCAATGCCTGGAGTATTTATAAAAATTAGTATGGCCCTAAGAGATGAACAACAAAAAGTAGATTTTTTAGAATTTATAAATAATCTTGGAGGTTTTCTAAACGAAGAGGATGAGAAATATGGTTAGGAAACCTGCTTCAAAAGTAGCTGCAGAAAAAGCAACAGATTTAACAACAGACCCAGGATATGCAGATTTGTATATTCCTAGAAAAAAAGGCGACCCAACAGGACAATCAGGTGAAGTAAATACTATGGCAACAGGTTTAACTGCAGATGTATCAGGTGCAGAAGCAGCCGAAGTAACAAGAGAAGTACAAGTACAACCAGGAAGACCTATGAAATTAGGAGCTGCTACTAAATTTCAAAATGTTCCTGTTACAAATAATTTAGCATCAGCAGGTGCGGGAGTAGCACCAAAAGACCCTACCAATATGGAAGCATACTGGATGGGCCTAATGTCTATGTTTGATGACCCAATAATTGCAGAATACTTACAACAAGATGATGCAGTTCCTCAAATGGTAGATAAAAGAAAACAAATAAAGTTTGGCGAGGATACTCGTGAGGCTTAATGGGTTATCTTTTTCTGCTTCTTTTATAGCCGATGCCTTAGCAAAAGAGACACTTAATAAAGTTAACTCATACAACGCAGGGGTAAAAGCAGGACAACAAAACCCTGACTTAGCACAGAGGTTTTCATCATTAGGACAAGCGTATCCAAATGTGCCATTTCAAATGAATGCATATCAGGCTATGGCAGGTACTAATGCTGAAGATTTAGTTGCATTTAATACAGCAAGAAGAACACAAGAAATACTTGCAAAACAAAATGATTACAACTTAGACCCAATTACAAAAGTAAATCCTTTTAAAAGAAGTATCCAACTTGGAATGCTTGGACTAGATGCAGCGTTTCAACCTGTATCAAGAGGTTTTAAGTCTGCAGTAGTTGCAGCACAACAGAACGATAAGTCAGTATTAGGAACTGTGGCTTTAGCTACACTAGCAGGATTACCTGAAATCTTTATTGGTAGAAAAGGTGAAGGTGGAGGAGATGTTACTAGAGGCGTATTAAACACAATTATGGGTGATGGTGTTGGCGATAGTTACCAAGCAGCAAGAGATAAGTATGGACCAACACAATTAACTATGGCCTTAAACGAAAGAAGAAAAGGAAACCCACTTAACTTAGGAGCGGGTTTTATGCCAAGGTCAGTAGATTTAAGAACTACACAAGAGTATCTTAATGCAATTAGAGCAGGCGAAAGCAAAACAGTTGCTTATCAAAAGGCCAAAGAAAGATATGGAAGTAGCATTACAAGATTACACGATGCACGAGCTGACCAGTTTAAATATGAAACTAAACGAGGTCAAAAGATAAACATATCTCCTGGAAGATTAGTAGCTTCACAAATGCTAGAACCAGGAACTACAGGTTACAGTGTTGTATCAGGTGCTATCGATGGTGTATTTAGAATTGCAGCAGACCCAGTAAACCTTGCATTGATGTATGGTGCAGGTGTCAAAACAGCTATGAGAAGTATGACAGGTGCTTATGCTAAAGGAACAAAAGCTATTGACCCAACTACAACATTACTAAAAGGTTTTTTACCAGGAAAAACAGGTGCTAGAAACAGAGCATTATATTATGGAAGAACAGTTGATGATGTAAGAAATACTAAATGGGGACAAGATTTTGGTAAAGCATTAGCTGAAGTAAGTGGTGATGAAGGTCTTGCATTTTTAAGAGATATTCCTGATTTTAGAGATTTACCTGTATCAGTATTAAAAGTTATTAATGAAGTAGATGACCCTATTCATGTGTGGGACATATTAGACATTGTTGCTAAAGGTGGTAATTTATCTGACAGTCAGTTTGATAATATCTTTAATGTTATAAAAGAGTATGTTCCTGCAAAAGTACAAAAAGAACTAGATAATGTTAGAGAACTTGCAAGGAACAATGTAAACTTTGGACTTGATGTTATACCTGCTAGACCTACAGTTTATGGTGAAGTATTTAATCACATAAATAAATTAATTACAGGTCAAAGCACTGATGTTGCACCTTTAAGAAAACTAACAGCATTTTTAACTAAGGCTGACCCTGCACAAGGTTTACTTGGAATAGGAGCACAAGCTAAGTTAAGTCTTCCAAAACACATGCAAAGAGCTTTTAGTTTAGTTCCTGAAACTACAGCTATGATTACTCAGTTAGATGAAAGTGTTAAGAATATAGACAACAATATGAGAAATGCATTTGTAGATGCTAAAACAAGAGGCCGATACATTGATGAAGCATTAAATGCTACATCTCAACAAGAACTAGATGCACTTGTTAATGAAGTAAATGTCATTATTTATCGAGCTGTACAAAAAGAAAATCCAGGAATAGATGTAGATGTTGATATGTTGGTAAAACAACAAGAAAACTTTAATGCACAAATGGAAGAGCTTAGAAGTTTTTTCAAAGGTAGTGCAGGTTCTTTAGCTTTTAATGGGACAAAAATAAAGAAAAGATATACCCAGTTAATTAAAGATTTAGATGAACACTTCAAACAAACAGGGTTAGAAGTTAAACCTGATGATATTGAAAGATATGTATTTGAAGCTGTACCTACAATGCATTTATTATCACAAGCATCTAATACTTTTTCAGTTATAGCAAATCCTAAAGATGTTATTCGTGCTACTAAAAGACATCAACTATTAGTTGGCAAAAAAGATACTAAGTTAAATGCATTCATGAAGAATGCAGAAATAAGTTGGGATAACAGAAAATACTTTGACATTCTTAAAATACCTAGATATGTAAAAGAAGGTGAAACATTAAGAGCACCTGATGCTTTTGATAGTGCTTTTAACATGATACAAAATAATGTACTTAAACCTGCTTGGATGATTAGAGGTGCTTTAGCATTAAGAATTGCACCTGAAGAAGCATTAAGAGCTGCATTCGGTGGAAAGATAAATCCATTTACATCTGCTTTCAAAAGATTATCTCTAACCTCAAATAAATATTATGACTTCTTTGGAGAAGGTAGAGCAGACCAAGTAGCACAAGTTTATGACAATACAGGCAATATTGTACTTACAACACAAATGACACCTGACAGTATTGAGCTACTAAAAAACTTTATTGATGTAGAAGATGTCAAAAAGTTTCAAGCTATAAACTACGACAAAGCACAGAAATTAATTAAAAACAGCATGTTGGAAACTAATTACAATGGTCAAGTATCAGAGTATATGATTGATGCTGCTGTTAATGGATTTGATTTAAGGCAAATAAAGTTTGCAGAATTAACAGATAAAGATTTTGTTGCTAAAACTAAAAGCATAAAAGCAACAGCTAAAGGTTCTATTGTGGGATACGATGGCAATACTTACAACTCTATGGGAGAAGCTTTTATAAAAGGTGGTGGATTTACTACCGATTTAGATGAAAGAAGATTTTTTGACTTAAAAACAAGAGGGCCTGCAGAAGGTGATGCATTCGTATCTCCATACAAAGAAAAAGAATACAGTATTGGAAAAATAGGTGACATTGAAAGAGAAGCAAAGGCTTTAAAAATAGATGAAGCAGAATATATAAATCAACAATTAGACAATATATTTTTTGATGAAGACACCATAGGTCTATTGTCTAAAGACAAACATGTCATGGGAACATACATAGATAGCGATGGAAACTTTATGGTAGATGTTGCAGTTGGTTTATCAGGTGAAAACTCAGTATCTAATGCAGTCTTTATGGGAATGAACGCATTCCAGGAAAGTGTTTATATTGCAAACAGAGAACTTGCAGAGAAAGCAGGATTTAAAAATGCACTAGGTGATAGTGATTTAATTTATTTATACAGAAAACAAAAAGGTAAAGCAGCTGCAGATATAAACATTGATAGTGTTCTTAACAAACCTGCATTAGAAGCATTGTATCCACATAACTTCGATGCATTAAGAATTAAAGTAAGTGATGTCAAAGGTGCTATGAGAGGTATGCCTGGAGGAAGTTTCTTCAGTGCCGATGCCACATACAATGCTTCACTAGGAGAAAATGCTGTAACAGAAGCTTTAAAGACAGGTAGAAAAGACTTAATAGAAAATATGTTTATTGAGGTTCCTAAATATTTACAAAACCAAAAAATAAATCCTAGATACTGGGAGGCTTTATGGACAGAGATAGAATTATTAGCATCTGACCCTATTGCAATTAAAGTAGCTGATGTTGGTATAGATGATACTTTGAAGTATTTAAGAAATGAAGGTAAAGAAACATTACAAGATTTAGTACAAAGAAGTCATAATGCCGATGACAGATTATATCTACAAAGCGATGCATCGTTAAAAGAATATTTAGAGAGTGTTCAATATAGAATAGCAAGATTAATAGGTGCAGAGCATTCATTATTAGACCCAACAACAGGTGCTATTATGTCTGCTGAACAAGCAACAAGAGTAGCTTTTGACAATGGATACAAGGTACATCCAAAATTCGTATCTAATTTATCTAACAGAACTAATTCTAAAATATATGAAATGATTAGGACTGGTGGAGTAGTTGGAAGAAAAGACTGGGTAAGATATAAACAACATAATCAATTAAGAAAAGGGCCTAAAAAGGGACAAGCTAATGCTAAGTTTTTTGATGAACTAATAGAATTATTGACACCTGAAGTAGATGCAGCAGGACTAGGCCCACAGTCGCTACCTGCAAGGTTTGATGCAAAGCAAAGAGTTTCAGATAGTGGAACTATGGTTGTAGGAGAAAAGATAGTTCCTGCAGGTACAGCAGATGACATTCAATATTATGACAAAACATTCGGTGGGTATATGCGTAGCATTGACTTTATGTATGATGTATTGATATCAAAACCATCTAACAAACTAAATAGAGACCCATTATTTAGATATGCTTTTTATGAGAATGCAGTTGAACTTATGCCATTTATGGATGAGGCAACTAAGTCACAGTTCTTAAAAGGTGCAGAGACTTGGGTAGATGGTAATGAAATATGGGATGATTTAATTCAAGCTGCAAAACAACCATCAGTAGAAAATACTGTAACAAGTTTAGAACAAGCAGAGATGATATTGAAAGCTAAAGCATTGCGTGAAGTAAAAGAATTGTTTTATTCAACAGACAAAAGACATGTAGCCTCAGAGTTGTTCAACAAGTACATACCATTCCCTGAGATATGGGCAGAGGTATTCCAAACATGGGGCAAGTTAATAACAGAAAATCCACAGAAGTTTAACAAAGCAAGAATAACTGTAGACAATGGTGAAGAAGCTAAACCATGGGATAGTGAGAATGGATTTTTAGAAAGAGACCCATCAACAGGAAAACTTATGTTTAACTATGTAGATGTTTTGAATGTATTAACATTTGGTGTTGGTGGTAGAGCATTAGATGCACTTGCACAAAAAGCAGCATTCGGAGAAAATTTAGAAGAAGAAGGTGTTAGGTTAGCATTACCAGGATATGCAGGTGGACTTAACTTAGTTGCACAAAATGGTTTTGCACCTGGATTTGGACCACTTGTTACTGTTCCTATGACATTCTTTGTAGATAAAGTACCAACACCTAAATACATTCAAGACTTTTTCTTAGGTAACTTTGGAAGAGACCTGGAACAATGGCCTGCTTGGTTAAAGAAGTTTATGACTGCTAATACTAAAGATGCAGATAGACAAGCACAGTTTGCTAATGCAGTTATGGATGCATATACAGGATTTGTACTAGCAGGTTTAGTTGACCAAACAGATGCACAATCTACTACAAAATATACAGAACTAGCAGTAGAAAAAGCTAGAAACTTATTTATATTTAGAGGAGCTACACAGTTTACATTACCAACTGCAATACAACCAAGAATAGAAGTGCAAGATAAAAATGGACAATGGTGGATGACACAGGCCTTAAAAAACAAATATGATGAAATACTAATTAGAAATGATTACGATTACTTTACAACAGACCAAGAGTTTGAAGCTAAGTTTGGAATTAACCCTGTTCCATTAAAACAAGCAAGAGGTGCTACTGTTGGTAAAAAACCTGTTAAAGAACATTCATTCTTTTGGTGGCAAGAAGATAATAGAGAAGATTTATTAAAACCAGGTAACTTACCAAATACAGGTATTTACATACAACCTGATAAATTGGAAGATGAAATGTATTACCCTGCTTGGTATGAGGTAGTAAGTACTCAATATACACCTGAACAATACGCTCAATTTATGAGACAGTCACAAGCTATATCAGAACTAGAAAAAGAAAAAGCAAGAATTAGAGAAGAAGAACCTGAGCGTATGTGGGACACAAAATATTCAGAAGCTAAAGATAAAATACAAACAGAATACGATATAGATAATATCTATAACTTTGAAGGTAAATTACAAAAAGCAGAAGTTGTTACTAACTTTGGTGAATTAGATAGATGGGTAGATTTTGAACTAACTAAAAATAGCCCTGAGTTTGAATATGTAGAAAAATATACTGCACTTAGAAATGAATTAATTAACGCATTAAATAACAATGGAGTTTTTAAATATAAAGATACAACAGTAAGATTTGTAAGGAGTAATAGAACAAGTAAACATTTGCAGGGAACAAGTGCTAATGCACAGAAAGCACAAGATATAATGAGGATTATATGGCAAGATATTGTTGCTGAAAGTACAGGTACAAACTTCCCACAACTTGCGAATGAAGTGTTATTTTATGAGATAAGCCCTTATAATAATAGGAATAGGATAGATAAATAATGGATGATGAACAAGAGTTATTAGAGCTAGAAGAAGAACAAGAAGTTGTTGAGACAGTAGAAGATGATGGCGTAAAGCCAATAAGTCTTTCTCCTGATAGTATTGCTACAGATACTGTACCTAATATTATTAATCATTACTTGTCAAAATTACGATTTGGTTTTTATATTACAACAATAAATAAATCAGGAACATCAGGTAAAAGAAATTATACAACTGTTGGATTTCAAGACCTTATGCAAAATGAAAATACAAGCATATATTTTTCTTCTCAAACAATAGATTTATACAACAAAGTAATTAGTGAAGGAGATGTTAACTCTTTAGGACTTCTCATTGCATCTGCTGATGATGACATGAATACTAGAACAAAACAAGTAGAAGGAAAAAGAGGAGTACTTGACCAACCACTAGAAGGTAGTGCTAAAGGTGCTTCTGTTTATGTTTATGCACCAAAGAAAAAAGACCAGGTAGATGTAGCAGAGATTTTAAACGATATAGATAAAACTATTAACAGTGATGATTTTGCACAAGCAAGAGAAAATGAAGATAGAGCTGCAGAAAGAGAAGATATCTTAGAAGTTTATCAAGAAGATACAAATGTATATAGAACTTCACATCCATACTGGGGTTACAAAACAACTGTAGATGGAATGATTACATCTGTTTTAACAGGTGAAGAAGTTCCTGCACCATTTCCTAAAGGTGCTGAATTTAGAAACTTTATAGGAATGGACCCAAGTGATGTATTTAGACTTCAAAGAAGACTGGTTGCTGCAGGTATGGATGCTCCACTAGCAGATGAATATGGACAATGGAGTAAAAGAGAAGCTGACTTTATGTCTGCTATTTTCATAAAAGCTACAGATAGCGGAAAATGGGAAAAAGACTTACAAGCAAATAGACCTATGTATGAAACTACATTAGCTGAACTAGAAGAACAAGTAGGCCAAACAGAAGACTTCGTTAGGCTTTTACAAGAAGCAGACTTCTTAGGAAAACAAACAAGCATTACTAATGCAGAGAAAAAAAGTTTGTTAGACCAAGCAGCAGAACAAATAGGTATCAAATTTACTGCACAAGATTATGTTGATTTTGCAGAAGATGTAATACAGGCCTATGGACTAGCAGCCAAACAACAAAAAGATTACGAGGATGCTTTAATAACTGATAGAGATTTAATTTTAAATGCAGAGATAAAAGACCCTAGAGCTATACAACCAGGTGAGTTTCCATTGTTTTTACCAGGAAGTTCACTTCCTATTGTTATACCATCTTACGAAACACTTAGAGCAGAAAAGGGAGAGCTACCACAAGTACAATCTCCATTAGAAATTATTGTACAAACTTTAGAACAAAGAGATGAAATTAAAGGAGAAGTAGCAGCAGTTGAAGATTTAGATGCTATTAAGTATGCAACCAACATATTTGAAGCAAGTCTTGGACAGATTGATATATAGGAGAAATAGTGGAAGAAGATAATAAAGAGCAAGAGGCACCTAATACTCGTTTTGAACAAAAGCCTGAAACTCAGGCTGATAGCTCCTTGTTTAAACAAGAAGAAAAAAGCCAAGAAGATATGAGCTTTGCAGAAAAGTTTAATGAGAATAGTGCTAATGCACCAGTAGGACCAATCACTCAAAAGATAAGAGACAACAGGCCTACTATGAGTTATTACAGACTAATCAAAATGATGACAGCTCTTGGAGAAAATGTTACTAAAGGTACTACTAATTTATTGGTTAGTGCTGCAAGAGGACCTATAGAATTTGGTAAGATGGTAAAAGAAAATATTGAAGAAGGCCTGGAGACATCAAAAGATGCACCATCTCTTAGAGATGTTGGTAAAAGACTAGGCGAAGTAATTAAGGGAGAATAGTGTTAACTAACGAATTTGCTTTCCAACCTGAAATGATTATTGAAATTGAAGATGTACTTTATGCAGTGTTTTTTGATACAGATGAAGAGTTCGGTGATTTCCCAATACTTGCTAGGGTAGATAGCCCTAACTTTGTAAAAGTTGGTACTGAAGTAAAAGAAATGGATAGCCAAATATTCGCAGCTACATTTGGATATGCATTTAGAGGACATGAAGATTTACTTGTATCAGAAATACTAGAAGGTGATACAACAGAATACAGAACAATATTTGATGTAACAGAGAGAAAATTAGAGGCAAAAGCTTCAGAGACAGGTATGTCATGGATATTAGACCCTGATGTACAAGCAGCTTTTCTAGCAGCTACTCTTACAGGCACTCCCCTATCGACTGATGACCTATCAAATACAGCCTGGTATAAGTCTTCTAGCACAGAACAAAGAGATTTTATGGCTAAATACTACGCTAATCCACAACAAGTAGAGAATGAAATTAAAAGCAATATATCTAGTATTACCAAAAGTATGATTGCAAGAAACATGAAAGGCCCTGTAGATGATTTAGCTAGAGTGTTAGCTTATGGTGTAACTACCTTTCAGATAGATGCTGATGAGGTAGATACATACTTAGATTATATTGATGATGCAACTTATTTAGATTTGATTGGGGGTAAAGAACTACTTCCTGAAGAACTACAACCATTCGTAGGACAATTTAGTGGTGTAAATGAAGGACATTCTACAACAAAAGGTTTGATATTAGATACTTTAGGTATCAATGCTTATGAAAGTATGGTTCAATCAGGTGCTTTTTATAGACTTGCTGCAAGAGTAAGAGCAGGAGATTTAGAAGGTGTAAAAGTAGAACTGCAAACACAACACGATGTATTGTACCCTGCGTTCAAAGGTTCTAATTATAGTATTTGGAATGGCCAGTTTTCTAATAGAGCTTCAAGAGTAATCAATGGAACAACTGGTGGACAAGTAGTAAAGCTAACACAGTCACAACAACAAACAGTAGATGATGCTATTGTTGAAGCTAATGGTGACTACAATCAGTTTGATAAGATTATAAGAACAAAATTTATAGATAGCCCAGGAGTTAAGAACGCATTCCTGGAAGATTTAGTTAGAGCGTTACCACAAGGATACTAATGGCAACAGGACAATACAAAGTAGAAGAAGATGGTTCAATAGTAAAACTAGGTACTATATCTAGTGGTTCTAATATTTACTCATCATCAGTAGCAGCAGAAACAGCAGCTATTAGAAAACGAGTTGAATACAATGCAGAAGTAAGAGCCATAGAAGATAAAGCAACTGAAGCTTTACGAAGAGAAAACGAAGCTTTACAGAAATCATTAAATGAATTGTCTGCAGCAGAAGCAGCAGCCCTAGATATAATAAATAATTTTCTATCCGACATGGAAGGTAACAATATGTACAATGACACAGATGATGATGATGATGATGATTTAGGTGGTGATGATGGTGGATTTGGAGAAGAAACTCAAACTTATACACCAACAAAAGCAGATGCAGCAGCTTTATATCCTTACTATCCTTCTAATCTTTTAGATTTATTGATATCTTCTTGGACAGAAACTGGAAGTATTGACATAGCTTTAGCAACTGTAAGACAATCTGATGCTTTTGAGCAATCATTTCCAGGTATTAAAAGGGAAGATGGTTCTCTAAGAATGAAAGAAATACAATACTTAGAGCTTAAAGATGACATGAAAGACCAATTGAGAAACTACAATTTAAACCCTGATATATTTGCTGATGAAATAGTAGAAGCTATTGCAGGTGATGTAGATAAAGAAGAGTTTGCAGGAAGATTAGCTTTTGGATATAACGAGTTACTTAACAACAAAGACATTGTCAAGAGAATTTACATGGATGAATATAATATGGATTTAACAGATGAGGCATTATTTGCTATGTTTATTAGCCCTGATATATCACAAGCAGTACTAGAAAATCAAATACTTACATCTCAAATACTTGCAGAGGCAGAGATTGCAGGTGTAGGTTTAGGTTCAGAAGTAGCTACTAAGTTTGTTAAGGGTAAGATAACACAGAGACAATCAGCAGAAATATTCCAAAGAGCAGAACAATTATCAGGATTAACTGGAGTTGCTGCAGGTGCAGGGTTTGACCTCACAGAAGAAGAGATTGCTACTGGTATAGCAGGTTTAGATAGCGAACAATTAAAGCTAATTAGAAGTGTAGAAGCTAGAGCAGCTTCATTATCTTCAATTCAAGCAGGTGCTGCACAAGCACGAACTGGAGAAGTAGTAGGTTTAGAAGAGGCCTAAACTACTTGTTTAAACAGCTTGCATTATAATTTTATATGATATAATAACCATTGACACTCTACTAAGGTTCGGGTGGTTAAACTAGACCTAGGATACGAGAACTGTCTTGATGCCTACATACAAGACATGCAAAATAAATAATATGTAGCAGAACCAGTGCATGACATAAATGGCACTCGCAAAAATATTATTTATAGGAATAGGAGACAATACATGTCTGAAGAAGTAACTAACGAAACTGAGGTTCAAGCTCCTCTTGAAGACAAAGATGACAAGAACTGGAAGGCAATGCGTGAAGAGAACAAAGCTCTTCGTGATGAACTTGCAGGTTATCAAGTAAAAGAAAGAGATGAGTTGTTTAAACAAATAGGTTTAGACAGAACTAAGGGAATTGGTAAAGCAGCCGACCAAATGTTTGAAGGCGAATTGGATGCAGATGTCTTAAAGGGATTTGTAACCGAGGAATTTGGAGAAGAGGTATTTGGGCAGCAAGACAGTTTTCGTGAGACAGTTAACGCAGGACAGGAAAGATTAGACAATCTTGCAAGTCAAGCACAAGCTGTAAATGCCAACCAAAGCGTAAAAGACCAAATAGCTGAAGCTCAACAAACAGGTCGTGTTAGAGACAGTATTGCTACAAAAATGAAAGCTCTCGAAGAGCTTGAAAAAGACAAGTAGCGTTTAGGAGAATAAGCCTCCTAAACAAAAATTTAGGAGAATAAAATGGCAGCTATAGGCTCACCAGACCCAATCTCAGTATCTGAGATTAACAATTTTACTGGCGAACTATTCAAAGTTGGTGCTAGAAGAACACCTTTACTATCAATGGTTGGTGGTTTAACAGGTGGTAAACTTCTTAACTCTCCAGTTTTCCAAACCCAAAAAGTAGATACACCTACAGTTAACTCTTACACAGCAGTTGCTGAAGGTGGAAACCCTGCTTACTTTGGTAGAAGCAGAAGTTCTGCAATAGACTGTGTGCAAATTTGGAACCAAGGTATTAAACTTACCTACTCCGCATTAGCATCTACAGGATATTTGAACTCACAAGCTATGGAAACTGGAACAGCAGCTTTTGAAGGTTCTAACCCAGTCACAGATGAAATGGCATTTCAATTAGAAGAATTGCTCAGCAAAATCGCAAGAGAAGTTGAGTATGAGTTCTTTAATGCTACTTTCAATGATGGAACAGATGGTAACCCAAGAGAAATGCGTGGTATCGCAGAATGGGTAGCCACAGGAAATGGTTCATCAGCTTTCGCCCACGATACAAATGGCGATGGAAGTGGTACAGCACAAGGTCTTGACTTTGATGCAGTAGCAGAAACCCTTAAATTAATGTATGATGCAGGAGCCCCAATGGGTAACCCTGTTCTGTTCGCAAGACCAGGTTCAATCTTAGACTTGAACCAAAACCTTGTGAAGAGTGGTTCTAATCAAATGGCAGTATTGCCTAGAGATAGAAACATTGCAGGTATCAACATTGATAGTATCATCACTCCATTTGGAAATATTGGATTAGCAGTTAACGAATATGTTCCTGCTGACCAAGCATTCATTTTGGACCTTTCATACCTAGATGTTTGTTTCTTAAACATCCCAGGAAAAGGTGGTGTCTTCGTAGAAGATACAGATAATGATGATGCAGCCGCAGTATCAAAGCGTGTTTACATGGAAATTGGTCTTGATAAAGGACCTGCTGAGTATCACGCAGTTATCAATGGCGTAAGCTAAAGATAAAATTTGAAGATTAGGTGGGAAATCCACCTCCCACCTTTTCTTCTGTTAGAATAGAAAAAAAAGATTTAGGAGAATAAATGCCAGTCGCAGGAAAAAGTTTATATAAAACAAAGGCTGTAACAATAGATATATCTGAAAGCACAACAATATCTACTGCTGTAGATACAGATGGATTATTGTTATCAGGAATAATATTCCCTGCTGCAATGACAGGAACTGCAATTACTTTTCAAGTCGCATCTACAAATACTGGAGGAACTTTTAAAGCATTAAAAGAAACTGATGGTACAGATGTAACTTATACAGTTACTGCAGACAGTCATGTCAGAATTGACCCATCAGGATGGGCAGGAGTTGGTGCAATTAAAATAGTATCAGGTTCAGCAGAAGCAGCAGATAGAGTTATAAATTTAGTATTTCATTCAGCATAAGGAAGTAAGATGAGTACAACCATAGGAAACCTAGTAGATAGGGTTTATAGAGAGTATCTTGAACCAATGGAAGACATTGTTAGTTACTCTTATTTAACTTCAGGCATAGATGCTAACGCTACTGAGATAGTTTATGATGATAATTTATTATCAGTAGAAGAAGAAGATGCACTAGATGCAGGAACAATAATAGAAATTGGTCAAGAATTAATGTATGCAACAGCCCTTAATGCTGTTACAAATACTATTACAGTAACTAGAAGTGCTAGAGGAACTACCGCTACATCACACAGTGCAGGAGATTTAATAAAAATAAGCCCTCCATTTCCAAGAATTAATGTATTTAATGCAGTAAAAGACCAAATAGAAAATTTATATCCTACTCTTTACGCAGTAGAAGTTCAAACTATAGCTAGTGCTGCAGGTTATGTGGCCCTAGAAGGTGCAGATGATAGTAGAATTGTTGCACCATTAGCTGCAGTTTCACAGTATCAATCACTTGCAAGTGGCAGTGAAACCACAGTTCAATTTAGAGGTGTTGCTATGGAACTTATAGATGTACCAACTTCAGTTACTGCTTCAGGAAAAGTTGTACAGTTTTCAGGAATAAACAATGGCGTTAATGTTCATGTAACTTTTAAAAAGAAATTTGGAGAAGTAGCTAACGAAGCATCTACTCTTGCAGACATAGGATTAGAAACAGAATACGAACCTATAATTATGGCAGGAGTTGCAGCACAAATGATATCAGGAAAAGATATTCCTACTTACACTGCTGATTACATTACAGAACAAATGGCTGTAAGCAACTATCCAGTTAATTCATCTTCAAATATAAGAAATTCATTACTTCAATATCAACAAGTGTTAATTAACCAGGCTAGAAAAGATTTAAGAGCAAGATATCCTGAACCAGTTAGCGTAAACAGCGTGGTATATCCAAGTGCCTAGAGTACCTACAACTAACATTATTAATAACCCAAAAAGATATGGGTATGATGTAAGAGTTGACACATTGCTTCTTAGGTCTGCTGTTGGGCCTGGAAGAGAGATGCAGATACAATCATCTGATGTACAAGAAGGTCAAATAAATGTTAAACAAAATCCTGAAGATTTTACATCTAACTTAGGTCGTATTTATTCCAGGAATAATTTTACTGGAGGACAAGGCCTGGATACTGCACACAGAGCTAATGGTACACCAAAAGATACAACAAGATTTTGGGATAGTAAAGGTGTAGATGTGTTTCATGGAGATGATGAAACTTCTTATCATGTGCATTTGTTATATACAACTGCAGCAGAAAGCATAAGTTTTAGTTCTGACAATAATTATATGATTAGAACTACTAATGGGAATATTTATGTAGCTGATGGTTCCACAATTTATGAAAGTACAGATAATGGAGATACCTGGACAGCAATGACATCTACTGGATTATTGTATGACATTACAGGTATGGCAGCATTTGGAGATACATTTTATGTAACTACTGGAACTGCAGGAACAACTAACACACAGTTTGCACACTATGAACCAGGTGGTCATGGATGGGCAGTACACAATACAGGTTTTACTGGTGGAATATTTACAGGTGTTTGGTTTGTAAAAGATAGATTAGTTGTTACAGCTAATGATGGAGATGCAGAATACTTATGGCAAGGTAACCCATTTGATGACAGTTGGGCTTCAGATTTTGCTGTAGGAGATACATTGTTAACAGTAGAACCTACACATGAAATTACATCTGTTATAGATGCAGGTGCAGTCATACTCGCAGGAAGCACTAATCATCATGTGTATTCACTTAAAGATGAAGCAGGAACTCTTACTTTAAAAGGACAAACAGAAATACCATTTGAACAAATACATTCTATGGCTGCAGCAGAAGGCATTGTATTTTTAGGGACACAAGAAGAAGGAAGAGAAGTAGGAAGATTTTATCGTTCTGATTTAGTTGTTGCAGATGATTTATATGTATTAGCTAATAGACAATTAATTAAAGAGTGGGTTGTAGATGGTTATGATACTTGTCCACATTCTATGTTTGTGTCAAGAGATAGTGTGTATATGGGAGTGCATGAAGGTTTAAATGAAGTTAACTTGTGGAGATATTACTTACCTACTGCAGGATTAGCTAGAGATTTACAAACAAGTGGTAATGGATTAATTATGGGCATTACACAAAGTAATGGAAAGTTTGTTATATCTGTAGCAAGTTCTGATGTATATAGAGAAACATCTACTTACGAAAGCACAGGTTATCTTATAACTTCTGCTGCAGATTTCTTTACAGCAGAAAGTAAACAGTTTGTTGGTGCAGAAATATCTACATTTTCTATGGAAGATAATACAAATGTAGAACTAAGATTTTCAAATACATTTGAAGATTTAGACAATCCTAATAGTACAAATTTTGGTCTTGCTATAAAACAAACAGAAGGAGTTGGTGACAGCGAAAAACAGATAAGCCCTGTTGCTAGATATATCATTGGAAAATTAATATTAAACTCAACAGATGGTGTTAATACACCTAAAGTTAAATCATTACAGTTTCGTGCTTTGGCTAGGCCTGAACTAGTAGTTGCACAAGTGCCTATAAATATATCAGATAGAGTAGAAAGGCCTGGTAGAAAACCAATTAAAGTAAAAGGATTAGGTGATACTCTTTACAATGAGTTAAGGCAACTTGAAGGAGATGCTGTTACTTTAGAATTATTTGACCCTGATGAAATTATTAGAGGTGTTGTAGAAAGAATTAGTTATCCTATACAAGCCAACACAGATGTAGGCTCAGTAACACATTATGCTGTTCTAACTATTAGAGGAACTAGGCAACCAGTTGTTACTCCAGTATCAAGTTTGTTTACTTTAGGGGTAGAAACACTAGGTAAAATGAGATTTGGTGGTTAATATAATATGGTATCATTGTTTAAACAAGGAGATAAATGACAGCTCAACAAGTTAATTACAGCAACTTTTTTGAAACTACATTAGATGGTAATGTTGGTGCATCAGATACTAACATAACATTATCTGCAGCTCCTACATCTGATGGTACTTCTGCTATATCTGCACCTTTTTATTTGGTTATAGACCCTGACAGTGCAACAAACAAAGAAGTAATATTAGTTACTGCATCTTCAGGCGTTTCTATGACAACTGTAACTAGAGATGTAGAAGGCAGACATTCACCTGATATATCACATTCAGATGGAACTACTGTTCGTATGGCAGTTGTTGGAGAAATGTTTGAAGATTTACATGACCAATTAACATCAGGAACTTTAACTTTAACAAATAAAACATTAACAAGCCCTGTACTAAATACAAGTGTTAGTGGTACTGCAGTACTAGATGAAGATACGATGACATCTAATAGTGCAACACAACTAGCTACACAACAATCAATAAAAGCCTATGTAGACACACAAGTTGCTACTAAAGCAGGTATTGGTTTAATAATAGCTTTAGGATAATTATGGGTATATTATTAATGCTTAAAGAAGGTGGAAGTTTAGGAATAGACACTATTGGTAATTTGCCAATAGATGAAGACATAGATTTATTACCCGATGCAGGTGGCGTATCTCTTGCATTTAGGGAAATAATGGAAGCACTTTCTGTTACCAACACGACAAGTTCGACTGGTCGTGCTATAGTAATGGGAAGCATATAAAAATATATGGAGAAAAGATAAAATGGCAGAAACATTTAAATCAGTAACATTAGATGCAGCTCTAACAATGTCTGACTTAATACCAACAGTAGCAGCAGATACAGAAGTAATTGTTATCTCTTGTCGTGCCACCAATGTTGATGGTGCAGCAGATGCAACAGTAGATGTTGAAGTTACAGATGGTGCTAGTAAAAATGCTTATGTTGCTTATACAATGACAGTTCCTGCAGATAGCTCTTTAGAGTTAGCAGGTACTTCTAAGTTAGTTTTACAAACTGGCGATAAGTTACAAGGGTTAGCATCAGCTACTGGAGATATAGAGTTTTTCGTTTCTTACTTAGAGATTACATAATAAGGAGTACCTATGGCTAAATATGGTTTCACAGGTGCTAAACCTACACAATCTAGTTCTGCCAATACTGGCGTATTTGGCGTTAATGATGTCATTGAACTATTAAATAAAGGTAAATATAAATTACAAACTATTGATGTAGAATATCTAGTTATTGCAGGTGGTGCAGGTGGCGGTGGCGGTACAAATTCAGGAGGCAATCGTTCAGGTGGTGGTGGAGGTGCAGGTGGTTATCGTAACTCATACGCTTCTGAAACTTCAGGTGCAAATTCATCAACTGAAACAGTATTAACTTTAAATACAGGAACTACTTATACAGTTACTGTAGGTGGAGGTGGTTCAGCAGGTGTTAACAGTTCCTCTGCAGGTTCAAATGGTTCTGACAGTGTTTTTTCTACAATCACATCTACAGGTGGTGGAGGTGGAGGTTTAGCTCTTGGTTCTACTGCTTCATCAGGTGGTTCAGGTGGTGGAGGTGGTTCTGCTAGAGGTGGCGGTGCAGGTACAGCTAATCAGGGTTCTACTGGTGGAAACTCATCAAATAACCACAATGCTGGTGCAGGAGGTGGTGGTGCAACTGCTAATGGTTCTAATACAGGTTTAAATACAGGTGGTGCAGGTGGTAATGGTTTATCTTCATCAATAACTGGTTCTGCTACTACTAGAGGTGGTGGTGGTGGAGGTGCAGGTGCAACTTCTGGTAGAGGTGCAGGAGGTTCTGGTGGTGGAGGTAGAGGTGGTTTGCATAGTGGTTCAGGTGGAGTTGGAGGATTAGATGCAGATGCAGGAACAGTAAACACAGGTGGTGGAGGTGGTGGAGGTTCAGTAGATACTTCATCAGGAAATCCTAAAGCAGGTGGTAGTGGAGTAGTAATTCTTCGTTATCCAAACACAAGCACTGTAACTGTTGGTGCAGGTTTAACATCATCTACAGCTACAGATGGTTCAGACAAAGTAACAACATTTACAGCAGGAACAGATACAATAAGTTTTAGTTAAGAGATAGATATGGCACATTACGCATTTATAAAAGACAATTTAGTAACAGAAGTAATTACAGGAAAAGATGAAACTGAAACAGCACCCGAAGGTTTTGCTGATTGGGAAGCATATTACCTAACCAAAAGACCTGACCAAGATGTATGTAAAAGAACTTCTTATAATACAAATGGAAATGCACATGGATTAGGTGGAACGCCATTTAGAGGAAATTATGCAGGTATAGGATATACTTATGATACTTCTAATGATGTTTTTTATGGACCAAAACCATATCCAAGTTGGTTGATTAGTGAAGAAACAAACTGGATTTGGAAAGCACCTGTTGATGAGCCAACATTGACACAAGAAGAAATTGACGCTCAAAGTTACTATCAATGGAACGAAGAAACAACAAGTTGGGATTTGGTAGAATAGATTATGGTAGATAAATCAAACGAATATGGTTTCGTACCTTCAAGTCCTACACAAGCTAGAGGTGCTAATACAGGTATCTTTGAAGTTAATGATGTAACTGATTTATTATTAGCAGAACAATGGTCAGGAGATTTTGGTGCTTTAGAATTAATTGAAACTCAAACATACAGTTCAGGTGTTTCATACATTGATTTTACTTCTATAAATGGTGCAAATTATAATGTACATTTTTTAACTTTTGATGGACTTTCAACTACTGTTGCAGGTACTTCTTTATTTAGTATTAGATATTCAACTGATGGTGGAAGTTCTTTTGTATCAAGTGGCTATCAAAATGCTTATCAAAGTGGAGATAGTGGTGGAAGTTTTAATGAAAACAGAAGTACAAGTGAAAGTGGTATAAGAATAGGATTTTCTTATTCAACTACTTTAACAAGTGGTTATGTATATTTATATAATTTAAACAATTCATCAAAGTATTCTTTTAACAGTTTTCATAGTATTCAGGACAATAGCAAGTTTACTTTTGGGAGTGGTGTTTATCCAACTGCAAATACAGTAAATGCAATAAGAGTTTATGATGTATATTCTTTAGATAGTGGAACAGTATCCCTATATGGAATTGCAGAAAGTTAGATTATGGCAGTAGGTAATTTAGAATTAGTTAAAAAAACTGAAATAACTACTAGTGTTTCAAGTGTTGATATAACAGATGTCTTTTCAGCTAAATATGATGTATATAAAATAACTACTGATAATATGATTTCTGCAAGTGGCACACCTGCACTTGATTTAAAATATATAGATAGTGGTGGAAGTGCTATTGGTAGTGGATATGATAGAGCAAATTTAACACTAAAAGCAGAAACTACTTTTGCAGAAAATAGAAATACAAATGCTTCTAGTGTGGCAAGTGGATTATCTAATGCAGAGAGTAATGGTGCAGGTAGTGTTTCTTATGTGTTTAATCCATTTTCAAGTTCATCATACACATTTCATATAATGCAGGGTAGTTTTTTTGCAAGTGGTAATTTTAGAGGGCAAAAAATGATTTCAGTTTTAAAAAATGTTTCAAGTGTTACAGGTTTAAATATTACTTTTAATGGTGCTAATTGCACAGGTGGTACTATAAAAGTTTTTGGATTGGCTAGTAATTAGGAGTTAAATAATGGCAGGTAGCTTAATAAAAATAGATGAAGAAATAGTTACATCAGCAGTAGCAAGTGTTGAACTAGGTGGAACAGATTGGGATAGTTCTTATGATGTTTATCAATTAGTAATAAGCAATATGGAAATGAGTTTAAATAATGCACAAATAAGGTTAAAGTTTTTAGCAGGTGGTACTCCACAATCAACATCTAATTATGATGAGGCTTCTAAAGTTTTAGTATCAAATACTACTTTTGCAAATAATTCTTTACCTAATTATTCAGCATTTGTTATAACTTATGTTGGTGCTTCTACTGATACTAATGCAAGATTTAACTCAAATCATTTTTTATTTAATATGAATAATGCAAGTGAATATAGTTTTATGACACAAGAAACTTCTGCTTTTAAAAATGGTGCAGTATTAGAGGGCAAACAAGGTGGTGGTGTTTATACAGTTGCTGAAGCACATAATGGTGTAGAAATTACTGCTTTAGGTGGTAATGTAACTGCAGGAACATTTACATTATATGGTTTAAAGAAGTAAGTATAAGAAATATATGGTAACATAGGAGATATTATGGCAACATTAGAAGAACTAACAACAGAAGCTACAGCAGAAATTGAAGCTGCTAAGCCTTTGTACAAACAAGTTAATAAAGAAAGACTTGAATTTACTGATGATGATTATGCACAAGCTGTAACAGACTTAGCTAATTCTAAATGGAACGAACAAGAGTTTGGTTATATACAAGCTAGACAAGAGGCTTATGGCTCTATTGCAGACCAACTTGATATGCAATACTGGGATAAAGTAAATGGCACTAACACTTGGCAAGAGCATATAGCACAAGTTAAATCAGATAATCCAAAACCTGCATAAAGTTTTATGATATAATCCTGCTTATGGATTTCATAATTGGATTTTTATTAGGTATTTTTTTAAAAGATATTCTATCTACTCTTAAAAGATTAAGCACTTGGGATTGGGAAAATCGTAATTACTACGATAAGTCTTACACCTGGCAAGATGACATTTATATGTCAGAGGATGATTTGCCATAAATGTATTGTCGCAAGTGTTCTAAAGAATTACTAGATACAGATGCACTTGCAATATGTGATAGGTGTTTATATGTCAAGTAACAATGGATACACACAGAAGGAGATGCTCGATATGGTTCTCAGAAAATTAGATGATATCGAAAATAAATTAGAAGCTAAGTTAGATAAAGCAGAGTTTTACAAAGTATTAACGCTACTCGTAGCAATAGGTGGAGTTGTTGCAGCGATTGTAATGTAATGCTAAGAAAATTCTTAGCTGTTCTTTTATTAATACCTTTGCCTGTATTAGCTGACCATGTTCCAACACAAGAACCTTATGGTTATGAAGAAAACATTGTTACACCTACAGATGCAGACCCATACTTAGAAATTAAAATACTTAGTTCTGATGGTTTTGAAGATAGTCCACCTAACAAGTACACAATATTTTTTGCTATGGCTACTGGTGTTGATGCTAGTAGTTACTGTGTATCTACAGACTTTGGTCATACAAACAACACCTGGAATACTTATAACTTTACATTGGCATCTCTAAGAACATATTTTGAGTTACCAGTAGGTACATTTTATTACAGAGTTAGGTCAGACAATGACACAGATAACAGCTACAGTACAATATCTGCAGAGAGAAGCATAGCTTTACCTGACCAAACACCATTTAATGAAACACAAACAGATTGGTCTGCACCTACTACCACTTGTGTAGATACATCTACTACTACAACAACTACATCAAGTACAACTACTGTACCTGATACAACTACTACATCTAGTACTACTTCTTCTACTACCACTACATCTAGTACTACAACTACTACATCTACTACAACTACTACTACAACATTACCTCCTAAACCACCTGAACCACCACCTCCACCTCCTGAACCTGAAAAGGTAGAGGTTGTAATGGATGATGGTTCTAAAGCAGAATATAAACCTTATGAAGTAGAAGATGGCACTGTTGATAGAGATAATCAGCGTAAAGCTAACGAAGAAAAGTATGGTTGTTACATGACTGATGCTCAGATTGAGCGTGGTGATTGTGACACACTGTTTAAACAAGAAGAAGAAACCAAGGAAGAAGTTATAATTATTGAAGATGAAGAACAAACAGATACCAAAGAAGAGCTTCCTGATGATGATGTTGTGGTACCTGAATTGGAGCCTGAAGATGAAGTTAAAGAACCTGAACCTATCAAAGAAGAAGATATTGTTGAAGAGGAAGTTAAGATTGATGTCAAGGAACTTGAAGAAGAGTTTAAGTTTGAAGAAGAAGAAATTATATTTGAGGACATCCCTGAAGAAATAATTATAGTTATTGAGGAAGAGGTTATAGAAGATGAGTTGGATAAAGAGATACCAGGAGATGACATCATCAGAAAAGAAACAATTCAAGAGGAAGATGTCAAAGACCAGGTTGTACAGGAAGTAGAAGTCAAAGACACGCTGTTTAAACAGCCAGTAGATGAGCTTACAGAAGAAGAAGTAGCTGTTGAAGTTGCTGAAGTCGAAGAAATAATAGAAGATATTGTGGTACAAGAGGCCACAACAGAAGAAGTTATAGAAATAATTGAAGAAGTTAATGATATTGGTGTACAAAATTTAGACCAAGCAACTGAAGAAGTTCAAGAAATAGTACAAGAAGTTGTCAAAGAGGCCATAGAAAATGTAGAAGATTTAACAGTTGAACAAGTTGCAGTAGTGGCAGAGGTGTTACAAGTAGAAGAAGAAGATGTAGAAATCATTGCTGAAGCTGCAAAAAAAGATGAAGTTATAGCTGAAGCAGTAGAAGAATATGTAGAGAGAGCTGTAGAAAACGCTGATGTAGAAGATTACAACCTTGCGGATGTTGTCACAGAGATACAGTATGAGGCCTTCCTGGAAAACCCAATAGAAACATTTGTAGATTTAGATTTTGAAGGTATAACGATTGGAAACATAGGAGATGATATGACCCAAACACAAAAGGAAAAAGCCCAGGAAGTGGTAGTTCCAGTTATTTTGACTAGAATAGCTACTATGGCAGCTTTTGTATTTAGGAGAAGTCTATGATAAAGAAGTTATGGACCTGGTTCGTAGCAGCAATAAAGGAAACACTTAACCTTAGTTGGACTTTGGTTGGTTTAGTTATTGCTACACTTACACTTACTGGTTCTGCACAACAAGTCACTGGACTTGCTACTATAATTACATTAGCAGTATGGTTATTGACCATAAGTTTCAGAAAGGAATAATTATGGAATGCTGTGGTGGTGGCTGTTGTGGCGGAAAATAAGTGCTACACAACCATTAATGAAAATGGTACGCATATATCAATATGCGACTGCGAACATGGAGGTATAGGTGAAACTAACTGTAGTTAGACATCAGTTTGGAACTGATGCGACCAATGGTTTATTGTTTATCGATGGTGTATTTGAATGTTATACACTAGAAGACCAGTATCAAGCGGTAAAAGTTATGCATGAAACTTGCATACCCGAAGGTACATACGATATAAAGTTTAGAAAAGAGGGTGGATTTCACGCTAAGTATGATAAGAAATATAAAAATGCACACCATGGAATGTTGCATTTACAGGATGTTCCTAACTTTACTTACATACTTATTCATTCAGGGAATACTGATGAACATACATCAGGTTGCATCCTGACAGGTGAGACACAACAAGACTTAGATATGGGTAAAGATGGGTTTATCGGAAGAAGTGCTGTGTCATATCAAAAAATGTACAGGAAAGTGGCTAATCAATTACTACAAGGTAAGCCAGTACAAATAGAAATCACAACTATTGACAAGCTGTTTAAACAACCAGTAGATAACAAAGCTAAAGACCATGTTGTGTTAGCTGATACAGTGTATGAGAAATTACAAGAAATAAATGGCAATGTATTACAGACAAATGCAATGTTAAAAGGTAGGTTAATACAATAATGTTTGATAAATTTAAAAGAAAAAGAAACTCTGATGGGACATTTAAGAAGGATGTGGCGTGGACCCCTTGGAACGAAGCATGGGAGTACAAAATGTCTGATGATTTAAAAGACATGTTGGAGCGTACTGCTTGGACCTTCATTGAGGCCTTCATTGGTGCATTAACTATTGCACCTTTAGTTGGTATTGAAGCCGAAACAGTACAACTTGCTGCATTATCAGGTGGTGCTGCTGCACTAGCTGTTATTAAAGCATACGCTAAAAAGCAAATTGGCGGTTCTAACACACAAAAAGTATCCAAGTAAATACTTGGGTAATTCAATACTTGTTTTAAACTAGGTATATAAATAGAAAGAGGTGGATAATATGCCTAGTAAAAACAACAAGAAAAAGAAAACTGCTGTTCCTGTAGAGAATGCTAACAATTTTTATAAAGCAGGATGGCAACCTTCTATCGATATAGACCCTAATACAGGTAGAGGTGAAGTTGTACATGTTGGGACTAACCCTAATTATGAAAACGACTTCGATAAAATCATTGAAAAATGGGGGTTCGACCCCAACATCTATGAGATAGATGGCATCTTAAAAGTTTCTTCCTGGAATGCACAGCTAAAAGGTGGCATTGTTGAGACTTTCCACGCATTTAAAGGAACTATACGCAGAAAATCTGCAACTCACGACAAACATTACAACGCCTTGTTTAAACAAGCAGTAAAGAAGCCGCCATTAACTAAGCGTAATCTATTTGGTGGTGATACAGCGATGTTATTTATGATGAGTGACTGGCAACTCGGTAAGGATGACTATGGAGTTGAGGCCACAGTAGCTAGATATGATGTTGCATTACAAGATGCTGTCAAACTATTAAAGAACTACAGAAAAATGGGGATGCAGATAGATGAAATTTATTTAGTAGGAATGGGTGACCTTACAGAAGGGTGCAGTAAATTCTTTTATGACAGTCAGCCGCACAATGTTTCTCTCAACCTTTTGGAGCAATACTCATTAGCAAGAGCTATGATATTTAAAACAGTAGAGACATTCCTACCTCATGTAGATAAGATTATATTGACTGGTGTGCCAGGGAACCATGGTGAAATGACTAGAAGTGGTAAAGGCCAGGTGTTATCTAACAGATTAGACAACTCCGATACCATGCATTTAGAGATAATGGATGAAATATTTGCTGCTAATAAAGCAAGATACAAAGATGTAGAGGTAATTGTACCCGAAGGTTATCACTTAAACTTAGAGATTAAAGGTAAGAAGACTGCGTTCACACATGGCCACATGACCAAAGGTGGTGGTAATGCAGAGGCTAAAATAGAGGCCTGGTGGAAGGGTCAGATGTTTGGTTTCTTGCCAACAGGTGAGGCTCAGATACTTATAACTGCTCACTACCATCACTTTCGTGCTAAAAATCAAGGAGATAGGCACTGGTTTCAATGCCCATCTCTTGATAAATCCATAGACTTTACTCAAAGAAGTGGTTTATGGTCACACCCTGGAGTGCTAACCCTCTTGATAAACGACAGAGGGCCTAGCTTTCCAGTCATTGTTTAAACAGCTAGCAATAAGCTAACGATTAAAGGGTATTGCAGCAATACGCTCAATAGGTACCTTCACTCCCTTACTTCTATTGTCATCTCCTCCTCTAACAAATCCACTCTCGTGGAATATTTCTCTTGCTAGGTTTTTGAGGTCTTCAACTAATACGAAGTAAGTAGCTATGCACTGTTCGTTTTTATCGACAAGCATCAAGGCCCAGTAAGTAGCAGTTGTAGCTGCTATCCCACTATCCTCCCAGTTCTCATCGATATCTTCTTTGCCGAATGGAAGATAACTAAATTCAACAAAATGATTTTTTGTATTCTCCCATATATGCCTTTCAGATTTTATTTCAACTTGATAACCTATCATAAAAGTGTCAAACAACTTCTCCATTGCTACACCTTTGCTATAGTCTCTATCAAATTTTTTATTTCGTTCTGTCATTTGTCCTCCAACATTTACTAGAACTATTCCAATGGTGGTTACCATCGTTGTAGTAAAGCCAGGCCGCATATCTTGTGCTAACCCTGGGGTCATATCTACTACCTTGTATATTTAATTTATCCGAAAGCCAGGCCCAGGTGTCATCGTTAAATTGCCACACCCCGATGTCCCTGGTGCCATTGCGATTAAGGCCTACAGCCTCGGGCCTTCCACTGCTTTCGCAGTATATAATTAAAAGAGCCTGCGGAATATCCTCATCTTTGAAGTATTCAGTGACTAAAGGCTCCCATTCAATTACATGTTCTATCTTCTCTTCTTGCCTAATGCAATCAACAAAAGACATTATGCTTTCGGGTGTCTCGTTTATGGGAACAAGACATAAAGGGAGAATGCTAGCTAAGAGGTTGAACATTGTTCTTCCTGTGTTGCTCGGCCTTCCTAATAGATAAATCTACTAAGTAGGCTCCGCATTCTCTCTTCTCTTTTTTCATGGAGCGTATGTCTGATACATAATCTACATACACTCCACAATAATAATTGCCATCGTTGTCATAGTATGTAGGTTTTGTTGCAGGGCATTTGCCCTTCATCTTACATTCTGTAGATGGCATAGAAGGTATATCAAAATTGTGGTTCGGATATCTCTTCTGTAATTTCTTTTTTAGCTTATCAACTTGTAAGCTAGGTTGTTCTAAAGCCAATGTTCGGGAACAGCCTTATCACCCTTGGCCCCAATGTAGCCGCCCCATCCGCAGCCATTGTTGTTCGGGTTATACTTGCCATTCTGTTGACACATAAAATCGGGCAATCTTTTTATGCCGCTGCCTTCGGGGGCCTCGGCCTTCTTTGCTCTCATATCTTCTATGTCATCACCCTTGTTGCATCCAGGGCATAATTTAAGCTCATCTGTCTTATCTATTACGCCTTGTTCAAACACCTCGCCTAGATTTTCAATAAGGCCTGGGCCTTCTGATGCCTGGAACTCTACAAACAAATCCATAAATGCATCGTAGTCTTGCTCAGTCCACTTTGATACATCAGTTTCTTTGCCTGCATCTTTCCAGTTATTCCATGCGGTTTCTTTTATTTGCTTACGAACTTCCTCGTTAGGTTCGTGGTGGGCAAGGCCTGCACGCAATCTGTTTACCATATCGCTTGGGTCCTCATCCAGGAACTTAGTTGGAACTTCTTCCTTTGGCTTTGGCTTTGGTTGTGGTGCAGGTGTTGTATCTGCATAGTGTTCTTCTTCAGAAGTGTCACCAGTCCACAACTCCAGGCCAATGCCCAGTCTCATGCAGCATCTTTTAATACCATCAGATACAGCAAGTTTAAGCATCTCGCTCTCTGTGATATTTCTATTGACTGCATTCATATCAACATCACCAACTTCTTGTATGGTTTGTTCTGTTGATTTAATATACAATGTGCATGCTGCTCCAATGATGCCATTGTCTTTGCCTCTAACAACTTCATAGGTGAAGTCATACCCTCCAGGTATCACATCTACTAACCTTTGTGTGTAAATGTGGTGCGGCACATATTTCCCAAACTTACCTTTAGGTGCATCTTTAACTACATCCTTCGGGAAGTTTTTAGTTAACGCTTTAAGCGTTTTCTCATCCATTGTTTTCTCCTAACCGAACTCTCCAACCCATCTACGATAGTTGTTAAAGTTCTTCTTTGCGTTTTTATGTTTAATGCAGAACTGCCACCATGTTTCAAAGTCACAATAACTTGTATCCCACTTCTCGTATGGCTTGCAATTCTTATTGAACTTCTTGTGGTGTCGGCATGGATAGCCTTTACCAAAAAAAGTATATGCAGGGTTTCTTGGTAATGTATTTGGCATTACCCCTCCAATATTTTATATACCCTTGCAACACTAATTTTTAAAGTCTCTGCAATCTGCTTGACTTTAATCCCACTGTTTAAACAATCAGTGATGTATTGCTTGCGTATATCTCTCTTCTCTTCTGTCATTCTTTGCAGTCTGTTTATTTCTGCTTGAATGCCACGAAGATTATTCATTACTATAACACTTTGCTCTGTCATATTTTAATCACCTCCGCATCTTCTATACTTGTCTCTAGCACTTGGCATCCATCGATGTTGTTGATATAACCTCTGAAAAAGTTTTCTCTTTCAACTGCGTTATATCTTGAAGTGCTGTCAACTATGACTGAGATATTTAATACCTCTACTTTATTCTTCTTCTTCTCCGCTTTCGGCATCTTTATTTCCTCCTACTAATTGTGTGTCGAATGCTATGGCGAACTCATCTAATAATGCATTCGCCTTGGTTGCGTTGGGTGGCTTTAATTTACCAAAATAAATTTGGCTACCTCCGCAAGCATTTGCTAATTCAATAGCCCAATTTTTTATACTTGCGGGGTCGTTAAAGTTAAGCCTAGGGCCTGGCATGTTGCCTCCTATTCATTTAATTACTTGCTTATACTGGTTCTACTACTGTTTGATAAAGTTTTACCATAAAATAGTTTGAACCTGTGTCTTTGAGTTCACGAACTTTGGCCTTAGCCTCATCTTCATTGTCGAACTCCCACATCATGACACTGCTGTCAAAGATGCTTACACTTTTCACAATGTATTTCATACTCATAGTTTAACCCCTATTGAAAATTAAACAAGTATTGATGACTATTCATCTGCTTGTTTAAACAGCCTGCTGTTATGAAGTCTCTCATCACTTTCGGCTTTCAATTTTTTCCCATAAGTTGGGTGGTTGATTTGAGTGCCACCTCTTTTCTTTGAAGCGGCTCTCCTTCTTGCAGCTCTATTGCTCATTTACTTTCACCATCCCAATATGATTTCTTACCTGTCATAATGTCTTCACGATAAAACTTTGTGTAAGAATATCGTAAAGTTATCTTGCGATTAAACAGATTGAATAAAGTAAATGTTCTACTGCCTCGTTCAGTTGTCCTTGGCATCTTGTTTCACCTCCACTGCTTTTACTTCTAGTCCACCTTGAAGTTCTAAGATAAAACCTTCTTCATTCTTTCCTAGAATGTCGAAGTGCTGTAACACTGTTGGTTCATCTAGCTCTTCTGTAGTCTGCTTTTTAATTGCGTTGTCCTTGCTATCGAACATTATCCATTTAACATCACCTTGGGTGAATGTATTTAGGTTGAACTTAAAACATATAGACACCACTTTGGCATCTGATATTTCTTTATAGTCCATATTCATCATCCTCCTCATCTAAGAGTTTCTTGCGAATAGCTCTTCTGATTTCTAATTGTTGTTCTTCATTTAATTGTTTTTCTGCTCGTGATAATCGTAGCTCTGAATACATCAGCCACAATGACATCACTGTCATCGTGCATAGTACCCCGAACATAAACATTAAGAGAAGTCCTTGCCAACTTAACATATATCCTCATCTCTTTTTACTGTAGTTTCATTAGTATCATCTACTAAATCTACCCATGCTACATAACCACCTAAAGAATTGCTTACTTCTTTAAGCAATTCTTGCGGTGTCTTTAAGCTAGGGTTATTTTTATCTTGTGTATAGGCATGTATAACTAATTGTGCCATTATTCCTCCTCTTGTTGTGTGTTGTTTTCATCGTTGTTCAATTCAATTAATTGCCAACTCATTTTTTCCTCCTTGTTTAAACAATGAGATTGACTGGCTCACTCGAACCAGTCGTTCTCACCATCACCTTCTACTACATCGATACTAAGCACTTCTTCTTTAGTTTGCTTTGCATCGTTCTCATTACACCACATACTCATAAAACGATTTGGCTCGTTCAATGCATCTTGTCTTGCATCGTATAGCTCATTCTCTTTCATTGGGTATTGGTATTTATAGGTAACTACCTTCGTAACTTGGAAGGTAATTTCCTCATCTTGTACTTGCGTATCTGCTTGTTCTCCCAAACTTAGCTCCTTTACACTCTTGTGATAACACGAATGTGTCCCACTCTTTTACTGCTTTGTCCCCATCAAGGCCTGCAATTTCATTTGCTTTGGCCATTGCTTTGGTCAAGCTATCGAATGCACTCGGATGAATAAGAACTTTTCTATCTTCATCTTCTGCATCGATGCTTACTTCTAGCCATACACTGTATTCATTTACTGTGTATTCTGCTCCATCTTTTATTTCAATTAATTTCGGCATGTTGCCTCCTTACATTTATTGCCTTGTTTAAACAATTAGTCAAGCGGGGAGACAAGGCAATTTCTCCCCGAATGACTTTGTATGTGCTATCTTCCGCTCATACTTACCTCCTTCTCTTCGGTCATGTGAAGAGAAGTTAGCGTTCCCTGTTGGGGTTAGTTGATTGTTACTCTGTGTGTTGTATCACTGAGTAGTCGCATCCAAGTAATGAACTCATTGCTTTTTAGATAGTCCAATACTGCTTGCAAGTTTGTTTCTTCTAACCATGCTCGCTTGAATGGTATGTCTATCTGTTTGATAGTTTTGTACACCATACCATCTATACCTGTCTGTGCTGTTACTCT
>Ga0222715_10000489_pt1 | contig 39420 bp, 35 predicted proteins | sample C33_9DmetaG_FD_165056 | JGI IMG/M metagenome (GOLD analysis project Ga0222715, IMG submission 165056) | Estuarine water microbial communities from San Francisco Bay, California, United States - C33_9D | ecosystem: Environmental > Aquatic > Marine > Unclassified | place: USA: California...
TCATCAAATGTGAAAATTATTACCAATGGGTATGATAAGGAAGATTTTATTGATTTTACAATATCTAAATCTGAAAAATTTGTAATTGGTCATTACGGAATTTTAAATCATCTAAGAAATCCAATTGAATTATGGAAATCTTTAAATGAATTATGTAAATCAGAAACTGAATTTAATAATAGATTAGAAATACATTTGTCTGGAAATATTGATCCTAAAGTAATAGATAGTATTAATAGCTATGAGTATCTTAAGGATAAGCTTCACCTGCTCGGGTTTTTAAATCATAAAGATGTTATTAAAGCTTATTCGAAGACTTCTTTACTTTTGCTATTATTATTTAATTCAGAGAGCGGTAAAGGAAACTATCCTGGAAAGTTATTTGAATACCTTGCAACTAAACTTCCTATATTAGCCTTTGGTCCTGAAAATAGTGATGTTCAAAATTTCCTTAAAAATACTTACGGAAGTTATTTTAGTTATGATGATAGCAAAAATATAAAAGATGAGATTCTTTCAGTTTTTAATAAAAAAATAAAATACAACCATATTGAAGATGATAGGTTTACTAGAGAAAAACTGACTCTAGATCTAGTTGATATTTTAGATAAATTATAATGGGAATAATAAAAAAACAAAGTATTAATAATTCAATAATATTCTATATTGGAATGTTTATTGGAGCGGTAAATACTGTTTTAATTTATCCTAATGTTTTTAATGAACAGCCAGATCATTGGGGGTTGATTCAAATTATTGTAGCATACTCAATGGTTTTATCTACATTTTCATCATTTGGTTTGTCAAAGGTTATTATTAAATTCTTTCCTTCTTTGACTGAAAAGGGAAATCTATTTTTTATTTCATTCTTGTTTCCAATTATTGGAATACTATTTTTCTTACTTATATATTCGTTATACAAAGAAGCCATTTTTGATTTATTAAATATGAATGCCTTATTAAAAGAAAATTTTATATATGTTTTTATTTTAGTTTTTTGTATTTCATTTTATGATATTATAACCTCTATTTCAAGATCGCATCTTGATGCTGTTACGCCAGTTGTTTTTAATGAGTTTTTCCTAAAATCTTACACATTATCTATCTTATTATTACACGGGTTTAAGTTTATTAATTTTAAAATATTTTTGTTGTTGTATATAGCTGGTTATTTATTAAAACTGATATTCTTATTTTCTATACAGATTTCAAATAATAGAATTCCTATATCAATTGGTTTAGATCAATTAGACTTTAATAAAATAATGAAATTTGGAGTATTTGTTTTTGCTGGGGGATTATCCATAATTCTAGTAACACGTTTAGATATGCTAATGATTGGTTATCTAATGAATTTAGAGAATGTAGCATTCTATACTTTAGCTTTTTATATTGGAAATGCTATTGCTGTTCCTGGTCGCTCTGTAATTACTATTTCAGTTCCTCTTTTATCTAAGGCATGGGAGAATCAGAATCTTAAAGAAATAAAAACTATTTATTCAAAATCTTCAATAAATCAATTAATAGTTTCTGGTTTTTTATTTTTAATAATATGGTTAAATCTTCATGATGTTTTTACATTATTGCCAGAAAAATTTACTCATGGAAAATGGGTTGTTTTTTATATTGGATTAGCACAGTTAATAAATATGGCTTGTGGGGTTAATGGAGCTATAATAGTAAATTCTGACTATTACAAGTTTGATTTATATACTAACTTGTTTTTACTGATTGTTACTATCTGCTCAAATTTATTATTAATTCCAAAATACGGAATAAACGGCGCTGCAATGGCAACAGCTTTATCATTAATGTTATTTAATCTAATAAGAGTATTTATAATTTATATAAAAATGGATATTCAACCATTCTCTAAAAAAACAATTATTTCTTTAGGCTTGCTACTCTTTATTTATTTAATATGTGTGAATATCCCATCAGTATCCAATGTATTTATAAATATTTGTCTTAAATCTACAGTTGCAATATTGATTTTTTTACCATTATTATTTAGATTAAATCTTTCAGAAGATTTAAATAATATTTTAAAGAATTTAGTTAAAAAAGTTAATTCTTAATCGATTTTAGAATTCCTAAAATTACCCAATAATTTTTCAGATATCTAAATTTTGTTTTTGTTATAAATAAGCTAAGTATTAGGTTGCATGTAAGCTCAATGGTTTGTTTTACAATTTTCCCATAAATCATAATCTTAGATTTAAGGTTATTCTCAGATTTTAATCTATTTGTAAATTGGAAAGAGCTTAAAGAAATTCTGTCTTTGAGATATTTTTTTTCTAGCTTAAACTTAGCCTCAAAATGCGAAATGCTCATATTGTTTATGTTGTAGAGCTTTACCTCTTTTATCTGATTATGAATTCTAAAAAATAATTCTGATTCTTCTCCTAAACCCATTTTTTTTCCTTGCATCCCTAAATCTGTATTGAAAAAACCCACCTTTTCAAAAATATTTTTTGGAATACACATATTTCCTCCAGAGAAACCATCTTGTGCTGTAAGCTTATCTAAGTATCCATCAGAATTTTTGAATTTTCTAATAAAATATCCTTCATCTATCCATTTTGGACATTTTACTTCAAAATTAGGAAATATTGGACCGCCATAAATGTGATTAATATTTTGTTTTTTTAAATGATTTAGGAGTGATTTAAGCCATTTATTATCAATTGTAGCATCATCATCAACAAATGCCAGGAAATCGCCATTTGACTTCTCTATTCCTGTATTTCTAGCATGACTTAATCCTTGTTTAGTTTCTAAATAATAGTTAATGTGATGGGAATTTAAATTGTTGATGTATTTTTTAGTTTCATCATTACTATTATTATCTACTAGAACTATTTCAATATCATCATTTGTGCTAATTTGTTTCAGTATAGAGTCAATACATTTTTTTAAAAATTCTACTCTATTAAATGTGCAAATAATAATACTTAGAACCATTTCTTAATTTTATTTAAGAAATTTTCTTTTTCACTTTTTAATTTAGTATTGTGTTTGAATTCTTGATTTATATTCCTATCAAGATTATAATTTAAAAAGTTTAATATTTCATTTTTACCTTTTAAAGTATTTAATGATTGTATCGTCCATTTTTTAATCTTATCTGGAAATTTTAGAATTAGATTGTTAGTTTGGTTCTTATAATCTTCCCAATATTTTTCAAGTGCTTTTTCTTTATTGATTATATCATATTTTGGATAACATGGATCCCATTTATCATCTTTATCCCATTCTTTGCCATCATGATCAAACCAATGATTCCTTCCAATTGTTTTTTTTATATAACTTTTAACAACTTCTCCTTTATCTCTTTCCATAACAATAATTTTCACTTGAGGATATTTATCAATTATCTGCTGAATGTACGGGAGGTAATACATGCCTGTATCACCAACAAATTTATTTTCATCTAAAGATAGCAGAAATTCTAGCCATTCAAATAGATTATCTTCATCATTCCCCCACTTTATTAATTTTCTTATTTTATGAGAATCTAATCTCCCTTCATGTAAAACACTTACATACTCTTGAGCTGATAGGAATTTAGATAAAGAGACACTTCCGCATCTGCCGGTTCCAATTGATATGATTAATTGTTTATTCATTTATAATTTTATTAAGCTATAATCAAATTTCTCAACATCACTATTGTGTTTTTTTATGATTTTTGAGATTCTATATTTTGTAAAAATACTTTTACTTTTTTTTATCCAAATTTTAAAATATTTATCATTAATACCTTTCCTAATTTCAATTTTAGATGGTTTAATGTTTAAATTTAGAAACTCAGATAACTGTGCCAATATTTCTTTGTTATTATTAATAAGGTCTTCATATTTAATATTAACAATGTTTCTAATCATTTTTTTGTCTTCATTAAGAATCTCATGACATTTAATCCAATGACTAAATAGTTCATCTAATGATGTTTTAGACCATTTTTTAGATGCAATAGATGTTGCAATTGGATGTCTTGTTATATTAATAAAATAACTATTTGGAAACATTTTCTGTAAAAACCGTGTTCTTATAATATTTGGTGGTGATTTTTCTAATAATATGTTCTTTTCTAAATCCCAAAATCTTGACCATTCATTAAATAGTTTTTCTCTGTTTATTTCATTTACAAGCTCAGAATTTTCATCTAGTCGTGCTTTGATGTTAAAACCAAACTTTCCAACACCTCCATACTCATAAGCTGGCTTATATACCGTTTGTACATGCTGCCCTTCATCTTCAAGTTCATTTGTTTTGCTTAGTCCAGAAATGTCATCTTGTTCTTTTAAAATCTTATATAAGAGAGATGTACCGCTTCTATGAAGACCAGAAATGAATATAAACTTCTTTTCTTGCATATTTAGAAAAGTTTGTTAACTCCAAATAACCATCTCATCTGAACAAAATCCTCATTTGCTGGTGGTCTATTTAGAATCACAGGTAAATCAAGTCTTAAAGTTAATGGTTTCATTTTTGGTAATCCTCTTAAAGTGTAGGTGAATCCAACACCAGCATCCGCTCTTACATCAGTAAATATATCTTGAAAATTTGAGGAATTAATATCTTCATTAGTTATAATTCCAGCATCTCCAAAAATATAAGTCTTTAGTTTATTATCTAAAATGTAAATGTGAAAATATTTTGACAAATCAATTTCTAAATTTATAGCAGCTCCACTTTTTCCAGAATAATTAAATGACTCTATATTACCATTATTCTCTTGTGGAACTAAATAACCAGCATAACCTCGTAGATTAAGCCCACCACTGTGATGAAAATTGTTGATTGAAGAACCAAAGCCTAGATATTCATTTGGGATAAAGCCTGTTGATCTAGTAAATTCATTATTCATTAATTCTTCATTATTAGCTCCTGCAAAATGTAATTTACTTTCGGATGCCCAATTATTACCCGTTCCTATTTGAATAAAAACTCTGGACTTTAATTCTAAATTAAAAATTGATACATTATTAGTATTTTTAAGGATAAATTTATTGTAATTGTAATCTGAAAAAAGGGCAGAACTCATTGTGCTTAGTTCAATTTTCCCGGAAATCTCATTAATCTCATATCTATGTTCAAGAGATAGATCTATTCTATTATTCAATTTATTTACATTCCACAATTGTGGATATAAGATGTAATTTTCTGCCTTTGTTCTGTAATATGAAAGTAATCCAATTTTAATTTCAGTTTTTTTATCTAAAGTGTATTTAGAAAATGACATGCTGTTAGAGTGTAAGCCAGCTATGAAAGTACTATTGAATTTTACTCTAGCATACTTCATGTAATTATCAAGATTTGTGTTATAATTAAGTCTGTATGAGTATAAATCATAGTTTTCTTTATTTATTATATTTTCATCTTGTAATTGTCCAGTGTTAATCCAAAAATTAACATCAAACAGATGGTGATGATTTAAATGCCCACCGTTAAGATTTATGCCAACTTTAATTCCATCATATGAATTCCACCATAAATTTGGCTTATATTTTATTTCATAATTTCTCCAATCTGCCCTTTGATACAGCATATGATCAAATGAAAAGGTTTTATTAATTTTTGAGCTATTATCAGGCATATATATATCTCCAAACCTTGTAGTTGGATCAATAATAACTTCTTTGATTCCTGTTGGTATATCTAAAGAGATTTCATACTCTGGGTTTAATTTATCCCAACCATGCCATTTTGGTAGAATTTTAGCTTCTGTTTTTTTAATAAACCAGTTATTCGGTATATGATAATCGTATTTTTTTAAATCATTGGCAATTACTGTAAAGTCAATTGGCATTTGCATTCCCAATTTTCTTTTAAATGTTATTATATCTAAGTTTTGATTCTTTTTAAGTTTTACTGAATAATCTAATCTTTTATCTGTGTCTAACCATTGATCAAAAAACCAATTCAAATCAACATTCGTATACTGAATTATTGCATTTCTAAAATCTTCATTATATGGATGAGCAATTTTCCAAGAATTAAAATAATGTTTCATTGCATCTAAAAATAACTCATCTCCCAATACATATTGGAGATTATAAAGCATGGTAGCTGTTTTGTAATATACTTGTCTGTATCCTCCTCCATGACCCAAAGCACCATTAAAGCAATCTGAATGTGTTGAAATTATTGGATCAGTTCTTCTTGTAGCTGATTCTATGTATGCGTTATAAACTTCAGTGTCAATAGCTTTTTGAGGTTTATAGAATTTTTTTCTATAGGTACTTTCTGGTAGATCCTCTACAACATTTTCTCCATCAATTTCAATCATTGCCCAGGCTGTAAGAAACTCTGTAAACCCTTCATCAAGTAAAGCTCTATACGTTTCATTATTTCCTACTTGACCAAAAAACCACATATGCCCAATCTCATGAGCTAATAAATCTCTATATCCAGGATCTGAACCGCCATCTAATGTAATCATTGGATACTCCATACCGTCTCTTGCATCAGCAACTATTACTTTATGCCATACATATCTTCCAAAATCTTCAGAAAAAACTCTTAAGCACTCTGCTCCAAAACTTGCTGCATTTTGCCACTTGCTTGCATGTGGTTCTTGAACTAATGAGTAGCATACTTTATCTTCCCACCACGATTCCCCAATTCTATATGTCGGATCTGCAGTGAAGGCAAAATCATGAACATTTTCCGCATGATATTTCCAGGTTTTATGTTCTTCTTTATTATATTCAATTATTGTAGAGGGTAAAGAATTATATGGTTTGTCTTTGAAGTTTTTTACATCAAGTTTTTTTCTTAAATCAGCGGGAAGAACTACATCTCTATTTATTAAGTTACCAGTTGCTTCAACAATGAAATTTGATGCAAAAGTTAATTCAACATCAAAGGTTCCAAAGTTTCCATAAAATTCTTTTCCTAAATGTTGATCAGTTGTCCATCCAAATTTAGCATCATAAACAGAGATTCTTGGATACCAGTGAACACCATTATAATGCCTATAGCCCCATGCGTTGTAAGTTGCCATTCTTCTTCTAACTTCTCCACTATCAAAGTAAGTTTTAAATCTAATGTCAAAAGTTATATTGCTATCTGGATATAGTGGTTCACTTAAATAAACTTTTAAAATAGTATTATCTAATTCAGTTTTCACTTTTTCACCATTTATAGTTATATCTTCAATAGTTGTACCTAGTTTTTTTGATTCATATTTTCCATATTTAGGATTTTCTCCATTTTCTTTTTGAAGTTTATCATAATATGAATCAGGCTGAAAGGCATTTTGATATAAATGAAAATAGACAAAATTTAAAGTGTCAGGAGAATTATTCCAATAAGTAAGGTTCTCTTGAGCATTAATAATATCGGTTTCCTCATCTATTTCTGCTTTAATATTGTAATGAATATCTTGTTGCCAATATCCTTTGTGCGGTATTTTGTTTTTCCAATAGTTTGGATTGTCAATATTTCTATATGTATTTGGTTTGTCTAATGGATTGTATTTTTCTTGAGTAAAAGAAAAATGTGAAAAGACAATAGCTGTTATTAAAAATATTATTTTCTTCATATTTTGTTTTTTATATTTTTTTGGGCATTGTAAATACTTGCATCTAATTCAAAGCCAGTTAATAAAATTATTGCATTAAAATAGATCCAAAGCAAGATAATAATTAATGTCCCAATAGATCCATATATTTTATTGTATTGTGAAAAATTATCTATGTAATAGCTAAACGCAATTGAAGTTATTATTATAAATAAAGTAGCTAGTATGGCTCCTGGTGAAAATATTTTAATCTTGCTTTTTATGGCTGGACCAAAATTGAAAAGTGTTGTAATTCCAATAAACAACATTGTAATTAAAATCACCCATTTTGCACTATTTAGCAGAAGGATTTTATTTTCACCAATTATTTGATATTCAATTAAAAATAGTATGGTTCCTTTACCAAAGATTATTAGTATTATCGTTAGAAAAACAATAAGAGAAAGAATTACAGTTAAGACAATTGATAGAATTTGATGTCCAATAATTGATTTATTTTCTCTAATGTGATACGAAGTATTGAATGCCTGTATTAGTGAGCTCATTCCATTTGCTGAGAAAAATAATGCCAAGACAAAACCAATAGATAATAAACCACCTCTCTGATTATTAATTATATCATCTAATGTTTCAAATGTTACTGCATTTGTTGATGGCGGAAGTATATTTGATAAGATTTCCATTAATGTTTGCTGGAAACCATCAAGGGGAACATATGGTATAAGAGTAAAGAAAACAATTATTGAAGGAAAGAATGCTAAGAAAAAATTAAATGCTAGTGAAGAAGCTCTGGTTGTAATAGCGCCTTCTTGTAGTCCTTTAATAAAAAAGATGGTTACATCGTAGATGCTAAGCCCTGCAAATCCAAAAGGTTTGATTTGTTTAAACATATTGATAAGAGCATTATCTTTCATTCTGCCAGAAGACTAATATCAAAGTTTTTGATACTATGAGTTAACGCTCCTAAAGAAATATAATCTACACCACATTTTGCATATTCTAGAATATTTTCTTCATTTATAACTCCTGAAGATTCAGTTTCATATTGGTCATCAATAATTTTCACTGCTTCTTTTGTATCTTTATAATTAAAGTTATCTAATAAAATTCTTCTAATTCCACCTTCTTCTAATACTTCTTTAACTTCAGAAATATCTCTAGTTTCAATAATTATGTCCAGATTTAAATTATTTTTTGCAAGGTATGATTTTGTTTTCCTTATTGCATTAGTTATTCCATTGCAAAAGTCAATATGATTATCTTTTATCATTATCATATCATACAGCCCAAATCTATGGTTATAACCACCACCAATTTTAACTGCCCATTTTTGAACTTGTCTATTTAATGGTGTTGTCTTTCTAGTATCAAGAATCTTAGCATTTGTTGAGGAAATTAAACCTACTATTTTTCTTGTTTTAGTAGCTATTGCACTCATTTGTTGCATACAGTTTAAAACTAGTCTTTCAGCATTTAATATAGCATGCGATGAGCCAGAAACTTTAAGTATAACATCTTTTTCATTTATATCATCTCCATCATTATAAAATGAGGTGATTTTTAAATTTTTATCAACTTCTTTAAAAATAATTTCTGCTAATTTAACGCCAGCAATTGTTCCATTTTCTTTAGATACTATTTTTGCAGTACTTATATTATTTTTATCAATACAAGCTAGAGTAGTGTGATCACCATCTTTAATATCTTCCTTTAGTGATTCTTTTATAAATTTTTTAAGTTCTTGATCTAACATTAATAGCAAATTACTAATATTGTCAAAAATACAAAATAATGAAGATTTTCTTATTAACTGTAGGTAAGACCTCTCAGAAAAATATTAAAGAAGAAATACTATTATACACTAAGAGATTATCCCACTATACTGACTTTGAGTTACAAGAAATCTCAAGCCTAAAGAGCTCTACAAAAATTAGTCAATCTGAGCTTAAAAAAAGTGAAGGTCAAATGATTATGAAATATCTTAAAAGCAGTGATTATGTTGTTTTGTTAGATGAGAATGGCAAAAGCTATTCATCTATTGATTTTTCAAAGAAAATTGAAAAATTTAGACTTAACAGCTTTAAAAGAGTTGTTTTTGTAATTGGTGGTGCATTTGGGTTTTCTGACGAATTATATTCTCGCTGTAATGAGAAAGTATCTTTATCAAATATGACTTTCTCTCATCAAATGGTAAGATTATTTTTTGTTGAACAAATTTACAGAGCCTTTACAATAATTAATAATGAAAAATACCATCATCAATAATGGAATTAGTATTTGTTACCAATAATCCTAATAAGTTAAATGAAATACAATCTTTAGTTTCTCATGATATTGCTATTAAATCATTAAAAGATATTAGTTTTCATGATGAAATCGATGAAACAGAACTTACTTTAGAAGGCAATGCATTATTAAAGGCGAGACACATACATTCTAAATTTGGTCTAGACTGTTTTGCTGATGATACAGGATTGGAGATTGAAGCTTTAAATGGAGCCCCAGGAGTTTTTTCAGCTAGATACGCAGGTGCTGAATGTATTGCTCAAGATAATATTAATAAGGTATTGTACGAACTTAAAGACAACAAAAATAGAGTAGCTAGATTTATAACTGTTATTGCTCTAATTATCAATGATGAAGAATTTATTTTTAAAGGTGAATGTGTTGGAGAAATTACAATCAACCAATCTGGAAAAGATGGGTTTGGCTATGATCCAATCTTTTTGCCAAATGGTTCTAAACTAACTTTTGCTGAAATGGATAAAGAAGCAAAAGGAAAAATTAGTCACAGAGGAATGGCAGTCAAAAAATTAATTAATTTTCTGATGAAAAATGTTCTCTAATTTCAGAATGATTAGGAATTAATTTTGAAATATCTCCTTTATTTAGCATGATATCTCGAACAATAGTAGAGGAAATATGAGAGTATTTTGGAAGTGTAGTAATTAAAAGTGTTTCTATTTCACTATTTAATTCTTTATTATTTTGAGCTACTTTTTTTTCAAATTCAAAATCTTTTTCATCTCTAACACCTCTAACAATATATTTTGAGTTTTGTTCTTTGCAGAAATCAACCGTTAGTCCTTCATATGTTAAAACCTTAATCTTAGTTTCATTAGCAAATAAACTTTGTATCCATTTTTGATTTTTTTTAGCAGGGAAATTATTTGTTTTATTAGAATTAATTCCAATTGCAATAATTAGCTTGTCAAACAGAGGAAGTGTTCTTTCAACAATTGATCTATGTCCTAAAGTAAAAGGAGAAAATGATCCAGGAAAAACTGCGATTTTTTTCATTATACAAAGAAAGATAAATTTTTATAAATGAGAAATGCTAAAGTATACCTTACCATATTTTCTAAGATCAATAGTATCATCTTCAAAAATTGTATTTCTATCGTGTTCTATTATCAAACATCCATCTTCATTAATTATATTTTTTTCAATTATTAGTTCTCTTAATTTATGATATTCTGCATAATCGTATGGAGGGTCCATAAATACTATATCAAATTTTTCACTTGTGTTATTAATGTAGTCTAAACAATCAGATTGAACACTAGTAATACTATAATTTAGTTCCTTATTTAATTTTCTAATAAATTCTATGCAATTTATATTATTATCAACTGCAGTTATGTTGACATTTGCCCTAGATGAGAATTCAAAACTTATATTTCCACTACCACTAAATAAATCTAAGATTTTCTTATTTTTAAATATATATCTGTTCTCTAAAATATTAAATAGACTTTCTTTTGCGCGATCTGTTGTTGGCCTAATTGGAAGATTTTTTGGAGCTTGTATCTTTTTTCCCTTATGAACTCCTGAAATTATACGCATAAGTGTTGACGATAAAGAATACTAAAGCAATGAGTTTTAATATTATAGAATTCACTGCTACATTCAATATCTTTGAGCTTATTGCCGTAATCAATGTTTCTAATGTATTCATATAAAATATTAAATTCTTTTTTACTAATATCTCCAAATACATTGGTTTTTATCTCTTCATTCGACAAGTTTAATTCTTGAATACAAAAAAGTGTGTAGAAAAGTAAATCCTCTTTTGTTTGATATGAAAATTTGTTTTGAAAAGTCAGTGTATCATTTTTTGTTAGAATGATATTTACAAAATTATCTTTAACATATAAGTACAAATGTTCCTTATTGATGTGAAGATTTAAGAAATTGTTGATTAATATTGAACTTTGAGATCGAATCTTAGCAGTTGGAAATAAGTTGTTTAAAGTGTTATTTAATGATTCTGGTACTGAGTATAAATTTTTAATTTCATTTCTTAAATTATCATCTAGAATTACTTCATCAAGTTCATGATTCAAAGAGAATAATTTTTTTTTATCATTTTCATTATATAAGCTTATTGGAACTAAGGTATTTGGAAAATTAACAATTGATACTGAAGTTGTTTGAAATTCTTGCGTTAGATATTTATCGCTATTTATAAACTCTACAAGATTATTTCCATCATATTTTGAAGAAAATAATAATTTACACCTCCTTTTTTGTGTGTCAATTATGCAATAAGAAATTGTTTGGTGACTTATTTCAACGGAAAGATGATAATTTTCGAAGCTATTATCATTAAAATCTTTTTCTTTAATGAAAAGCTTGGAATTATTCTCCCCAGTTTCCATTTAACGATGCTTCAGTCATTGAGCCAACTTTTAATAAGCTATTCAAATCATATTTTTTATTTTCAGCATCTAATCCAGAGAAAACATCTCTATATGCTGCTGATATTTCAAATACTTGAACACTAACTTTTCCCTTTTCAATTACATCAGCACTTATATTATATTCTGAATTTGTATTTGGTATTAGCGATAATTGATTGACATTAAAAGGATAGTTATTATCTCTACTACTTAAGTAATCTTCATTAAAAACAGATTCTTTAGCTGATACATAGAAAGTATCTCTACTGATTAATCCCATTTCTAATGCCTGAGCATCTGTTATTTGAAGACCATTTATTAATGAATCTGGAGTTTCTCCAACAGATTTTATTATAGTTGTTGAATCATTTTGAATAAAATCAAGTAATGTTGTGAAATTATCTGCAAAAACATCATTCTCTCTTTTGAATGCAATTTGTAATGTTCTTAAATCTTTAAGCTTTTGAACATTTTCTGCAATTCTTTCTTTAGCCTGCAGATTAAATTCAACTTCGCTATCAATACTATTATACACTAAAAAAGCAAGTATAATATTTATAGGTATTAGAATTAGTGTGATCTTTTTGGCATTCATTTAAATAAATTTTGTTCCTGCAAATTTACAATTTTTGATTAAAGTATTTTAAATTGTTGTTTCTTTGTAAAAACTTTAATTATGCTCAGAATAATCTCACTTCTAATTTTTAAAATTAACGGTTGGAAAGTAGTAGATTCTATTAATTATCCAAAAAAATGTATTGTCATTGCTGCTCCGCATACATCTAACTGGGACTTTTTAATTGGTAGGTGCTATGGCTATATTCAGAGTATAAGTCCTAAATACCTAATTAAAAGCGAAATTTTCTATCCTATACTTGGTTATCTATTAAAGTTAAATGGAGGAATTCCAGTTTATAGAAAAGAAAAAAACAATGTTATACAACAAATTGTAGATTTATTTAATAGTTCAGAAGAATTAATTTTAGGTATAGCTCCAGAGGGAACTAGATCCAAAGTTAACAAATGGAAAACTGGTTTCTATCATATTGCATTAAAAGCAAACGTGCCTATTCTTTTTTGTAAACTTGATTATAAAAATAAGCAGGTAGGCATATTTAATAAAATAAATCCGTCTAGTGATTATGAAAAAGACATGAAGTTTATTGAAGATGCTTTTAGAAATGTTGAAGGTAAGATTCCTGAATATTATAATCCAGATATTTTTTAATAAATTGTTAAAAACATCTTATGAAAAGGTAATTGTTTAATTGATTACTATAGCGTAAACTATATATTTGTTAAAATAAAAAATAAAATTTTCTTATGAATAATAATCAGAATATTTCTACTGTTGAACAGGCTCAAGAAATGGGGCTATTACCTGATGAGTTTGACAGAATCAAAGAGATTTTAGGGCGTACACCTAATTTTTGTGAATTAAGCATTTTCGGAGTTATGTGGTCCGAACATTGTTCGTATAAAAATTCTATTATTTGGCTGAAAAAATTACCAAAGGATGGTCCTCACATGCTTGTTGAAGCTGGTGAGGAAAACGCAGGTTTAGTTGATATTGGTGATGGTCTTGCATGTTGTTTTAAGATTGAATCTCACAATCACCCATCTGCTCTTGAGCCTTATCAAGGAGCTGCCACTGGTGTTGGAGGAATTAATAGAGATATTTTTACAATGGGGGCTAGACCCATAGCACAACTTAACTCTCTTCGTTTTGGAAATATTGAATTAGATAGAACAAAATGGTTGCTTAAAGGTGTATCTAAAGGAATTGGTGATTATGGTAATGCATTTGGCATTCCTATTGTCGGAGGTGAAGTCTTTTTTGATGATTGTTATAATACTAATCCTCTTGTAAATGCTTTCTCTGCAGGAATCATGAAAAAGGGCGATATGATATCCGCAACATCATCTGGAGTAGGTAATCCAATTTTTATTGTTGGTTCACGTACTGGAAAGGACGGTATACATGGTGCTTCTTTTGCTTCTAAAGATATAACGGAAGATTCCGCTGAAGATTTGCCAGCTGTTCAAGTAGGAGATCCATTTCAAGAAAAATTATTGTTAGAAGCTACTTTAGAATTGGCTAAAACGGATGCTGTTGTAGGCATGCAAGATATGGGTGCTGCTGGTATTACCTGTTCGACAAATGAAATGAGTGCAGCAGGGAATCACGGAATGCTTATTAATTTAGATAAGGTTCCAACAAGACAAAAAAATATGAAAGACTGGGAAATACTTCTTTCAGAATCTCAGGAGCGAATGTTGGTAGTTGTAGAAAAAGGTAAGGAAAAGGTAGTAAATGATATTTTTGATAAGTGGGATCTTTCCTGTGAAGAAATAGGTGTTGTTACAGAAGGAGAGAGGGTTCAGTATTTTATGCATGATGAGCTAGTAGCTGATGTTCCTTGTTCTGACTTAGTTCTTGGAGGTGGAGCTCCTGTTTATGAAAGAGAGTATAAAGAGCCTGAGTATTTCAAACGCTTTCAAGAATTTAAAATTGATAATGTAAAAGAGCCAAAAGATTTAATAGCTGTTGCTAATTTTCTAACTGAAAATTATAATATAGCCTCTAAAAAATGGGTTTACGAGCAATACGACTCAATGGTTGGTACTGCAAATATGTCCACAAACTTACCAACTGATGCAGGTATAGTAAATCTAAGAGAATCTTCTAAGGCTCTAGCAATGACGGTTGATTGCAATTCTAGAATGGTTAATGCAAATCCTGAAGAGGGTTGTGCAATGGCTGTAGCAGAAGCTGCAAGAAATATTGTGTGTTCTGGAGGAAGCCCCTCTGCTATAACTAATTGTTTAAATTTTGGGAATCCTTACAATCCAGAAGTCTATTGGCAGTTTGTAGGTTCAATTAAAGGAATGTCAAAGGCGTGTCGTAAATTTAGTACCCCAGTAACTGGAGGAAATGTAAGTTTCTATAATCAATCTTCAATTGATGGGAGTGAGGTTCCTGTTTTTCCAACACCAACTATTGGAATGCTTGGAATTATTGAAGATAAGAAGCATATCACAACCTTGGCATTTCAAAATTCGGGCTCTCTAATATACATGCTAGGTGATTCATTAAATGATATCAGCTGTTCAGAGTATCTGGTTGCGTATCATAAGATTAATGAATCCTCAACTCCATTTTTTGATTTAGATGTTGAATTTGAATTACAACAATCCGTTTCTTCTTTGATTAAAGAAGATTTAATCATTTCTGCTCATGATGTTTCTGATGGTGGTTTATTTATTACACTGTTAGAGAGTAGTATGGCTAATAATTTAGGTTTCTCAATTAATTCTGATGATAATATTAGAAAAGACGCTTTTCTTTTTGGAGAATCACCCTCTAGAGTAGTTGTATCCATTGATAATTCTAATAAGAAAGCATTTGAAACTTTACTCTCAAAACACAAAACATCCTTTCACTTACTAGGAACTGTTACTGAAGGTGATTTATTAGTTGATGGAGAATTATTTGGTAATGTTTCTGATTACAAGCAAAAATTTGATACTTCTCTAACAAAGAAAATGAGTTAATCTATTTATTAGAAGCGAAGAATCAATTTTAGATTTACTTGTCTTCTTGTTAAGTAGTTAGGTACAGCATATTGTCTTCCTCCAATATCTGATACCCATAAATAAGAAATGGTATTATTAATGTCTAGTAGATTGAATACTTCAACACTTAGCCAGGCGGAATTAAAGACATTCATAAAATTTACTCTAGAGCGTTTATTTTCAGATTTTAAGATTGCCGAGAAACCAATATCTACTCTTCTATAGTCTGGAATTCTTAATATATCTTCATATTTTTCAGATTTTGGAGGGCCAAAAGGAAGACCAGATCCATAAATCATATTTAAATGCATCTTATAATTTAGATTTCCAGGAATGTAATCTTGAAAAAATAGACTAAAATTTACTCTTTGATCTGTAGGTCTTGGGATATACCCTGGCTCAATAGTATTTCCATTTTCATCAGTATATGAATCACCGATAATATCTTCTTCTGTTTGCATAATTGATAGGCTTGCCCAGCTTTCTACACCAGAAACAAATTCGCCATTAATTTTAAAATCAACTCCTGTGGCATATCCCTTAGAGTTATTCTCTGCTAAATATTGTATTCTTACATTATCTACTTTATAGGGAATTAGATTATCTAATTTTTTATAATATAATTCTGTTATCCATTTAAATGGTCGTCCCCATTTATAAAATAGATAGTCTGATCCAATAACATAATGGGTTGACTTCTGAGATTCAATATTATTATTTAGTCGTCCATCTGGATATCTTAACTCTTTATAAAAAGGAGATTGATAATATATTCCTGATGCTAATCTAAATACAACATCTTTTTCCCAATTAGGTGCGTATGCTAAGGAAACTCTTGGTGAAACAAGTAATTCTTCATTGTAGCTCCAATAACTGGATCTTGTTCCTGCGTTTAAAGAAAAATTATTTAAGTCCTGAGAGTATTCCAAATAACCTGATTGTCTAGTAGAAGAGATGTTTATATCGGTTTTTAGGATTTCATTCATTAACACTTGTTGATTTGAATTAGATGTTGATCCAATAGAATCATAGGGATGGGGTAGGGTAAAGCCCGCAGAATCAATTAAAGTCCACTCACTTATCCTATCATTGATATCTTCATTCTGAAATTTAAGTCCCCAGACTAGAGATATGTCCTTATCGTTATAATTTCCTTTATGTGAAAAATTTATCACTTGGGCATCAAGTGAATTTCTAGCGTGCTTAATGTATTTTCCTACACCTCTATCAAAAGCGACATCACCAAAATTATCAGATCCTAGATTATTATCTAATTGATACAGCCAATACTCACCTAGTATATCAAAATTCTCTTGCTCAAATGTTTGAAATGCCGATCCAGTCAGTTCAAGTTGAACCTTAGTGTTGGGATTAAATCTAGTGGATAATGCCCCAAAGTAGGTCTCATATTTATCTAGTTCTTGACCTTCAAAGAAAACAGTTAGTCGTAATGCTTCATTAAATGTACCAAAATCTGTATTCCTATCTTGAGGAATCATTTGATATTGGTTTTTTGAAATGTTTGTTAATAAGCTAATATCCCAATTTGTGTTGATTTTATAGTTAAGATAAGTTTGTAAATCAGAAAATCTAGGTACATATTCAGCTTCTGTATCTAGACTGCTTAGCAGATATTGATTGGACTTGTGACGAAAACCTAACAGATAGCTTAATCTTCTATTTTTACTTATTCCTTCTAAATGAGCAGAACCACCCAATAAACTTAAGCTTAATGAACTAGCTATTTTTTTTGGTTGTTTGTATTTTATATCTAAGACTGATGACATTTTATCACCGTATTTAGCAGAAAAACCACCAGCAGAGAATAATATACTACCTACTAAATCCGTATTTACAAAACTTAAACCCTCTTGTTGACCTGAATGAATTAGAAAAGGTCTATAGACTTCTATTCCATTTACATAAACAAGATTTTCATCAAAATTACCTCCTCTTACAGAATATTGTGAACTTAACTCATTGGCTGAACTTACACCAGGTAATGTCTTTAAAACTGATTCTATTCCTCCCCCAGAACCAGGAATAACTTCAACATGTTTGGTCTTTATTCTGCTTAAATTATTTTTTCTACTTTTCTGATCCTTTACAATAATATCATCTAGTAATGTATTGGATTCTTCAAGAGAAATATTTAATGTGTATTTCTGACCCTTTTTTAACATTGGAACCCGAATCTTTTCAGTCTTATATCCAATAAAACTAAATGCTATTACATAAGATCTATTTGCCTTAATATTTACTTTATAAAACCCATCATTATCAGAAATTAGTCCGCCGCTTTGATCTATAATAGAAATATTAACTGCAGCTAATGGATTTAATTTGAAATCAGTTATTTTTCCTTCTATAGTTTGACCAATAGAACTAATTTGTAGCAGTAGAAAAAGTATAATAAAAAGGATTCTTTTCATATAAAAGCAAAAATATGATATTAATGCAATATTATAACTCTAGATTCTGTAGTTTAGTATATGAAAATAATTTATGAAAAATAGAATACCTGTTTCTGGAATAATAATACCACTTATTTACTTTTTAAGTGGCGTAGTTTTAATTTTTAATAATGTTAAATTGCATGAACTGTATCTTAACTCTATTCCAATCTTTGATTTTAGTTATTTCCTTCTCTCAAATGGTTGTTGGTGTATTTTTTATTCAATTATTTTAAGAAGATTATTTGTTAAACATCGACAAGTTTATTTAGATTTTTTAATAATATTTGCTTTAATTGAGTTTGTTTGGATGTTAGCTAATATTTATATGTTTTATGAGTTTAGAACTCAATTTTATGCCTATAGTATAGTATTTAACTTTTCATTTCTTTATCTTTTTATGTATGAAAGAAGAATTTTCAGAAAATAAGCGTTTATACTCTCCGTATGTCCTATGTGGTTATACTCTTGTATTAGGAGTGATAAATTATTTTAATTCAACTTATTTTTTCTTTCTTCAAGATTTTCCAAATGCCCAAGATAATAGTAGATCTGCCTTTTTAATTGGTGGTGCTTTCTTCATTTTTCAGATTTACAATCATTCAACAATTCTTTATCAAAGGTTGATAGATACCTTTGCTGTTATTGCACTAATCTTAACTTTGGTTTATCCCACTATGTGTTTAATAGGTGTTTTTATTTTTTCTCCAGCTTATTTATATTTACTCTTTTTGAATCTTACAATAATTTATATAGTACTGAATGATAAAAATAAATGAAATAAGATCTGCATATGTTATTAGTATTTACCTTCTATTAATAGGATTGTTTTTACTTTTTTATGAAGTATTTGGTTTCAAATTAGACAGTTCTGAAGTCTCTATTTATATTATAAAAGAACGAGGAACTTACTATATTTTGACTGCTCTTTTAATTTTTCAGCTTTATATGGCCTCTTCTGAATATTATTTGAAATTAGTAAACACATTAAGCCTTGCTTTCTTTGTATTTATGTTTATGCAACCTTTGAGTGATATTATGACTCACCCTGCACAAACATGGTTTCTTTCAGTAGGGAACTTGTTTTTAATATCATTAATGCAAATAGAAAAGTATTATCATAAATGAACAAGATTTTAATATTATGTACTGGAAACTCATGTAGGTCTCAAATGGCACATGGCATTTTAGATTTTCTTTTAAATAATTGTTCAGTATATAGCGCTGGAACAAAGCCTGAACCTGTAAATAAATATGCTGTTAGGGTTATGTCAGAAATTGGAATTGATATATCTAATAATTCTTCTAATCATATTGATGAATATTTAAAGCATAATATTGATTTAGTTGTTACAGTCTGTGATAATGCTAAGGAAATTTGTCCTGTCTTTCCAAAACAAACTAAGTTTCTTCATCATAGCTTTAATGATCCAGCCTCGGCAAAAGGTAAAGATGAAGAAGTTTTAAAAATATATAGGGAGGTTAGAAATCAGCTTAAGGATTATATTAAAAGTGATCTTCTTAAATTACTATCTTAGTAGTTGAATTTTGCTTTATAATTTTTAAGGTTGCCTACCATATCTTCAACTTCTAAAATAAAAATATTTTCACCTTTAACTATTAAATCATTAAAATCATATTTGATTAGCTTTCTTTTATGATCATATTCCATTAATATCCACTTACCATTTAAGCTAGCAGTAAATTTCTTGATTCCACTTTCCTTATCATCAATGATGTATTTAATGGTTCTTTGCTTTTTAATAGTTTTACCTGGGTATAAATTAACTCCTTTTATAGTTGGGTTAATTGTATCTGCTACAACTGCAAAATCTCCAAATTCCCCAGTTTTTGCTGTTAAGAAATTATTTTCCCATTTGCCTCCAAAGTAATAGTAATTATCGTTTTTGAGTTTTGCGATGTAAACTTTATCTTTTAAATAAGAAGGTACATTAGCTCTAATTGAAATTTTAGCTGCTTTGTGAAGAGGTATTATATCATAATGACATTGATGTATATTACTGAATGTACCTGATACAGAGTCTTTCTCTAAATACTTAAAATCTATAGTTTCATATAAATAGTTTTTGTTAATTGAAATTCTAAAGTTTTTATCAGAGAATTCATTCTTTTTATACCAATAAAATTTTTGGCTTTTTTCTTTGGTAATACTATCAACTTTTATTGCTGATATATTTTTTTCATACTTTAATTTGAAATTTAAGATTGAAAGATTATTGTATGAATCACTAACCTCTAATATAACATCATATATTTTGTTTTCTTCTATGTTTATATGGCCATTATTAATTAATGTTTTATAGTTTTTTAATGGATTGTTTGGTAATCTATAGCATCTATGAAATTTTCTTTTACTATTTACTTTTTCTTCATAATCTATATGAGAATTAATATACTTATTTGTACTAAAATCTAATCTATCCAATTCAAAATTATAGATTAGATTACTGTCAATATATAACCTTATTTTATTTACACCATTTTTATTATATGCATCATTAGATTGATCAAAAGTATATATTCCAATTCCAATTTTGTTATTTACACTGATTGTGTCCTTAATTATGTACTTATTATTTAATTTTTTAATTTCATATATTTCTGACTTTCCATCTGCTAAATCAAATATTTTAATTTGCTTTAGTAGAGGAGGTATTTTATCAAGTACTTGAAATCCATAGTCTAATGGATTTAATGGATGTTCAGTTTCAGTATCTCTTATCTCAAAATGAAGATGTGCACCACCACTACTTCCACTATTTCCAGAAAGTGCTATAATTTCCCCTTGTTTTACTTTAATAGAGTCTTTTTTTAGAAAAACATTTATATCAAACCTTTCTCTTTTATATTGTTGCTTTTTAATGATTGTATCAATCTTAATAGAAAATTTTTGTAGATGTGCATATACTGATGTTTTACCATCATAATGAGTAATGTAAACAGCTTTCCCATATCCATAGGAAGAAGATTTAATTCGTGAAACATAACCATCGGCGATAGCATATACTTTTTGACCTTCAACTCCTTTTGTTTTTAAATCTATGCCGGCATGAAAATGATTGCTTCTAAGCTCCCCAAATGTTCCGGAAAGTTGTAGACGAAAGTCCAATGGGTTGATGTAGTCTTGAGCTTTTACAGATTGTGTAATTGATAATAGTAATATTGATAAAACAAGAATTTTCTTCATTAGAAGCTTAGTAATTGTAATGTTATCCTTTATAGAAATATTATGAAAATAATTCCATATTTTAATGAACCAAAAATATTAAATTTGTGTAATATATGTCATTAAATAACTTAATATCTAATATTGAAAAGAAGCTATCAAATCTTCTTTCTTCCTATGAAACTTTAAAAAATAAAAATTTAAAATTAGAGGATGAAAACAATAAACTTATTTCTAAAATTGAAGACAATAGTCAAATAATTAATTCACTAAAAGATAAGATAAAAATAATGAGTATCTCCAAATCTGTTGATGTTTCAAAAAATGATATTAAACAAACTAAACTTAAGATTAATGAATACATTAGAGAGATTGATAAATGTATTGCTCAATTAAATAATTAATTATGGATAAACTTTCAATTAAATTAAATATAGCCAACAGATTCTATCCTATGAAAATAGAGAGAAGTTCTGAAGAAAGTATTAGAAATGCTGTGAAAAAAATTGATGATCGTCTCAAGTTTTATGAAGACAATTATGAGATTAGAGATAAGCAAGATCTACTTGCTATGTGTCTTATTGAATATGCCTCAAAACTTGAAAAAATTAATAAAAATAAATTTATTAATGATGATGGTATCTCTGAGAAATTAAGTAATTTAGACAAGTTGTTATCTGATTTCTAACAATTAAAGAGTTCTTTATATATCCCTGCATTATTTGTTACTATTAAACTCAACACTAGTACTAATTAGAGTTTTTCTTAATGTGTTAAAAACAGGCCTCAATAAAATATTTTATTTTATTTCTTGATTTCAAGAACCAGTGGAAGTTTGCAATACGTTAGCTACTCTATCCGTTTTAATATGGAGTTTAATTTGTACTTAGTGCAGGTATATTATAAAAAAAGGGAAGCATTTGCTTCCCTTTTTTATTTATATGTGAATTATTATTTATTCAATAATAACTTTCTTTTTAACAGATGAAACTTTTGATTTAATATCAACTATATAAACTCCTTTTGATAGGCTGTTAGTATTAATTCTAGTAGTTGTAGCATTTACTTTTTTACTTAATACTTTTTGACCTGAAAGATTATATACTTCTACACTATTAATTAATTCTGCATAACTAACAATATTTAAATTGTCTTTTGCAGGATTTGGATAAACCTCTGTAGTCTTTTCAATAATTTCATTCATATCTGTAGATGAACCTCCTAAACCAAGTACTTCGTACATTCTAGGATTTAAGTATCCATGAACAGTATCTAAGTACATCATTGGAATTGAATCAGATCCACTGTTAGGAGATCCTAATAATGAATTTGCAGCACCATAGCCAGCAGGAGCACCATTTAATGCAGCGAACATAGCATCATAAGTAGCTAAATCCCACCAGTCCCAAGGTGATGATTCTGGATAAGGCATTTCACCAAAAGCATTAGGAGTAGTTGATGGAGCAGGTGTATCAAATACATATAAACCATCGTAAACTAAACCGTGTTGAGCATCCCATGCACTATTATATGAGTTTGCCATTTGTGTTAATGTATCCGTTAATCCTGCTTGGTTAAATCCAGCATTATTACCCCATAGCGTGTTGTAGTGAGCAGCTGTACGTGATCCAACAACATCAGGGATAACAATATCTCCTGTAGTTGGTACAATAATTACTCCAGAGTCTATTGAAGCAAATGGATCATTTTCACAGTGAAATGATACTAAAGGAATACCTGTATAATCTAACCAAGATAGATCAGCTAGAGTTCCACCTAAGTTAAATGCCATATTCACATCATTACTGTATGAAGGGTTGTTTCCAATATTCCAAAGCACATCAACAGGAAAGTTAAATGGAGGGAAGTTAGCTGGGTAATAAGCAGTATCAGTACCATCAATATTTCCATATCCATAAACCGTATCCATTGATAATCCAAAGTTAGGAGCTATTAGTGGAACATGATTAGAAGGATCTGGGTCAGATGTATCCCAGAACTTAGGGTATATAAGTAATTCAGAAACAGTATCTAATGTAATGTATCCCATAGATAAATAAGCACCAGTTCCTTGACCACCTATTACAATTTTACTTTCATCAATCCCGTAAGGATTTCCATCTACATCAGCTGTTTTTCTTAGGTGTCTTACCATTGCCTTTGAATCATGAATACCTCTGTAAGCAGCTTGTAAAATTGTTGCAGTACGTACCGCTTGACTTGGAGACGTTGGGTTCCATCCTTGTCTGTATGACATCGCTACAGCAACATATCCTTTCTTTGCCCATCTCATACAGTTTTCAACAACTGAATTATCGCTCTTGCTTCCTGTTGCTTGACCATTTAATACTGCAGGAAGGAAACTTCCAGTATGCATTAAAATAATAACAGGTCTGTCTGTAAGTGTATCATTTTTAGGCTCATAGATATCACATAATAGTGGAGCTACTGCTGGAGGTTGTTGTTGAAGCATAGGTAAAATAGTAACATTTTGACCATAAACAACATCACTTGTAACTGTAACACTATCAAAAACATTATCAATATATCTTGTTTGAGCAGTTGCGTTTAGTCCAATAAAAACTAGAATAAAAGCAAACATTTTAAATAAACGTGTTTTCATATTAATTTTAAAATTAGTTAGACGACGAAAATAAGTGTTTTTGAGGAAAAAGACTAATTAATGTTAAATAGTATTGAACAATAGCTCATCCTACCTATGTATGGTCCACCATAAACCTCATAATGTAAATTGTTTAGAAGATTAGTTGAGCCTAATTTAACGGTAGCATTTAATCTAATTATTTCTTTGCTAACTTGAAGATCAACAATGTCATAAGTTGGAACATATCCTGTGAACTGTGGTGATCCTTCGTATTGAAATCCTTCTACCCATTTATAATTAACACTGCAGCTAAAGTCTCTAAGAAATGATTTTTGTTTACTAAAGTGGATATTTTTAATTAGACACCCTAAATTAAATTTATGTTCAGGTGTATTGTAAGCAGGAATAATTGGGTCATTAGTTCCCTTCTCATTTAATGAATTCCAAGAATAATTTCCATTTATACTAACATCACTATTTGGGTAATAATTTATACCAATCGAAGCCCCTTTAGTTGTCACTTTATTTTCTGCATTTGCCGCCATTCTATATGCTTGTATTGATGGAAGAGTAATAGAATAACCTCCATTAGTTGTATCGGCTAAGAATTTTGCCCCAATTTTATATCCTATAAAATCAGTATACTCAGAATAATAAACATTTGCATCTACATAAAGTTTATTTGAAATTGTAGAACGGTATCCTAATTCAATTGATTTTGCTTTTTCAGGTTTAATTGGATCAACACTAAAGAATTTTAAACTATCATAAACTGGAAAGCTTGGTGTGAAATATTCATATAATGATTCTATGGTAACAAGATTTTCACCATAATTAACACCGTGACCATTTAGATTACCAATTAAAATTGCACGACCAACATTATAATATAAGTATTGATCACTTAGAGTGGGGTTTCTTAGTGCAGATCCAAAAGATAAACGGAAAACATCATCTTTATTTGGTTTATAAACAATAGATGCTGCAGGGGAAAGATTAACATCAAAATTCTCATTTTTATCTGCTCTTAATGTAGTGTTAAGTTTTAAAACTTCTCCTAAAAAATTAATTTCTGCTCCGGTATACACTCCAAATTCATTGTTTACGATACTACTTGCAGTATCCATGAAAATACTACCCTTAGAATCAGGAGTGTATTGTCTGAAATTTGCACCTATTTTAATTTTTGAATTATCCGTCTTAAATTGGTATTCACTATGAATATGATTAAGTGCAGATTTATCATAAAAACCAGTTCCTCCTTCCAAGTATGAAATTTTAGATGTTATATCATTAAAGACATCCTCAAACTCTTCAGTTCCTGGTACTAATACATTAGATTGAGAATCAGCCCAATCTCTAGCATTTGAATGAGCAGCTATTATAAGATCTGTATTTGCATCTAGTACAGAGTCTGACATAGAATACCACTCTGTCATCCAATCAATATCAAAAGTGTCTTGTTGAAATATCCATCCTGTATTTTGTAGTCCATTTATTGGATCAAAGACAACTAATGGGGTAGGGCTTGACCAACCTATCATATCAAAATTAAAGTTTTGAATAAAATCACTAGAATAATCTGAGAACCACTCGTTAGGACTTATTGTATTATAGTCTTGTAATCTCACAGCAGTTGAAACAGCATCATATGATTCTCCTGCATCTTCTTGAGATCTGTAAGTTCGAATAAAAAACTTGTCTTTTTTATTAAGTTCAATTTTGTTTTGTAAAAACTCAATTCCTTTTAGACTAAATCGATTATCACCTTGATATACAGTAGTTCCAGTACCATAATTTAATGAATAGATTAATTCCAAATCTTCTTCAATTAAATAATGAAGAGCAGTAGCAAATTTTGTGTTATTTGTATTGTAATCAACAATGTCTTTTTCAAGATATCCTGTCTTATGAAAAATCCCTAAGCCTTCTCCTATATAATATCTATTACTAGTTTCAGTTTCATAATCATTAATACTTCCTGTAAGATCTTCATCACCATATATGTTTACAGCATCATATCCTCCTGGATTTGTAGCAAGTGGGCTTCCATCTACAGCAGATAAATTATCAGCTTCCCAGTCATAGGCTTGCATGAAGGAGAAATTAATTTTATATCCAAACTTATTATTGCCATTTTTATCTTTGATTATATCTGCAAATCGGAAAGAATTTTCAAATAATTGTCTTGAACCAAATTTATACTGTACAGTTAATCCAGGTAGTAAAAAAGGGCTTCTAGTAGCCATACTGATAACTCCATTAAATGCACTAGGCCCATAATAAGCAGAACTTGCTCCTTGAATAATTTCTACTTTCATTATGTCTAGTTCTGAAGCTCCTAAAAAATTACCTAATGAAAAATTTAGTCCTGGAGCCTGATTATCAACTCCGTCAATGATTTGTAAGGACCTTACAGGTGAAGTGCTATTAAAGCCTCTTGTATTAATCACTTTAAAACCTAAGCTAGCAGATGATATGTCAACTCCTTTTAATGCACCTAGAGCATCATAGAAATTTGCAGAAGGAGTAGATTTTATTGCTATTATATCTAAAGCTTCAACTGTTAAGGCAGCTTCTTTCTGTTTTTGAGTAATTCTATTGTCAACAACCTTAACCTCATTAAGCTTTTTTGTATTTGGAAAAAGTTTAATTTTTAAATTTTTATTATCGGTTATTGTTAAAATTTTATTTTCATAACCGAGATAGGAAACTACAATGTCTAATGGAAATTTTTTATTTGTAGTAAGTGTAAATTTTCCATTTACATTTGATGAGGTACCATTATTTTCATCTTCAATTATAATATTTGCTCCAATTAATGTTTCATTTGTTTGACCATCAGATACTTCACCACTAATTCTATTTTGGCTAAAACCAAATTTTGTAATAAAAAGTAATATTAAAATTCTATACATTAGAATTATTTAAATAAGTTCGCAAGTTACTATTTTTAATTATATGAATTTTGCATTATTAAATAATCAGCTTACAGAAGAAAAAGACCTAAGATTAACAAATAAAAACAGAGGTTTTTTATATGGTGATGGATTTTTTGAAACGATTAAAATTTTTAATAAAAAACCCTTTAATCTTGAAAATCATTTTGATAGAATTATTTATTCGGCAGATTTTTTAGATATAAAACTTACTCTTTCAGTTTTAGATTTAAATAAGAGTATTTCAATTTTAATAGAAAAAAATAATATTGAATCTGGATCTGTTAGAATATCAGTATACAGAAATTCAAAAGGAAAATATTTTCCTGAAGATAATGCTTCTTCAATATTAATTAACTCAAGAAATGATATAAATGATGTTTTTGTTGAAAGAAGTTTTTTAAATATTGGGTACTATAAAGAAAACCTTAAATCACCATCTCCATTATCAAATTTGAAATCTCTAAATTCACTATTATATGTAATGGCTTCTAAGTACGCCAACGAAAATAATTTTGATGATGTTATACTATTTAATACTAATAATAATATTATTGAAACTACTAACTCTAACTTATTTATTTTAAATTATAATAAAGTCATTACCCCGCCTCTAAAGGATGGATGTGTAGATGGGTCAATGAGAAAACTATTGATTTCAATAATTAAAAATAAATATGAATTTGAAGAAGAATCTATTTCTGAAAATGATTTGGATACTAGTAGTGAAGTAATTTTATCAAACTCAACATATGGAGTACGTGGAATTAAAAAAATCAATGAAGCAACTTACAATAATTCTAACTTATATAAGTATTTAATTAACTCTCTTAATAATTTAATTTAAGCTTGGGTCTTTAGGAAAGTTTGCCCACAGAGCATATTTTTTGTCCATTTTTCTTATTATTTTACTCCAATAATCTTTGTCAGAATACTTCATACTTAATTTTAGATTCTTTTCTTTAAGAATCCAGCTGTTTTCTTTTAATTCATCTTCTAATTGATTTGCTTCCCATCCTGAATATCCGGCAAAAAATCTCATATTTTCTTTACTAATTTTTCCTTTCCATAATAAATTTTTTACAACATCAAAATCTCCACCAAAATATAATCCATTATAAATTTTAATTGAATTAGGAATTAATTTTCCAAGAGAATGTATGAAGTGTATTGAGTTTTTTGATACTGGCCCACCAATATAAACTGGGAAATCAGAATTTGGAATATCATCTATAATTTTGTGTAGCTTGATTTTTGATGGGTGATTAATTACTAGACCTATTGTTTCTTCAAAATTATGATGTGTTACAAGTACTATTGCTTTAAAGAAGGACTCTTCTAGTAATGTTGGGTGAGAAATTAAGAATGATCCGTTTTCAATATTTTGCATAAATAAGAATATATTTGCTTTAATTATTGCTAATTTAAAGTTTGTATATGTCTAATCCAAAAAAGAATATTAAAAATGTTAGGATTGATTATAAGAAATCTAATATAGATTTTTCTTCAGTTACTTCTTCACCTTTTGATCTGTTTAATATTTGGATTAAACAAGCATTTGAAGTTGATAAAGATAATGCAAATGCATTTGTTCTTTCTACAGTTTCTAAGGATTTAATCCCTTCATCTAGAGTTGTTCTTTTAAGAGGATTTACAGAAGATGGCCTAGTTTTTTTTACAAATTATAATAGTCAAAAGTCTAATGATATTTCAGTAAATAGTAACGTTTCTGCTAACTTTTTTTGGCCTCAGCTTGAGAAACAAATTAGAATTTCAGGAACTGCCTCCAAGATAAATAAAGAAAAATCTGATGAGTATTTTAGTAATAGGCCACTAGAAAGTAAATTAGGTGCTATAATTAGTAATCAATCTAGTGTAATACCTCTTGATTATGATTTTATAGCAAAGATGGAAGAATATAAGTCCAATAATTCTTCCACTTCAATTATCCGTCCTGAAAACTGGGGAGGGTTCATTATAAAAATTAATCTTTTTGAGTTTTGGCAAGGAAGACCATCAAGATTACATGACCGCCTTTGCTATAATTTAGAAAATGGAAAGTGGAAAGTAAATAGGAAATCTCCTTAGCTCTAACTAATTATATCTGTAACATCAATACTGTTCCCCAGTAGAAAACTCTTTATATCCATAGGTTTTTTGCCTTCTGGCTGAATCATTTCTAATGATAAGGCTTTATCTCTGAAATTAATATGTAAATAACTTTTATTATCAGTATCTATTTTAGACTTTGAGTTTTTTATTTCAGTAATTAAAGTTTTCTGAACTTTAATTCTTTTGTTGTTTAAATAAAACCATGCAGAGGGGCAAATTTCAACTCCAGATAATAGTTGTCTATTTTCTAAGAAAGGAGATAGTCCTCTAATAAGATTATGTACAGAAAAAATATCTTTATCAAAATCAATTTTTAGTAATTCTTTCTTAATTTTTGGAGCTTTTTTAAAATCATTGTTATCATTTTGTGTGATTTTCTCAACTAATCCGTCTTTAGTTTTTGATAAAGTATTATTTATGAGTATTATACTCTCTAAAATCATTTTTTGATGTAGTTGGGCTGCTGTTGTGTTTGTATCAAGAGATATACTTTTTTGGAGAATAATATCTCCCTGGTCTATCTCCTCATTTATGTAAAATGTTGTAATACCAGTTGATTTATCTCCATTTATTAGTGACCAATTAATTGGTGCCGCACCTCTGTAGTTAGGAAGTAATGATGTATGAAGGTTAATAGTTCCTTTTTTTGGGATATTCCATACTTTTTTTGGAAGTTTTCTAAATGCAATTACTAAAAAAAGATCTGCATTAATTTTTTTAAGGTTTTCAATAAATGATTCTTCTTTTAGATTCTCTGGCTGTATAACTGGAATATTAAGCTCAACACCAATTTTCTTTACATCTGTATGTTGAATTTTCTTTCCTCTACCTTTTTTACTGTCAACAGATGTTACAATTGCAACTACATTATTTTTTTTTGAAATTTCTTTTAATATTTCACTAGCAAATTTAGGTGTTCCAAAGAAAATAATATTCATATTGTAAAATTACAATTTAGTATTATTAGATATCATTTAAATTTTTCTTTTTTTGAGCTATACAATTATCACATATATTACATCTTTCATTTACTTCTTCATTAAAATATTTTAAGATATTTTGACTTCTACATTTATTTTTATTGTTGATGTATTTTATAATAATATCAAGTTTTTCTTCGGCTAATTTTTTTTTGTTAAGTATCTTTTCTTTTGATATATTTAACTTTTCAGAATCCTTTCTATTTTGAAGAAACCTTAATTGCATTCCCACTTCATTCTGTTTATATTTTATTACTCCTTTTTGTTCAAGTTTTATTAATATATCTCTTACAGATTGTGTTTTTATATTTAATTTTTTTTCAATTTCTGTTTCTATAATATTTACAAAGTTGGTGTAAATGTTAGGGTAATTTCTTAGTAATATTTTTATAAAACTATCAAAGTAACTATTTGCAATTTGAAATTTGTATAATTCAGTATTACTAATTATAATTTTAATTTTTGATTTTATATTTTTTGAATCATATAGTTTAATCAATTCTTCCTTTTCAAGGAAGTTTATTATAATAAATGTTTGCTTTATATCAAGATTATATCTATTACAAAAACTGGAGATATTAAATTGAAAATCTTCATATGGTAGTTCATGAATTCCTATTTGAAGATAGTCACATATTTTCTGATAAATATTTTGAATACTTTTAATTTCAGGATGCCAAATATTAAGATTTTGTATATTCTTGTTAAAATCTAGCCTATCGTATAAAATAAATGAATAGGCTGTTTTCCCATCTCTTCCTGCTCTTCCTGCTTCTTGATAGTAGGATTCCATATTCATAGGTATTTCCATATGAATAATTAACCGAATATCTTCTTTGTTTATACCTAATCCAAAGGCATTTGTAGCTACAATTACTCTTATTAAATTATTGGTCCATTCTTCTTGAATTTTAATTCTCTTTTTGAAGTCAATTCCTGCGTGATATGAAGTGGAAGAGATGTTATTGTTTTTTAAAAATAATGCAATCTCATTTGATTCTTTTCTGCTACTAACATAAATAATAACAGAACTTTTAAATTTATTCAAAAGATTTAAAAGTGTCTTTTTTTTACTATTACAATTAATAGCCACATATGATAGGTTTTCTCTTAGAAAAGTTGATTTAATCAGATTCTTTTCTTTAAAATTTAAATTATTTTGAATATCATCAACTACTGATTTATTCGCTGTCGCCGTTAATGCTAGAATTGGAATGTTTTTTTTTGTGTCTCTAATTTCTGATATAAGTCTATAGGAGGGCCTAAAATTATGTCCCCAATCTGAAATGCAATGTGCCTCATCTACTGCAATTAAATTAACATCCATTTGATCAATTTTCTCTTTTACAGATTTGTCTCTTAGTTTTTCAGGAGAAAGGTAAAGGAACTTTATGCCTCCATATAAACAATTTGTTAAAGCAGTTTGGATATCGTTACTATTCATAGATGATGATATGGAAACAGATTTAATACCTTTTGATTTTAGATATTTAATTTGATCTTCCATTAATGAAATTAGAGGAGAGATAACAAGGCATATTCCATCTTTCATTAAGGCTGGAACTTGAAAGCAAATAGATTTTCCTCCTGCCGTAGGAAGTAATGCTAAAGTGTCTTTAGATTTTAGGACAGAATTTATTACTTCTTCTTGTTTTAGTCTGAATGTATTATATCCCCAATACTTTTTTAATATATCAAGTGCTTGCATATCACACGAATATAAGCATAATATTACGGCCTAAAAAAAGAGAGAATGATTCTTATTCTTGAGAGGCTAAAAATCTTTCAGCATCTAGTGCTGCCATACATCCTGTGCCAGCAGAAGTTACTGCCTGACGATAAACATGATCAGCAACATCTCCTGCAGCAAATACGCCAGGTATTTTAGTTTTTGAAGTTCCTGCTTCAATGATTAGATATCCATTTTCGTCCATATCTAATTGATCTTTAAAAAGACTTGTATTTGGAGTATGACCAATTGCAACAAAAAATCCTTTTGCAGGAATTATAGTTTCTTCTCCAGTAACATTATTTAGAGCAGTAACACTTTCTACACCAATTTCTCCAGGTTCACCATTAATGCTCTTAGTTTCGTGATTGAATAATACCTCAAGATTACTAGTGTTAAATACTCTTTTTTGCATAGCCTTTGAAGCTCTCATTTCATCTCTTCTTACAAGTAAGGTAACTTTTGTACATAATTTAGCTAAATATGTGGCTTCTTCTGCAGCAGTATCTCCTCCACCAACTACAACAACATCTAGTCCTTTGTAGAAAAACCCATCACATGTTGCACATGCTGAAACTCCATAACCATTTAATCTTTTTTCATCATCAATTCCTAGCCATTTTGCTGATGCTCCAGTTGAAATAATTATGGTTTCAGCTAAGACATTAGTTTTTTCATCTATCTCTACTTTAAATGGCCTTTTACTTAAATCTACTTTAGTTACCATTCCCCAACGAGTATCAGTATCAAATCTCTCGGCTTGAGCTTTGAAATCTTCCATCATTTTAGTTCCATCAACTCCGTTTGGGTATCCAGGATAATTATCTACTTCAGTTGTAGTTGTTAATTGCCCTCCTGGTTGTAAGCCTTGAATTACAACAGGTTTTAGATCAGCTCTTGCTGCATAGATTGCTGCTGTGTATCCAGCAGGTCCAGATCCAATAATTAGAGTTTCTATTTTTTCAATTTCTTCAGCCATTTTTTGTAAATTATTTTGCTAAATTATTAAAAAACATCTGTTATTTCAATGGAATCTGTTGGTAATGGTGAATTTGTTGAAAAACCATCAATTATAGGAATTGTGTAATAGACACTTCCATAGCCTGTCCAGCCACCATAACCTCCATTTATATTACTTACTATATTAAGAGGCTCTTGAAAAGGATTTCCATTTGAACCAAATTGTCTTACAATACTTCTCCAGAATCTTAAAGCAGGTTCATCTATTTGACAAAATTTAATAATTACTTTGTCATGAGGAACAAACACACTGTCTTCGATTCCATTATTTTCATAAGTTTCATATCTAGTAGAATTATATGGGAAGGCAGGGAAGTTACCATCTCCTTTTTGAGGGAAATATGTTTCAAATCTTGTGCCGTTTATTAGAATGTCAGTTCCAGCATCAATCAGTTCCATTAAATCATCACCTTCGTCTTTTAATTGCCCAGTCAAAGAATCTACTCCCCAGTGTACTGGTTTGCGATATTTGATTAGTATATTATTTTGTATTTCAACCGGATCATTATAAATGGCTCTAACATCAAATTCATAATCTAAATCTGAAAATTCATTTTTTTCAACCCAAAGACAATCAAGTGGTGTAATTTGAGGAATGGTAGTTTGACTTGTAATTTCTTTATTATTCCATCTAACTATAAGATTATATGTTTTATTTTCTTGGCTAAAATTAAATCCATTATTTAAATATTGATTGTTTGCATATGGAGGATTACTTAAAGAAGCTAAATAGTTGATGTCTGTATAGATTGGAATTGAATCAAATGGTGGTGGTAATGGTTGTAAAAAAACAGAATCTGCCGTTCCATCTTCTTTAGTTGTCCAAACAACTACTTCAGCATCATTGATAAATAGATTTTGGTATGTACTAGCATTTATTTCATCAAAGTATCCTTGATTTTTTGATAAAATCACATATGGTGGCATATTAGCCTCAATTCCACCTTCGACAACAATTTGTTGTGCCCCAACAGGAAAATCCAATGAAATTTCCTCTTGACATGATATAAAACAAAAAATGATTAATATATATTTTTTCATAATTAAAAATTAAAATTCCATGTTACAGATGGTAAAATTGGAAATATTGAAACTTGGTATGCTTTAGGCTCTACATTACCATTTTGAATATTTTGATTATCACCATCTTCTTCAAGACCTTCAAGAGCAAAATAAATAAAATATGGATTTTTTCTAGAGTAAACATTGTATATAGAAAAGTTCCAGGTAGATTCAAACCTTTTGTTTTTCTTCTTTTTATTTTTTCTTTTAGATGGGGTGTAAGTAGCCCCAATATCCATTCTGTGGTATGGCGAAGTCCTGTAACCATTTCTAGATGTAAATTGAGTGTAAACATCACCACCAATAACATATCTTTCAGTAGGGAGTGTTATCGAATTTCCTGTTGCATAAACAAAAACACCACTCAATACCCAAGCATTGGATAATTGGTGTGTAGCAGTTATTGATAAATCATGTCTTCTGTCATATTTTGCAGGAAATTCTAATCCGTTGTTTACTTCATCAAAATATCTAGTTGTTTTTGATAATGTATATCCAATCCATCCAGTTGTCTTACCTCGATTCTTTTTTAATAATACCTCAATACCATACGAATCACCATCTCCAAAGGTAAAGGAATCATCACTACTCGAATTGGTGTTGTCTTCTGGAAGATAACCCTCTCTGTATTCAATAAGATTAGTCATTTCTTTATAATATCCTTCTAAAGATGTTTCAAACATATTGTCTTTAAAGTTTTTAAAATATCCTAACGCATATTGTTTAGCAAATTTCGGTTTAATTCCAGTGGAACTTGGTACCCATAGATCTGTTGGAAGGCTTACAGAAGAAGTAGAAGCTAAATGAATATATTGGTAATTTTCACTGTAAGAAGCTTTTATTGAGCTTGTTGTGTTTAGTTTGTAACGAAGTGATAGTCTTGGCTCAATGTTTCTATAATTATCATTGCTAAGAGTAAGATCATTTTTTAAGTATGTAAATAAATTTATATCTCCTCTGTGTTGAAATGATGAATATCTTAATCCTGCATTAACTTTTAAATCATCTGATAATTCAAAATCATCAGAAAAATATAATGCACCTTCATTTGAATATTGTCTAAATATTTCTTCTGGAGCAAATTCAACATCACCAGCCCTACCTGTAGCATTTCCAGGAGTGAAAATATGGTATGTGTAATTAGCACCAAACTTTATAGTATGTCGTTGATTTGGCTGATATAGAAAGTCAACCTTTGTGTTCCAGTCATTTATACCAGAGAAAATTTTAAATTCAAAATCACTTTGGGCTAAGTTGAATTCAAATCTATAATCACTGAATATTAAAGAGGTATTCATAAATAATTTATCACTAAAAAGATGATTCCATCTTAACGAACCGGTTGCATTTCCCCATGGAATTTCTATTGCAAAACCATTGTCGCTATTTGCAAAACTAAAAACATCTCTTCCAAAATAACCACTTAAATAAAGTCTGTCTCTGTCAGAAACTCGATAGTTAATTTTAGTTGTAAGATCATAAAAGTAATAGCCTGATCCAGCAAAAGCATTTGGTTCTCCAGTCTCTGGATCAACTCTATTTAAAAATGGTTGTGATAATACATCAATGTAAGTTCTTCTTCCAGATAAAATAAATGAGCTTTTTTCCTTTTGAATAGGACCTTGTAAAGTTAGTCTTGATGAAAGTAGACCAATTCCTCCATCAGCCTGATATTTTTTGTTATTTCCATCTTTCATGGTAATATCCAGTACAGAAGATAATCGACCTCCATACTCTGCTGGCATACCACCTTTAATAATATTTATATCTTTTATTGCATCAGCATTAAATACAGAAAAGAAGCCAAACAGGTGAGAGGCATTATACACAACTGCCTCATCTAATAAAATAAGATTCTGATCTGGTCCACCACCTCTAACATAGAGTCCAGAACTCCCTTCACCATTAGATGTAATTCCAGGAAGTAATTGAGCAGATTTTAAAACATCAACCTCTCCAAGGATTACAGGAAGTTGTTTAATATTACTAACTTCAATTTTAACTTGACTCATATTGGAGCTACTAACATTTTGGTCTGATTTTTCACCTGTTACTATTATTTCATTAGTAAGAATTGTATTATTTTTTAAAGAAATGTTTAGTCTAATATCCTTATTTAATTCAACAGATTTATTTTGAGATTCTAATCCTATAAATGAATATGTAATATCGTATTTTCCTTCTTCAAGAGTAAGAGAATAGAAACCATATTGATTTGTTACAGTTCCTTTGAGTGAAAGCTTATCATATATTGAAACTCCTATCAAATTTTCACCTGTTTCATCATCTTGAACGTAACCACTAATTGTGAAACTGTTTTGTGCAAAAACATTTAAACAAAATATATTTGCCAAAAAAAGTATAAAGATTTTAGATTTCATTGTAATCAGATAATAACGCAAATATATAACTTTTTTATAAATTATTTATACAAAAATTTTAAATAAATTATTTAATATTAAATTTATTTTTAATTTCATTTTCAATCTTTTGCGGGTTAGGTAACATTCTTTCTTCAAGAATCGAATTTAAAGGGATTGCTGGTAAATTTTCAGAACCAATTACAGATACAGGACTATCTAAATAATTAAAGCAATTTTGACTGATTTTTGATGCTAACGATTGTGCAAATGAGTTATTGGATGGTTCTTCGCTAACTACAATACAGATACTATGTATTTTAACTTTTTCGTATATGTATTTTTCATCTAAAGGATAAAGAGTTCTCAAATCAATAATTTCTATTTGGTCATTAAATTTTTTTGCGGCTAATTTTGACCAATATACTCCCATCCCGTAAGTGATAATGCAAAGGGAATTACCTGTATTTATATTTTTTTCATCTGCTACTAAAACTGATTTAGCAATTCCAAATGGTAAAAGATAATTTTCATCAGGTTCTAATGTTTTAGTTTTTTCTGTGCCTTTCATTTTTCCCCAATATAACCCCTTATGCTCAAGAATTACAACAGGATTTGGATCGTAATATGCTGCTTTTAAAAGACCTTTAAGATCAGCAGCATTTGATGGGTAAGCTATTTTAATTCCATGTATATTAGTTAGAATAGATTCTACTGATGATGAATGATAAGGACCTCCACTACCATATGCACCTGTTGGAACCCTAATAATGCAACTTACTGGCCATTTACCATTTGAAAGATAATTAGATCTACTCACTTCAGTAAATAATTGATTAAGTCCTGGCCAAATGTAATCGGCAAATTGTATTTCAACAATGGGTTTTAATCCTACTGCTGACATCCCTACTGTACTACCAATTATAAATGCTTCTTGAATTGGAGTATTAAATACTCTCTTATCTCCAAATTTCTCACCCAGGGTTGCCGCTTCTCTAAAAACTCCACCTAATCTTTTTCCAACATCTTGACCGTATAGTAGACATTCTTTGTGTTTTGTCATTAATTCTTTTATTGCACAAATACCAGCATCAACCATATAAATAGCTTCACTATTATCTTTATTTACAAGCTCTGTTTCTTTAAGATTTTCTGTTGGTGCAAATTTATGATCAAATAAATCATCGGCTTTAGGATCATCAGCTGCTAATGCTCTTTTAAATTCTTTTTGAATTTCATCTTTTATTTTTGCCTCAATTGTTATTAATTCTTCTTCATCAAAATTTTGACTTAATAATAACTTTTTCAGTTTTGGAAATGGATCTTGTTCTAATGCTTTTTCTAAATCATCTCTATACCACTCCATTCTAACTCCAGAAGTATGATGATTTAAAAGAGGAACTTTTGCATGTACTAAAACTGGAATTTTTTTATCTCTAATTTCAGAAAAAGCTTTAGAAATAGTATAGTATGAAGCTTCAAAATCACTACCATCTATAGAGTAGCTTTTTATTCCAAAACCTTTGGCATATGTTGCAGCATCAACAGCTCTTGTTTCAGATGCATGTGCTGATATATCCCATTCATTATCCTGTACTAAATAAAGAATTGGAAGTTGTTTGAGAGATGCCATTTGAAATGCTTCGGCAACCTCACCTTCAGTGATTGATGCATCTCCAAAAGAACACACAACAACTGGTTTTTTGTTTAAGTAAGTATCCTTAAAATTATTATCATATTTATATTTCAGTCCAAGTGCAATTCCTGTAGTGGGGATTGCTTGCATTCCAGTAGCTGAAGATTGATGAATAATCTTAGGCATATCATCTCTTTTTAGTGATGGATGAGAATAATATGTTCTTCCTCCAGAGAATGGATCCTCTTTTTTGCACATTAATTGAAGCATTAGCTCGTATGGAGTTATCCCAACACCGAGAAGAATTGAGTCATCTCTGTAATATGGCGAAACCCAATCATATTCTTTTAATTGTAACGCTAATGCTAATTGAATTGCTTCATGTCCTTTTGATGTGGCATGAACATATTTGGATGTTATCTCTTTGTTTTTTTCATAAATATCACTTAGTGCTCTAGCACTGCACATTAGTGAATATGCTTTTTTTAGTATTTCTTTAGATAATTTTTTTGACACTTATTTGCTTTTGAATCTTGCAATAGCATTTTTTGTAAAATCAGACAATACAAGTTGTCCACTGTATTCAGCTCTTTTTTCTAATAATTCATCCCAATGATCTGTGTTTGACCAGATAGCTTCTTTAAGCTTTTTCATTGCTTCAGGATTTGAATTTGTTAAATTCTCGGCAAGTTTATTTATTTCTTGATCCATTTCTTCATTGGTATCATATACTTCAGAGTATATGCCTTTTTCTCTAGCCCAAGAGGCAGTAAACCACTTGGTTGCATTTATTGATAATGTTGAATATGCTGAAACACTAGATTTTTTTTCTACGGCTGGTCCAACTACAAATGGTCCAATACCAACGGCTAATTCACTTAGTTTAACAGATGCATATTTTGTAGCAAAGCAATAATCTCCGGCACACGCCAAACCAACACCACCACCTACAGCTTTTCCTTGAACTCTACAAATTATTAATTTAGGACATTTTCTACATGCATTAATTACATTGGCAAATCCCATGAAAAATTTCTTTCCATCACTAAAATTATCAATACTTGATAGTTCATCAAAAGATGCACCAGCACAGAAAGCCCTGTCACCTTTGCTTTTAATAATAACAACTTTTACTTCATCATTTGTACCGGCTTGAGAAATTGTACTAGCAAGTTTATTTAGTATTTCTGATGGAAGAGAATTGCTTTGAGGATGAAAGAAAACAATAGTTCCAATATTATTTATTATTTCTAATGTAACTGATCCTTGCATTTATTTGATAATGTATTTCTTTTCAACTAAACCATTTTCATATCTAATAATATTTAAGTCTTTTGAGTTTGCTTTCTTCTTTTTACCTAAAATATCAAATGTTCCAATAATTTCTAAATTTAGATTATTTGTATTGTTCTCAATTCCAACAGGAGGTGGACACGGAGGTGAAACTGTAGAATCAACCTGAACATCTTTGGTAATAGTATCTACACATACTTGACCATTATAATCTTCTGAAACAATAAAAGTTACAGGATTTAAACCAGCATAATT
>Ga0222715_10000490_pt1 | contig 39380 bp, 34 predicted proteins | sample C33_9DmetaG_FD_165056 | JGI IMG/M metagenome (GOLD analysis project Ga0222715, IMG submission 165056) | Estuarine water microbial communities from San Francisco Bay, California, United States - C33_9D | ecosystem: Environmental > Aquatic > Marine > Unclassified | place: USA: California...
CTTGTGCTGTGCCATCAAATTTAAACGCATTCCAAGTACTATCAAATGTAGTTCCACTTCCAACTGTCCCCGTCAATCCATTCCCAGACTTATCCGTCACAGTCGCGGGCATGGATGTGTAATCCTGACCATCGTAATACACCTCCAACCAATCCGTGTTTGGGACGTTTGGTATGGAACGCATGATAGTGTCTGTCCCATGGGCTTCGGGGTCGTATTCGGGGGTGCCATAGTACTCGAGTTCGCCGATTGCCATGAATTGATCGGTGCTATTTTGTCCCGCTCTTTTGGTCACCTGCAGTCTGAGGTAATTGTAAAAACCCGTGGCATTGACTTGCACTTGCTCGTACGTATTACCATTTATTGTCATACCACCATAGGTGAGGCCACTAAAAAACGTCAGTTCAGACCAGTTGCTACCATCGTTACTGCCATAGAGATAGCCTTCGCCCGGTGAATCTTCTGGTATATAGGTACCAGTTTCTCTCGTTTTAATGATGAAATGTAAAACATTGATTGCGTCGGGTAACTGCAAATCTATATATTCACCGCGACGGTTATTGAATAAAGTCGCACTTGAAGTGGCCTCACCGGTCGATGAGTCATATAAATCGCCAACAGCCCACCCCACATTGCCATCTATTGTGGTATCGAACGCTTTCCAAGGTGCGTAGTTGGTATAATCATCACCGAGGACACTCGTGGCACTCGCCGTGTACCCCGCCGTCGTCGCTCCAGTCATCGCCACCCTCGGAAATTTCATAAACTTCTTAGAACGCACGTACTCTGTTACTACATTAGAATTGTATTTAATGGATGCCGTGTTTGAAACAGATCTCAAGTTCATTTCACTCACGATGTCCAAATTGTGTCGGGGGTCCGTCATACCAATACCAACATTCCCAGTCGTCGTATCCACAAACAGGTTCGCCGTGCCCACCTCGAGGTTCGATGAAACCGCCACGTTCCCCGAAACTTCGAGCGATGCCCCCGGACTCGTCGTGAGGATCCCGACACGATTTGTCGAGGAATCCACGTGAAAGGTCGAGGTGTCGACCGTCACATTCCCGGTGACTTGTAGGTCCCTCCCCACATTGACGTTCGCCGTCGTTTGCAGACCCGTCGTCGCATTCGTCGAGATGATCGTGTCTCCCGTCGAATTATTTTCGTTCGTCACGTGATCGAGACCGTACGCGGCGACTACACTAAACTGTCCTATCTCGAGGTTCGAGACGGAGACGTCCCCATGGACGTTCATGTGAAACGGGATACTCTCGTCCATCGTGATCGTGGTATCCGTGTGTTTACCTTGTGTGTATCCTACGCGGAGCGTGTCTTCGGACTCGTCGAATATGATGGCGACGTTTGCACCAGGTCTCTGAATCACAAAACCTGTATCTAGAATACCAGTCGTGTTATTGTTCGCGAGTCCGATGATCGGATCATCGACGGTGACTGTGGTACTCCGAATGGACGTGATTTCCCCAGTGACGGCGAGATCCCCCGTGACGATCAAAGAATTCGCCGTGAGCGTCCCGACATTCGCGGACCCGTGGATATCGAGTGCAAAGTTACCCGGGTTCGTTGTATGCACACCCACGCGCCCGCTCGCCGCATTCGCGTAAAGTGCGGACGCCACGGTAAGATTCGAGGCGTGTGCGTCGGTCACGTCGAGTTTGTTGCCGATCGTGACGGTCCCGGTGGACGTATCGACCACGAGATTCCCGGTTCCTATTTCGATATTAGAGACACTCACGAAACCTGTGGTGTCGTTGGTAAATTGTACGGTGTTGGAGACGGTGTTCCCGAGATTCGTGACGACCTCGAGATCATACACGGGTGCGACGTGGACGGCACCGAGGGTCACGGCAGCCATCGCGACATTCCCGTGTATCACAAGCACATTAGAGCCTGTGTCCTCGACTTGAAGATTCGAACCCACGGAGAGCGTGTTGAGGGGATTGAGATTCGCGATCCCCACGTTGGACGTGGTGACGATCTTACTACCCCTGAGGGTGGCATTCGTCACGTCTAAAAAGCCTGTTGGAGAATATATAGGCATATCTAATATATCGGGAGAGAATTATATACTTAGATAGTGGCCACAAAAATTGTTTAGGTTATTGTTCAAATTACCAGCTTCTAACCAAAGTCTAAAATTATCACCCGTGTTTAAGTATACTATCCACGAACCAGAAATATTTTCATAGGTTGATGTATTTTCGTGATACACACCTGTATAACTTGTATTAGTCGAACCAGGTAATTTATCATTATTTACTCGGGCTTGAACGAATACAGTACCACCCGTATTTCGTGATAAATCATGAAAATTAAACTGGTAATACCCTGGTATAGGAGCCGTAAATATACCCGTCGATGCGTCATAACCACCACCTTTATTAATCTGAACTTTACTGTAAATTATAGTACTTGGAGTGGCATTTGGTGGATATTCTTCGCGATGTACACTAAAAAACACCGGGCACCCCCCTCTTATGTCGCCCCGCACGTCAAGTGTTGCTCTCGGCTCCTCAGTACCCACCCCCAAACGCCCACCCTTGAAGGTCAACGCGTCCGGACTCACTTGGAAGTAGTCCTTTTGGTACGCGTACAACTGCCACACCTCGTCGGCGGTGAGGGCTCGGTTGAAGAGGCGGAAGTTGGCGATTTTGACGTTTGCATGTCTATTTATCGTACCATTATCGTTTCTAGCTCCTAATAGTAACGGTGCAGAAGAAGAAATTGATGTTATTGCTTGACCGCTACCGGTGGCTACAACACTAGAATTGATGTATAAATTTATGTCACCACTAGAAGATATGAATGTTGCTGTGACATGAATCCACTCACCGTTATTTATAGTATTATCAAGTGTTTCAGCTACAATACCCGGTGTACTAGAACCCCATATAAAAGCTCTTAGACCACCCGAATTTTCAAAATTTATACCAAAGGCGGTGCCTACATTTCCGACCCCAAATGTAGCAATATAATCATCGTCACTCATGTTTATGGGATTTATCCATGTAGACATCGTATATCCAGATTGCAATGAATGTCCAGAGAATGTTCCTTGAATGGTGTCATTCACCCCATCAAAACTGAACGCGTTATACTCGGAATCAAATCCAACCCCATTCGCGAGCGCCCCCGTCACACCATTCCCACTGAGATCTGTGACCGTCGTACCACTTCCCGAGTACGACGTGGTATCGTTCGCGTCCCAATACACCTCCAACCAATCCATGTTCGGGACGTTTGGTATGGAACGCGCGATGACGTCCGTCCCGTGGGCTTCGGGGTCGTATTCGGGGGTGCCGTAGAAATCTAGAACCCGGATGGATACACCAAAAGCAGCCGCGCTGTCTCTCTTTGTCGCGACGAGTACAAAAAACGTATAATAGTCTGTTGAGTTTACATTGACGGTTACACCGGCGGGAGTTCCCTGGCGTGCAGCTATCCCAGTGAATTTACCTAGATCTGTCCACGTGTCCCCGGATTGTTTTTTTGCATATATGTAGAACTCGTCAACCGTGTTTGCAGCAGTGCTATAAATCTGAGACACTATTCGTACATCATACAATTTAATGGGCGTCGGAACTTCTAAACCGATCCATTGACCCAGTTCGGTTTCCGATGCCAAACGTGTAGTACCACTGTAAGCACCACTTGTTCCGTTGTAATCACTACTTTCACTATACCACCCCACGGTATCACTTGGATCGTTATCAAAGGCTTTCCAAGCCTCATAAGAACCACTCCTCTGATTTGAAAATGTGACTTTATACCCATTTTCGTATGCATTGCTTGCCCCGCTCGTTAACGCCACCCTCGGATACTTAATTAACTTCTTAGAACGCACATACTCCGTGACCACGTTAGAATTGTATTTAATGGATGCCGTGTTTGAAACAGACCTCAAGTTCATTTCACTCACGATGTCCAAATTGTGTCGGGGGTCCGTCATACCAATACCAACATTCCCTGTCGTCGTATCCACAAACAGATTCGCCGTGCCCACTTGCACATTTCCAGAGACGTCGAGCATCTGCGATGGCGAATCCGTCCCGATCCCCACATTCCCATCCCCCTTGATGATCATGTGCGTGGTCCCACCCTGAATATTGGAGAACGCGATGTCCCCCGTGAGTTCTGGTTGGTCGTAATCTGTCCCCGATTCGAGACGAAGGGTCCCACTCTTCGCAAGGATCCGCGCGGCACTCGTGGTGGTCCCCTCTTGAAACCGAATCGTGGGGTCGTCTTCCTTGATGTAAAGCGAGGCCCCGTCTGGGACCGTCGTGCTCGTACCGATGCCTACGCTGGTGTTCGCCAAGAGATAACTCGCACGGAGCTTGGCGTCTTCCACCTCCAAAATACCGCCGGGTGTCTTGATGGGCATTTAATATATCGGGAGACAATTATTAAATGCGTGTGGCGAACACCGAAGGTGTTCTTGGTACGGGGTTAGTTACGAGTAACTGCGTTATTTGGGAAGACAACTCCTACGGAGTTGGGGCTTGAGGCCAAACTGGGTTCTTGGGATCGGTGGTGTTCGAGGGGAGGTCACGGAGGGCTTGCATGTACGTTTTCCATTCATCGGGAACGGGGGTGTCTGTAGTAAAAGATTTCGTTGCGACCCAATCACATTGTGTGAGCCGCTTATTGCGCTCCTCGCGGAGTTCTTTCCACGGTTGGGCGTCGATGAGTTCTTGGAGTTTGGCTTCGAACTCCTCCTTGGGGGGTTTTTCGTGCCCGTCCTCGGAAAATTTGATGGAATCCCACGTATCTAAAAATGAATATGCCGGTGGTTCATCTTCGTAGAAGGATTTCATCGCTTCAAGAAACATTGTTGCGTGGCGAGCCGTACGTTCAGTCTCGTCGAGTTCTCGAAGCATTTGTTATATTAAGAAGATAAATAAAATCCCATGAAACCGTTAAAACCCCATCCTACCCCATACAAGGAACCATTTTCCAATTTGACACGCATTCTGTCACCTTTGCGCATGTATTGGATCGTTGTCATGCCACCAGTTTGGTGTGCGTATGTACCTCCACTACCATATGGTCTTGATTGGTAATGCGTCGTCCCTTCCACTAATGAATTGTTGAGGTAAAAACTCAATTGACAAATGTAAGATTCATTTATATTCATACCGTAACAGCTGAAATAATAATGCCCAGCGACGGGTGCCGTAAAAAATCCAGTTGTGCTATCGTATCCGTAATGTTTGTTAGTGTTCACACCCGTGATCCAGCCATTGGCTCCAATATTGTTCCAAATGATTGGATCGGTGGTTGCAGATAAGTGTCCATCAGTTTTTGACGCACAAAAAAATGCAGGGTTTTTACCCATAATCGTTCCTCTCACATCCAAAGCAGCCATTGGCTCGAGAGTACCGATACCCATGCACCCATTCTTGAAACTGACGACGTCTTGATATCCATAGCCGAATCGCGCGCGCTCGGATGCATACAATTGCCAAACTTCTCGTTCTTTGAGAGATCTCCCAAAAACTCTCACGTTCCCGATAGATCCTGTAAAATTGTACCCAGCGCTTTGGTAAGTACCAACCCGTAAAACACCCGTTGAGGGTATCGATAGAGACGCTAAGGCAGCCGCTGACCATGCACCCAGGGGTTCTCCATTGAGGTACATTGACGAATACGTTGGGTACGTGCCACCTTCCTTATACGTACCGACCAAGTGGTACCAAGTGTCGGATTCCAATTTTGCGAATGCGTTGATGTCCGCACCATGATGATAAAATGAAACTTTGTTAAACGAATTAAATACGAATAATCCAGCCGCACCACCGACTGTTGAGTCACCGATCGTCGAACGATAATCGAATATTAATGGATTTGGATTGTTTGTATAATCTCTTGCAATCTTGAACCACGCGGCAATCGTATGTGATTGATCTCCAGAGAAACCCAATGTGAGCCCAGCTTGTAAAATGCCACCGTCTGACGGGATAACGAAAGCACCGTACGTGGTATCGATGGTGACGTTATTCGATGAGGCGTGTCGACCGTTTCCACTCAGATCGAGGATGGTGTTCGCGGTGGCATTCGCCGGATTGCTTGTGTAATCCTTGGCATCGTAGTAGAGCAGTAAATGATCGTCACTTGCTGCATTAGGTACGAATCGCGTGACCACGTCGGTTCCATGGGCTTCCGCGTCGTACTCCGGAACGCCTTCAAATTCTATTTCGGCTATTTGTACCGAATCTACATTTGCAGCAGTTCTGCACTTTTGTACGACGATGGCGTAGTACTGGTAATACGTATCGGAGTCCATTTCGAATTCCTGATTTACGTAATTTCTCCAAAACGAACCGACCCACGAACCGACCACGTACCAGTTCAAGTCGTCGTTCGAACCGAGCACTGTGGCATCTTCCGGGTTTCGTACATCAAGTGTTGTCCTGTTCGTGAGTCGCAGACTTTTGAGTTTGATTTTTTCTTCGAGTTTAAGTTTTATCCACTCCCCTTTGTATCGCGTACCCTGAACATCGTCAATGTATTTGTCCGATATATAGCCACCTGTCGCGTCATACGTGGAACCGGCGCTGTGCCAGCCCTGAGAGCTCACACCACCGGTGAAATGATTGAAAGCTTTCCATGGGTCCCAGTTGGCAATATTGGTACTCGCACTCGCCGTGTACCCACCCGTCGTCGCTCCAGTCAAAGCCACCCTCGGATACTTAATCAACTTCTTAGAACGCACATACTCCGTGACCACGTTAGAATTGTATTTAATGGATGCCGTGTTTGAAACAGACCTCAAGTTCATTTCACTCACGATGTCCAAATTGTGTCGGGGGTCCGTCATACCAATACCAACATTCCCTGTCGTCGTATCCACAAACAGGTTCGCGGTACCAACTTCAAGATTCGACGAAACCCCAACGTTCCCAGTCACCGTCAAGTTCTCACTCACCGCCAAGTTCGCACCCACATCCACGTTCTTTCCCGCATACACATTCCCCACGACCCCAACGCCTCCCGCGACCTTGAGTGCACCCGTAAACTTATTCGTCGACGCGTCCGTGTTCGTGATGTTGATCGCTTGGGCGCTGTCCCCACCCACGGCCGTCACAGAATCGAGGTCAAATGTTTGTCCGAGCGTAAACGATTGGATCGTAAACGTATTCGCGACGCTGAGGTTTCCGTTGATGTTTACGTTCAATGGATTCCCCGTATCCATTGCGATTTCTGTTTCCTCCGCATTGCCGAGTGTGTATCCAATCTCGAGGTTACTCGTCGTTTCGTCGTAAATGATGGCGACGTTTCCACCACTCGGTCGGGTCATGATGAGCCCGAGGTCGTTGACGGGAGACACGAGGTTATCTTTTCCGATCTCTATGATGGGATCTCTTATCATGAGATTCTGTTGATCGAGTGTGACGGTAGTTCCAGTCACGATGAAATCCCCTTGAACCGTGAGATCCCCTGTGACGGTTCCCGAAGATGCCGTGAGTGCACCCACATTCGCGGTTCCGTGTACGTCCAAACGCGCGGTGGGTGTATTCGTGCCTATACCCACATTCGAGGTGGTCACATCCACGAAAAGATTGGCAGTACCGACCTCCAAGTTCGATTGGATCCCGTTATCGAGACTTATTTGTGCCGTGGTGTTCATGATACCCCCGTTGATGGTAAACGATTCCGCGAAGATGCGCCATTCCCCTATATTTACGGACGTACTACTCCCGGCAGATTTTGTCGCGACCAAACCATACTTTGAGTACCCATTCGTCGCGTTCACAGCGAATTTACGCACGTCTGTGACACTGGACGGCGTGACGTCGCTCCAGTTCGCGACTTCCGTCCACGTGGTTCCGTCGTTGGAACCATACACATTTGCTGAGCCAGGGAACGACGCCGCGGTCACCGCGGGTGTGATCGCGATGTGTCTCACTGTCGCCTTATACGGAAAGTCTATGCGAATCCATTCGCCGTATTCGGTCGAGGACGACAGTCTGCTCCCAATAGAGGTGTTATATGTGTTATTCGTCCCTGTGTAGGACGTCCCAGAAGTCCAGTGCGCCGAAGACTTATCGAATGCGTTATGTGCGTCGGATGCGGACGTAGACACGGCGTAGGTGCCGTGATTGTCTATGGCAGTAGAAGCACCCGTCAAAGCCTCGGGTGGTTGTTCGGACACGACCGAAAATTTGTTTGAAATGAGACCCCCGGAATCGAGCATCTCACCCGTGACTGCGTCATACGTGACGACGTTCGTCGCGAACTCGGCGATGCGCATGTTTGGAATCAAAACATTCGAACCAAATTTGAGGTATCCACCGAGTTCTATGTTTGAGCTCACATTGAGACCCTTAGACGCATTCGTCAGTACGATAGTATCACTCGTTTCGTTAAATTCAGCAGTCACGTGATGTAGACCATATGAAGGAACGATCCCTATTTGTCCCAAAGTAAGAGTCAACGCGTCCATGGCCACGTTTCCGTTGACGACGAGCACGTTAGATCCGACATCGTCGACGTAGAGATTGGAACCCACGAATAGATTCCCGTTTACGGTCACGTTATCACTGAACGTTTTATCACCTGTGAGCGTGATTTCTCCACTCTCTATGTTCGTGATTCTAGAAGAGTTATCGGACAAGTCATTCGAAATAGTCGTGATTCTCGAAGAGTTATCGTCTAAATCAGTAGAGAGTGCGACGCCCTCGAGCTCCGTACCTTTGCCGATGAAATAGTTTGCTTCCACGTTACCCGTGGCGACGATACCCACGTTTGAATTCGTGAACTGTACCGTGTTTGATGTCACGTTTCCGTTCGTGGTAATCGTTTCCAAATTAGACGCGATGTTTGATAAGAGTCCTCCGTCCCCTTCGTATATCTGTGCATTTATGGTACCCACGACATCCAATTCGTATGCGGGTGTCGTCGTACCAATACCCACGCGCCCGGTCGTCGTATCCACAAAGAGATTCGCGGTACCGACTTCTATGTTCGAACGGTAATAGAGTGAGTCCGGACCGTCGGTCCAAAGGGAACTCATGAATTCCGAACCACCTTGGTAAAAGTTACCCGTAAAGTTAATGTCCCCCTCGACATCGAGTGTGTACGCGGGTGTGGTCGTGCCTATACCGACGTTTGAGGTCGTGGTATCGACAAAAAGGTTACCGATACCCACTTCCACGTTGGAACGGTAATAAAGGGATTCGGAACCATCGGTCCAAAGGGAACTCACGAATGGCGCACCACCTTGGTAGAATGATCCCGAGAGATTGATGTCCCCACCAACATCGAGTGTGTATTGTGGATCTGTGACGCCTATACCCACACTTCCCTGTTGGAAAACGACGTTGGATTCACCCGCGTAGGTCCACTTTGTTCCATTCGTAATCTTGAGGTTACGAATCTTACGACCATCGATGGACGCTGAAGAAAAGTTTATGTATTCGCCGTTGACATAGGGTGTCTCGCGTTCAATGTCTTGGTAAAAGAACTTTCGGGATGCACCCAGACTGATGGCGATTCGACCACGCTCGTAATTAATCGCGACCTTTTGCCAGTTTTCCGTGGCCGTGAAAAGTCCAGAGACAGTGGCTTCCGTGAGCGTAGTTCCGTCGTATTTGAGTGTGATCTTGTCGTTATCGTCATTAAACGTAAAAGAGTACCCGTTACCACCGATGTTTGTGCTGCTAAAGATGTTGGAATAGAGCGGACCCGGATTGGTTCCCGATCGAATATCCATCTCGAATTCCATCACCCACGAATTGGGAAGCTTTTGACCCCAATACACGTACCCATTGGCGAGATCGAGGTAGCCATTTCCAGTGTCTCGAACCCCTGGTGTACTTGTAAATCCGGTGAATGTCGTCGTCGAAGCTTGGTCATCGTAGATGAGGATCGCGTTGGATCTCGTCACATTGAGGGCGGTGTCAACACCCTGAATGTTGGAAACCTCCAACTTGCCAACCCGCAACGTGGCATTCTTAATATCTAATGTCCCAACGGGAGATTGTATAGACATTTAATATATCGGGAGAGAATTATTAAATGTGTGTGACGAACACTGAATGTGTTTAGTTAGGGGCTTCGGGCCACACAGGATTTGAGGGAGGTCGCGGAGGGCTTGACGGTATTATACAGCCTCCAATGCTTGCACCCGTGCGAGAAGATCCGCTAGTTGTGTCTCTAATGTCACAGTCTTCACCTTTTCAGCTTGAAGTTGTCTATCAACTTCCTGTAAAGCGGCCGTCGCGACTGTCCAAATGGCAGACTTTTGTAAAGACACGAAATCATTAACCTCTTGACCGTACACAAATAATTGATTTCCAGATATCACATTTCCCGATTCATCCACTGAACCAATCCAACCACTCAAATCTTCCTCCACACGAATGGTGTGTTCGTCTATCACCTCTACCAAATGAATGTCGCGGTCTTCACCATCAGTGCCCTTGGTTCTCATGAGTGTGGTCGCATTACTCTCCAAGTTTGCTGTATTGAAGTTTGTGAATGTGATGACGTTTGATTGTGAGACATTTGCTAATTCGTAAATGTTTGGAATGGTATTCTTTATGAGTTGTGTTGCATATGGGAGTGTTTCCCTGACTTCCTGTGCGATGAAACCCCACACGGGTTCTTCTCCTTTCTCAATATCGTCTCTGTACGTGTATATCTTTGGTTTCAATAACCTCAAAGTCTCCAAAGCACTTCCATCTTGTACATCCACTATATTGTCCTTGATACGACGGTCGCTAAAGACTTGTAGTTCGGAACACGCTATATGAGCCGATGCATACATTGATAGTGGTCTTGAAGTAGTGGTATAAGAATTACCACCACCTACATTGTAATACTGTGCCCCCAGAGTGTAATTAACACTACCATTGATGTGAAGTTTTCCTTGAGTTGGATTCGTCGTCCCAATCCCGACGTTGCCATTGTTTTTTATGGTCATTCTTTCAGTTACAAGGGAAGCAGGATCAAAATCACTACCACTATCTTGTCTCGTGTAAAATTTTAGACCTGTACCTGCTCCGGACGTCGCATCTGGGTATGCTTCTATTTTCGCATAGCCTCTAGTATATGTAGTTGAAGCGGGTTGTATTATTATAGATGACGCTATGTCAGCACCACCTGGATTGCGAACATGTAAAGCCGTTGCCGGATCATCCGTCCCAATGCCGACGTTGCCCGCGTTATTTATCGTTAATTTTGCATACGAGGGGGTCGCGTAAAAGTCGGGGAGGCCACCCGTATTACTTCCAGTGTGACCTATTTGAAAATCTCCTTCATTGGTGTTGTTTGTTCTGATGGCCCAATTTCGAGCACTTGATGATGCTCTGTCTACTTTAATCATTATCGTACCTGCGACATCCAATGTAGCACCTGGATTCGTCGTCCCAATGCCGACGTTGCCACCCGATTCAATGATCATATTTGGGACATCGGTTTCATATTTGTCTCGGTTTGTGTAGAATCGAAGATCCATAGGACCATTTGTACCAGATATCTTAGCTGACATCCCAGCATAATGTGGTGGATTTCCGTCTGTATCAGGATTTTTGAATAAATAGGCACCAACGAAATCACCAAGAGTTCCAGTGGTATCATCACGTGTGGCGATATACTCAAACCCCGTAGAACTCGAACCTTCGAGGCGTTGACCCCCATTTACTCCCACCGGACTCGCCGTCCCAATCCCGACGTTGCCAGTCGTCGTATCCACAAATAGGTCCGCGGTCCCTACTTCTAAATTTCCTTGGATACTCACCGCCAATGCATTTGAATCTAGTTCTATCGTCGTATCATTCGCTCCACTCAAAGTGTACCCCATCTTCAAAACATCGGCACTCTCGTCGTAAAACACGGCGACGTTTGAGCTCGATGTACCATGGCGCGTCATGACGATACCCAAATCACCCGTGTTTAGATTATTTGAACCCAATTCTATGATTGGATCTGAAACCACCATGTTTATTGTGTTCGCAACCAATAAGTCTCCTTTCACGTGAATATTTGATTCGAACGTTACCTGTTCTGTGAATGTTTTTTTACCCCTGATGTTCGTGTCACCAGATTCGAGAATCGTGATCCTCGAAGAGTTGTCACTCAAATCATTGGCAACGGTCGTGATCCTCGAAGAGTTGTCACTCAAATCATTGGCAACGGTCGTGATCCTCGAAGAGTTGTCACTCAAATCATTGGCAACGGTCGTGATCCTCGAAGAGTTGTCGCTCAAATTCAACACCAAATTATCAATTCTTTCCACGTTGGATGTTAAGCCAATCACATTTGATGATTGAATATTACTAATTACAGAACCGTCACCCGACAGTGTACCCGTGGTGCTGATGCTACCCAGTACCACGAGTTTATTTATACCGATATCGTCTACATATACATTTGAACCTATAGCAAGTGTATGTGTAGGATTTGCGTTTGAAATACCCACTTTTCCCGGAAAAGTAGTTATGTTCGTAGACGCCATTAATATTAATACACAAAAGATTTTACAGAATCGTTACCTATACTAATGCTTTCTAACTTACCATCTGGAGCCGAAGATTTATACTCCACATATATATCTACGCCGTATGCAGTCGTACCCGTCGCACTCGGTTCGAGTATGACCTGTGTCGGTGTGGTAGACACGGTTCCATTCCATGGTTTAGTGTTCGTGTTACCAAACACGGAACCTGGTCCGGTCGCGATATTGAGTGACGACGTCGTACCATCTCTCGTACCACCCTGAACATCGAGACTCATGGTACTGACCTCTTCGTTTCCATGTGTGAGCTGCGCTGTGATTTTCGCATGGAACACATTGGATGCAAAAGTCATCGCCACGTTTGCGAAATCAATGGGTACGCTCACGTTACTATACGAGTAGTGTTTACACGCGAATGCATCCTTGTTTACGATGATACCACCCGAGGACACTGTACCGACATTAGAGTCCAAGAATTGGACGACTTGTGCAGTCGTATTTCCCTGTCCAGTGACTTCTTCTAAGTTATATGCAACTGTAATTTGAACAGCGCCCAAGGTGATTGTACTCCCGAAAGATGCGTCGCCGTGTACGACGAGTACATTTGAACCATCGTCGTCTACATACAAATTGGATGCCACACTCAAATCGTGTTGTGGTGTGGTATTCCCTACACCCACTCTGCTTGTCACTATCAACTCTCCATCTGTGTACACGTTACCCTTCGTGTACAAAACGTTTGAACCCGTATCATCTACCCACACGTTTGTACCTATATCCAATGTGTGTATTGGTGAAATGTTTGCGATACCCACGTTTGCTGTAGTCACGAGACCCGTAGTTTCATTCGTAAACTCTACCGTATTAGATGATGTGTTTCCGTATCTAGTCACGTACTCGAGTGTATATCCAGATACGATCTGTATGCTATCGAGTGTCATCACGTATGCCGAAACGTTACCTTGGATCGTCAATACATTTGATCCCGTATCGTTCACACATAAGTTCGACCCAACACTCAAGTGGCATGTCGGATTTGAGTTCGCTATGCCTACGTTACCGGTAGTCACGATGCTCGTCGTGTTTTGAAATTTCACGACGTTTGCACCCGTTTCGTTACCATTTATGAGTACTTCTTCCAACGTGGATACGACATTTGAAAGTTTAGAACCATCCCCTATGAAATAATTCGCTTCTATGTTACCGGTAGCTACGAGACCTACATCTGTGTTCGTTAAGAGTATGGTGTTTGAAGATGTATTTCCATTATTCACGACATCTTCTAGGGTCGTGACGAGCCCCGTCAAAAGAGAGCCGTCACCGATAAAATAATTCGCTTCTATGTTACCCGTCGCGACGAGAGATACATTTGCGTTTGTCAATTGAACCGTGTTTGAAGATGTATTTCCATTATTCACGACATCTTCCAGTGTCGTGACGAGCCCCGTCAAAAGAGAGCCATCGCCAACAAAATAGGTGGCACTGACGTTACCTGCGACCGTGACCACATTTGATGCGTCGTCATCTACATAGAAATGTGTACCAACGCTTAGATCATGACCCGGGAGTGTATTTGAAATACCGACGCGTTCATTTACGACCAGATTGTTTTGTACCTCGACTTTACCTAAAATGTCCAAGAAAAACACATTACTGTCGGGTAACACGTGATTATCAGTCACGGTATTTTGTGTGTATCCCATAGAAAATCTATCTTCATCCCCGTGGTGTATCAAAGCCACGTTGTGACCAGGATGTTCCATGATGATACCTGTATCAAAATCGTGACTCGGGTTGTTGTTTGCGAGACCCAAAATACGGTCTTCTATCACGAGACTATTTGAAGATATTACATATGAGTTACCAGTGACTATGAGATCTCCGATGATCTCAGTGTCTGCGGTAATGATGATATTTCCGTTATCTTTGCGGATCGCGGAATCTACGAGGTAATTATCGGCGCCAACGATTGGAATGTAATTTTGAGTGAGTCCACCTATGGAAACGTTTTGGGTCGCCGTAAATCCAGTCGCACTTATTACGTTAGTAACTGTATTACCTGTGTTTACGACCTGTTCCAAAGTTTGAAGTTTTGTGAGTAGGTTTTCGGGTGCGATCTTTTTCATGTCATTATTCGTTTCGTTCACGTACACATAGTTAGGAGCCGAAGATATGGGTGCATTTGGAATGTCATTCGAACGACCCACACCAGTGACGAATATGATACCTTGTGACGGATGAGCTTTCACGACAATACCAACATTTTGTATCAGATCGGTTAAACCATATGGTTTAACGTTCGATAGTTCACCATGATTTACATTGCTTACATACACGGTTTCACCTTCAATAAAATCAGCCGGAATTCCATCCGAACGACCAAAGGATACACACGTACCTTGTTCATTTATCGCCAAATCATTCTGTAAAATACCGATAGCAGGCATACGATTCGGGTCTGAAGCGTCTGCCAAACGCACGTTGAATATATCATTACCCATTGATCCAATCGCATGAACAACATCACCTTTTGACATGGGTGATCCATTTGTATTTTTTACACGTACGACTGCATGGTCTAAATAATCATTTACCCAAGTACTACTTGCTGTGTCGTATGTGATGATTTGTGAGTCTGATGCACCCACAATTTCAATATCATTGAGTTGTCCCAAATTTACACCCACATTAGACGTAAGATTGGTCACAAATGCCGTTGTTGGATTTGTAAATTGAAGAATGTTGGACGTTACATTTCCATTATCCGACACTTCTTGTAAAGTTGCCGCGATGTTAGACAAAAGTCCGCCATCACCGAGAAACACATTAGCCGTGACATTTCCACCGACCACCACGTTTGCATCCACTTCTAAACCAGTCACTGCATTGTTCAAATGGAGTGTTTGGGTGGTCACATTTCCATTCAAAGCGATTTGTTCCAAATTACTCGCGATGTTAGATAGGAATCCGCCATCACCAATAAATGATGATGCAGTCACGTTTCCACCTACTATCACGTTCGCTTCCACTTCTAGACCAGTCACCACGTTGTTCAAATATAGTGTTTGGGTGGTCACATTTCCATTGAGCGCGATTTGTTCCAAATTACTCGCGATGTTAGATAGAAATCCACCGTCACCAATAAAAGTTGTCGCAGTCACGTTTCCACCCACGATTACATTCGCCTCCACTTCTAGACCAGTCACCGCGTTGTTCAAATAAAGTGTTTGGGTGGTCACATTTCCATTGAGCGCGATTTGTTCCAAATTACTCGCGATGTTAGATAGAAATCCACCGTCACCGATGAATGTGTCTGCCGTGAGATCACCATACACGTGTACGTTGATCGCGTTAGATGTATCCGGTATTAATTCTGAATCTTCGTGTGAACTCAAGGTGTGCGAAATGATGAATTCATTACTCGCACCCCTGTAACCGAATGCCACGTTCGAATTTCCTTGATACACGAGTACTATGATACCCGTGTCTAACGAAGAGCTCGTGTTATTTGCACCAAGCGCTAATATTGGATCTTCTACGAGTAAATTTTGTGTGGAGAGATACGTCGTGTTTCCGCGAACTTCGAGGTCTCCGTAAATGAGTGTATCACCGGATACAGATAAGCTACCCGTAAAGGTCGCATCGTCCCCGTAAAAATCAACGCCGGTGATGTTATCATCCGCGAGTATCTCACCCCCGACGTGTAAAGTCTTTTGTGGTGTCGGTGTGTTTATACCGACGCTCCCGGTTGTAATGAGAGACAATGAGTTAGATATAGATATGGTTCTGTCTGTCGCGTTACCGTATTCAGTCACATGCTGAAGACTGATGTTTGATATAGCGCCACCATCACCCGTGATGACACCAGTAAACACGGGGCTTTCTATGTTTGCCTTTATGGCCACGTTTGATTGAATATCCGCACGAAGGGCGACGGTATTCGCAGCCATTTCACCACGGATGATGGATAGGTTAGAGTGCAAATCCGCTCGAAGTGCTACTGTATTTGCCGCCATTTCACCTCGAATGGTCACGGTGTTTGCCGCCATTTCACCTCGAATGATCGCCAAGTTGGAGTGCAAATCACCTCGTAAAGTCACCGTGTTCGCCGCCATCTCATCTCTCAAAGTGAGTGTGTTTGCGGCCATCTCATCTCTCAAAATATCCACGTTGGATTGTAAATCTGCTCTCAGAGTCACCGTGTTTGCAGCCATCTCACCTCTCAAAATATTCGCATTCGATTGTAAATCCACCCGTAAGGTGACAGTGTTTGCGGCCATCTCGTCCCTCAAGATATCCACATTGGATTGTAAATCCGCTCGTAAAGTCACCGTGTTTGCAGCCATCTCACCTCTCAAAATGTCCACGTTGGATTGCAAATCCGCTCGTAAGGTCACTGTATTTGCAGCCATTTCATCTCTCAAAATGCTCACATTGGATTGCAAATCTGCTCGTAAGGTCACTGTATTTGCAGCCATTTCATCTCTCAAAATGCCCACATTGGATTGGATGTCTCCTTGAAGAAGAATCACGTTGGCGGTCAAGTCACTAAATTTCACTACATTTGAAATATTTGAACCGTCACCCGTGATGTTATCCGCTGTGAGGTTACCATACACTCGCATTTCTATGGGATTTGACGTATCCACCGTGATGTACCTATCACTCGCGGAACTATGCGTGTATCCAATCACATATTCATTACTCGACTCTATGAATGCCGCGGTGACGTTAGATTCTGGGCGCGTCATCACGAGACCGAGATCAAAACGGAAATCTGAATCCGTGTTATTCTCCCCAAGTTCAATGATGGCATCTTTCACTCTAAGATTTTCTGAAGAAATGAGTGTGGTTTCACCCAAAACAGTCATATTACCGGTGATGTACACATCACCACCCACAGACAATTCGTGCATTGGATTTGAATTTGCGATTCCCACGTTGGATGCGGTCACGAAACTCGTCGTAGGATTATTAAATTCTACTGTTTGTGTCGTTGTGTTTCCTTCCTCTGTGACACCCTGTAGATTCTGTGGAGCCACAGTGGCCCCAGTATCTATGATTTCTTTTGTGGTTATATCGTAACATAATGCATTCGATGTAAACCCCGTGTTTGTTCGAATGGGTGCTATATACAAACCCCCAGCTGACGCCTCTATGACGTTAGACGAAGCATTTATAATTATGGTGTGTAGTGCTTGTTCATCTGGAACATGCTTACCTATCCTGATCCTCTCGGATTTTTCGATAGTGTTAAGGTTTTTCACCATTTATATTAGAGCTCATTTTATTTCTGTCCATCCAGATCTCTTATAGACGTAGAGTGTGTCGTTTTCTATTTCGTATACCATGAGACCTGGCTCGGGATTTGGTATATTTTCTATGTCCGACAGAGTCATTCTAGGCAATAAAAACCCACTCGTTTTAGATTCGAGTGTGAGAATAGCAGATGGGTGACATTTGTGTGTGCCCAAAGCTAATTTACCATTACCGTCAAGAGTCATGTTTGAATTCAATTTACCGTTCGTACCCCTCGTTTTAAAGACAAGACCACCTGGATTACCCGCCGTCGTACCATTATTCGCTTTCGTGTATCCATTGATCTCCGCGAAACCGTTTATATTCAATGATTTGACTTCACCCAATCTAGATGTTACCTGTGGTACTCCATGTGTAGAAAGAGTCCCAGAACGCACTCTCTCAGTTTTTATTTCGTTTGCGGACACCGTGTTATTCACTACGAGGTGTATGTCCGTCACGTTAGAACACATCATCACGTGTTCGAGAGATACATTCGAAATTAAGTGTCCGTCACCTTCGAGTGGTGCATCTTCGAGTGTTTGTATGCGCTCGCGTATGAGTGGTAAATCATTCGTCAAATCCAAACCGGATTCACATGCATTTACACGTTTTTCAAGTGGTTCAAATCGTGTAACCTCTTTGTGTAAATAATTGAATGTATCCAGTTTAATTTTAATCACATCGACTTCATTGAATCTATTGAGTGTGTTCTCCACAGCTGATATTCTATCTGTATTGGATTCCACGACCGGTACGATCTTTTTAGTTTCGTGAATGATGGGTGTTTGTGTGTTTATAAAGTTCACATCTTTTCTGAGTTCTTGAATCTCTGGGAGAACTCGCACCTCTTTTCGAAGCGTCGCTATATCATTTTCACACACAGATATTCTAGGAAGTTCTTTTTCGATCGTAGACACACGTGGTTCTACGCGAGACACTCTGCTTTCTAGAAGTGGAATTGCGCCTTCAAGTGGTGAGAAACGTTCAGTCTCCTTTTTGAGTGCGTCTATTTCCGCTTCAAACACGGGTTTAGCTTTTTCAAGTGGTTCAAATCTGGGTGTTTCCTTTTCGAGTGCCGATACTCTCGCGTTCGTCGCGTCAAGTTCCACTGATTTTGTGATTCCATGAAGTGTCGTGCCGTCACCGTAAAATGATCTAGCGATAACTTTTCCGTCCGAGTTTATATTTCCTTTCGCGTGTATGCGATTGTTTACGTACACGGAGCGCCCAACATTTAGGTCATTCGTGATGTCTAATATGTTGAAATAATCATTAAAATCCGTGATTTGATTGAGTCTGATATTAGACAAGAGGCCGCCATCTGCTTTGAGATCACCTATGACGTGTAAGTTTTCCACAACTTCACCTATGTCTATGTTTAAATCATACTGGACATTAGACAAGAGTCCGCCGTCACCCACAAATCGCGTGGCTTCGATGGATCCATTGAATTTGGTACTTTCACTCACGGTCAAAAGACCCTGTTTTTTATCGTGTAAGACACGAATGCCATGTATGTCTAGTCCCACATCTGCACTCTTTTCACATCCTTCTCCCACGTGTAACACCGGGGTGTACACATGTTGTTCATTAATCATGGACGCGTTGACAACTTCCAAGTTTTCAACTTGGAGATCGCGGAGTTTTAGTTTTGTTCCTCCTATGTCTACTACCTCTTTCGTGATCGAATCATACGCAAGTAAGTTCGACGCGTTTGCATTTCGTATTGGACTTATGTATAATCCGCTGTGTTTTATATCACGAATGGTTTCATCTGATGCGTTAAACACAATGGAGTTTCTTGGCTGACCGGAATCCGTGAGTCTTCCGAGTCTTACCGTATCGGTAGGCTGATTCAAACCAGAATTCTTTACCATTTAATATAGCGATGCATTTTAATTTGCGTATACTAAACCGGCCATACCATTTTCAACTCTCAATATGTTGTAATTGACCGCATATATAGGGTCTGTAATGTTCATACTTTCACTGATAATCTTTGCCGAATCGAGACGACTAAAGTTGAGTGTACCTGTAGGTTGTAAGGAGCTCGTCAAAAGACAGAAGCAATACAAAAAAATATCTGGAGATGTCACAAAGTTCGTGTGGTAATACGCCATCACGTCTATGAAATGCGGTTTCGCCCATCTAAACTTACCTATATCGAGACCATTTATGTTTAATTTAACACGGTTGGACTTAGATGTGAGTGCGCCATTTGATGTTGTGTCGGAACACGCGATGTATTTCACTGGATGATTAAATGTAAGATCTTGAATCTGTTCACCCGATGGAATGTTCTTTTGAACTTGGGTGATCAACATTTCGTGATTTCTAGACGCGATGTTGCCGCGTTCTTCGTTATCCAAATAGTAATAGTTCGCATATACATCGTAGTTATAGTTCGAATTGACACCGCTTCCCCAATATATACGCAATTCTACGTTATGGTAATGAAGGGCTACAATTGGTAGAGCACATTGTGGACCTTCGCAGAAGAAGAATCTGAGGGGATAAAAGTACGAACGAGAGCTCGTACCACCTGGGTGTGGACCATTTGAGCTCTTCGTGACGTTTTGAGCGAATGTATCTATGGCTATATTTTCTGTAAAGATTGAATCTTGTGAATCTATGAGATGTCCACCAATGTAAAGCTCAACTTTATTTATGATCTGGGACCAATCAGCCTCATCCTTAGCTTCGTTATTGTCGTCCATAGATATGAACACATATCCAAGCATATCGCCGGTCTTCTCAAATTTCACGGATGACATGGAGTCACTTTTCACATTCCCCTGTAACAGTTGTTTTTCAACGGACTGTGAAAAATTTGAATGCCGTTTAAACGTCGACGAGAAAAATGAAATCTCTGGGGAACCCATGATGTGTTCATCTTGGGCACCGATGGCTATCAATTGAACGATACCCGCCGACATTTATAATAATAAAAGGTAAAAAATGTACGTACCTAACGCCCGGACTCTACGAAGGGCATATTCCTGTTTTTGCAGACAAATTTAAAAATCAAAAAGTTATCGGCACCATTCGTGATGGTGGTGCCATTTTCATCTCTGAGAGTACACGTCAACCTGTCAAGTTTTCGGATTGGCGTAACATACTGGGTCACGACATCGTATTCATTCTTGAATACAATCGGGTTAGAACCATCCTGGACCAACGTACCGAAGCCGTTGTTCAAAGTGGTCATGCTCGCTTGACCTTCGAAAATATTAGAAGTTCTCTGCGCAAAATTCGTGTTCAATTCCTGAATTGAAATGTGACATACATTAGAGTTCGCCGCATCAATTCTGGCAGCGGAGAGGCGAGCTTGCACAATGTTTTCGAGTGGTTGGCTCAAGTGAACCGTAAAAGTATTTTTACTGTCTTGACCGATTGTATCCACGATTATCGAGTGATACTCGTATTCAAAATCCGGTAGTTGTGTGCGAGTCGCAGTCACAAGAGACATTTATAATAGCTTAGATTAAAGATCCACCGATTCCACCTACGATCTTCGCGTTAGCGCTATTGCGGACAAACACTTGGTCACCACATATACCACCTGGAGACAAGGACTTGGTGTAGTAGGAAGACTGCTTGGATCCTGGAACACAGTCAATGTTGTGTGGCAAATCGAAGAGGGATGCTTCACCTTCTTCGGACGTCTCAATGTTGATTGGTCTGGGCTGGTACTCACTACGGACTCGAGCACCTGCGAAGGTCGCCAAGACCGACAAAAGACAGAATATGATGACGATGGCTGTGAGGGTGTTTCGGTTTGTGGCGTTAAGCTTCATTTATTATGTATCCAACATTTTTATATAAAGTGCGTTAAAGAATTTGGATTAGTTTCAAAGTACAGAGTAATGGACGGTGAAATCGTACTCGACCGCACACATGGTCATGTCATGAAACTAGATGATAACGAACAGGCGTTGATGGATGAAATTGAGATCGAAGTTCCACGCCCAAGACCTGTGCGACTCGCACCTAAACCTTCTGTGTATCGCCCGCCAGTGCATCAACCAGATGTTCAAGAGGGTATCGATGCCTTTGCAAATCCAACGAAACAGAGCGCTCCTCCACCACCACAAGACGAGCCAGTCGATTATGGTGAGTATGAAGAGGAATACGAGCAGCAACCATACATGCAAGGTGACTATGCGATGCAAGAAGAAGAGCGCCCTTCCCCTGGATACAAAAGCATAGACGAGGAGAAGGCGGATCTCGTAAACAAGCTCAGTCGTCTCGAAAAGAAGGGCTTTACTGTGAATAAGCGCTTGAATGTGTACTCAAATATAGACGATTTGAGAACCGAAGTGAAGAGAATCACGTATAGCATCGATGTAGACAAGTCTATTAAGTTCTCCAGGCGCATGCTGATCGCGTGTGTGACGGGTCTCGAGTTTTTGAATAAGAAATACAACCCATTTGAAATCCAACTTGAAGGTTGGTCTGAAAACGTGATGGAAAACGTGGATGATTACGATGAAGTGTTTGAAGAGCTGTATGTGAAATACAGAACCAAGATGCATGTCGCCCCAGAAGTCAAGCTCATAATGATGCTTGGTGGCTCTGCGATGATGTTCCACTTGACAAACAGTATGTTCAAGTCTGTCATGCCTAACATGAATGACATTCTCAAGCAAAATCCGGGACTCGTGCAAAACATGGTTGATGCCGTGAAGAACACGACTCCGAGAGGTGCGATGGACGCACAATCGAGTGAACCATCTGGGGATCGTTATGAAATGAAGGGTCCCGGTATCGATATCTCTAGTCTCATGGGCAACATCATGATGCCCCCAGCTCCACCCATGTCTACGTCAGCCCCGGAGCCGATCCCACAAATGGACGATGACGATGACGATGCAATTTCGGATATCGTGGATGCTCCAGAAGAAGCTGAAGATGAAGATGATTTAAAGGAGGTCAAGGTCACAGGAAGCAGCAAGGGAAAACGCGGACGTAAGAAGAAGTCCGTTGAAATAAATTTGTAAGCGTACAGTATAAATGATAGGGTACTGCCCCATCGAGGAAGAACCGCCAGTGCGCGTTCCTCAGATGCGTGCTCCATCTCAGAGAGCTCCGGCTAAGAGCTCTCGAATGGAAGACACGGAAACGAACTATGTGGTCTTATTCTTTATCGCCGGCGTTCTCGCGTTGGCCGCCATGGATTCTATTAAAAAGTAAAAAACACCCTTTTACCATTCACACAGCACGTGAATCGTAAAAAGATAAATTTAAGCGTTTTCGAGGTCCTCGACCATTTCCCGGAGTTCGTTGATCGCAGCCACCGTGTATGTCATTATACTATAATAATCTAACTTGGCATATTCTTCGCCCCAGTCTTCGTAATTAGGTTCGTTCTTCGTTTCGTTCGGTGTGGCATCTTTACCGGGTATCACAACGTGACGTATTTCGGGTGCATCGTAGTATATATCCTGCGCTATAAAACCCGTTTCCACTCGCCCATCTTTTTCATACATCACCGGGTTAAGTTTTGAAAGAGTGTCAAGTGAATTTTCTATGACGATTACGTTTGATTTAATTCTTATATCAGACGTACCAGAACCCCCCAAATTTGTGATTCCAGCACCATTTCCATATAGATATTCTCCGTACACATTTCCATTTACCACTAAATTTGAATATCCACCCGGATTGTCTTCGTAATAACTCGTACCAAATGATATTGAATGTAATGGATTTGTGTTATGTATACCAACTCTAGCGCTTCCAGATGAAGGGTATGATTCTGTGATGAAATGTGTAGTTTGTGTGGGTCCATCGACCCATTCAGGTAAACCTGAACTATTTATAGCCAAAAATTGACCGGTATTACCCTTAGGTAGACGGGATAAAGTGTCGGTGGCAGAAGCATAGAGTATGTCTCCTTTTGTAAAACTTGTGATTCCGTTTGTAGATGTCACTATTATGTTACCTTCAAGTGAAGATAATCTAAACTCTATATTTAACACCGATGGTACCGAACCCCACTCCGGTATACCAGATGATCCTACAGTTAGTACACTCCCTTGTGTGGTACTTATACCCAAATTAGATAAATTCCCGTTAGTAGGTGCGTACAATAAATCACCTTTACTGAAATCGTTCGTGATACCACTTGTGTTTGTTATGATTGTTGTTTGTGCGAGTGTATCTATTCTAGATGAATTGTCGTCTAAATCACTCTGTGAAGCGACCGATGTTATGTTAGAACCATCACCATAAAAAATGCTCGCCGTCACGTTTCCGGATACTGCAACATTTCCACTTGTTTCAAATGAAGTCGTTGGGTTTGAAAAAGTGACGAAGTCCGTAGTACTACTACCCCTTGTGGTGACCTGTTGGAGCGTCGGTGCGACGGATCCCTGCCCAGATAAATTAGACAATTGTGAACCATCGCCTATCAAATACCCACCCACATCTAAATTACCACCAATTTCTATGCTATGTGATGTTGTGTTTCCGCTATCTGTGACTGTCTGAAGATTTATAACATCGTTTTTTAGTAATTTTTGTGTATCTCTCCCCGTCGAACAACACGGCATTCTAAAATTACGTTTTATTATTTTTTAATCGTTCTATGCGCTCCCTGAGTTCTTGAATTGATTTTACTACATAGGCTACTAAGTGTGGATATCTTAAACACGCGGGGCGTTTTCCCCAATCCGAATAATCAGGTTCTGGTGCGTCGTCGTTTGGATTCGCATCTCTATCGGGCCACACAATGTGTCTTAGTTCTTTTGCTTTGTAGTATACCTCTTGGGCGATTAAACCAGAACTTCTTTTTCCATCTTTGTCATACAATTTTGGTGTGAGTTTAGCTAATTTATCAACTGCATTTGATATGCTATTTATTTTTGTTTTCCGTCTTCGATCACTATATGTAAGAAGATACCCAGCTTTACCTAATTGAGAGCCAGGACCAGTACTAGGGCTCACTATATATACATTAGGATGTTGTGTGAAGTTGTCTATCACTAAAAGACTTCCATCTCCGTGATAATGACCTGTTATCTTAATAGGTCCTTGAACGTACCAATGAAACTTTATATCTTCTGGATGATAATTATTACCATTGGGATCTGGAATATAACGATTGGTAGCTGAATATTCTATACCCGCTTGATGATAAAACATCCCCTGTCCAAATTTTATATCAAATAGGTTATAACTAGGACCTATATAAATTCGATAATCAATATCTGTGATTTCATTGCTCAATCGATTCTTTATTTTTAAAAAATTACCAGATCCATCTTCGTCATGAAAAATTGGTAAAATAACTAGACCCGGTAGTGTATAATATGTTTCTAGGTTACTAGTTGGGTGTAACCACATAATGTTTTCACCGTGTTCATCCATGCGTAAAAGTCTTCCAAATCCAGTTCCATAGTCACCGAACGTAACATACGTATTATCAGCGCGTGTTTCTCTTTCTAAGTTTGCTAATTTATTTGTATCTTGTGCGTACAGTATGTCTCCTGTCGCAAGGGATGAAATCGTATTCGTATTTGTAAATATGACATTTTGTTCCATAGATGTAAGTCTATCCAGTATATCACCCGTGATATCTGTAAATTCTACGTCAACCCATTCGGGTTGGTGAGATGTAATATTGGCGAATAACACTTGATTCGTTGAACCTATGGTGAGTCTATCTAAAATCCCGTCGCTCGTGGATACAAGTAAATCACCCTTTGTAGCGTCTGTGAGTCCACTCGTATTTGTGATGATGATATTAGATTCTGTCGCCGTTATTTTAGAATCAAGTACAGAGAGTTTATACACATTCGCTACACCATTTAAAAATTCACCATTCCCAATGAGTTCTGAACACGTCACGTTTCCGTTTATGATTACGTTTCCGCCGACGTACACGTCTGAAAATGATACCTTGTCGCTCGTAGACGGGCCGTAGCCTGTGACCGTTTGTAAGTTTGGCACACCCGGATTACTAGGAACGTCCGTGACGAAACCGGCGTCTCCAAAAAAGAAACCGTCTACGTCCACGGAATCAAACACCCGTATTCCGTGCGTGGTGACATTTCCCTCGTCTGTGACTGTTTGTAAATTTGATTGCAAACTATATATGTCATCGTAGTACTTTCTATACGCTCGACCCCTCGCATCACACGGCATCTTGTAATTAGGCTACAATTTTATCAGACACTGCCCTCGCGCGAAGTCATCTGGTTCTTCCTCTTTCATTTTAGGCATTTTGAACCCACCCTGTTTATACACACGCAGGCGTTTGTTATACATGGCGTGACACACCGACCACTGATCGAATATATCATATATGTTTGGGTTGTTCTTCTTCCCTTTAGTCTCACGCATGATTCTACCGATCGACTGCACGATGTCTGATTTAGGTGTCGCTAGAATCACTGTGTCAAGTGTCGGTATATCCAGACCTTCGTGAGCTTGACTGAACGTCGCGAAAATGATCTTCTTCTTACTAGATTCAGTAAGGTCAGCCTCCTTCATACCCCCCATGTAGAGTCCAGATGTTGTGGGGAAACATTGATGTAAAAACATGCAGTGTTGGCGGCGGTCACTTAACACGAGTAATTGTCTCGTACCTCGAGTGATGCGTTTAATCAGGTCCACTAACATCTTGTTTCTGTCACGGTTCTCTGTGAGTTCCGTGATCATCGTGGAGAGTGAAAGCTTCCCGAACCGTGTACACGGCGGAGGGTCTCTGAATCGAGGACATTCAAATTCAATGGGAAACACCTCCACGTCTTGTTGATTCTCTCGTTCTACCGCAAAAAATGTGGGACCCATGAACCAGTGAAGCACCTTCGTGAGCCCGTCCTTTCTGTTTGGTGTCGCCGATAAACCAAATATGTGTTTGGGACACATCTTAAACAGGGATTGGCTGAACACTTTTGCACATATGTGATGTGCCTCGTCTACTATGACTGTACCCACGCTATCGAAATCACCGAACGAGTATTCCTTGAGGGACAGAGACTGTAACATGGCGATGACGAAATCATTGTCTAACTCCTTCTTGTTTTGTTGGACACGACCAATGGTCGCACCCGGACAAAACTGTTTGATGCGCTCCTCCCACTGATTCGCGAGGAATTCCTTGTGTACAATGATCATGGTTCGGTATCCGAGTTTACATGCGATGGCTAATGAAACGGTGGTCTTCCCAAACCCGCACGGTAAGCTGAGAACCCCGTGACCCGCGTCAATAGCTGCAGCAAGTGCGGCGTTCTGATGGGTGGCGTCCCGGAGAGTTCCGTTGAATCTGGTAGAAATTCGTGTAGGCACAGGTCGTTTATCTTCCGTGGGTTCTCCCAGTTTACTAGTTCCGTAATATCTTGGAACGCAGATTCCATTCTTAGTTGGTCTAAATACCTTGAAAGGGGGAGGAGGAAATCCAAAATCATCATTAACTATGGCCCTTACCGTGAGCTCCTTTTTTATTTCTGGGGGTGGATTATTTATGATGTATCCACTCCGTGTGAGCATTCTAATGTATTAAAGAGTAAAAACTTTAATAGACTAGAATTATGCCTGTTATCAACGTTGAATCGAATATCGAAAAGTTGACGAATGATCTAGAGAAGTTACATCAAGAAGTGTATAGACTTCAAGGAAGTCTCCGCGTGTTCTTGGGATTTAAGGAAGCGGGTCTAGAGGAGATTGATGTTCCGGACATGGAAGAGAAGGAGTCTGAATCGTCTTAATGACCCACGCGTATCCACTATGATTCGCGACGTTCCAAGCACCACTAAAATTTGCTATTAGTTTGACTTTGTCACCCTTAGCTAGAGATTGTACGGGTGTGTCACCTTCTACGGTACACATCACACGTCTGTATCTGAATGGTACTTTTATAGTCAGAACGTTACCTTCGAGTGGGTCGTCCACTCGACCTTTATTCATGATAAACCTAGATTTGGATTCATGTAGACCATGTATGTAATCACGCGTTCTATCGTTTACGATGACACGCATATACATTTTTTCGTTATATTCATACATGGGTTCATACACTTCACACTCTATAGGTATCATCGCTTTCTTGTATATATTGTTATTAAAATTAAAGCTATAAGTATGAATAGGATGTGTGTGACTAACACAGGTTGAAGAGGATACCGAGTACCGAACTGCTCGTGACAAAACGAACGACCGACCTCTATGGCCGCTTCCATACTCGAATAGGGTGTGTATCTAGGAGACATCATACCACACAGAGCCACGTGTTTGTTCTCGCCAAAGAATGGTACTTGTCCGTAAAGACTCAAAACACCCGAGGACTGTTCGAATTTCCATGTACCATCCTTCCATTCGGCACCCCACCCTATGCGTACATTTCTGGGTTCGGGAACACCGAGTTGACGAATTACCTCAGATTTCAAGGTATTTTCGTCCATGGATAACACGTGTTCGGTAAGATCACACACGACACATGAGATGGTCTTACCATCGGCGAGAACCACGGGTTGTAATCGAAGTGGCGTCTCCATACCGATTTCCAAATCCGAACGTATTTGTACGGGTTCATCGTAGTCAATCAATACGTTAATACACCCGTAAGTACTCGGGCCTATCTTTTTTAGTGCATCTTCACCCCAATTGTTACCAATTAATTTAAGTGCTTTACTATTGTCTACACACAACACGAGCAAACCATCGTTTATGGTCACACCGTCTGCGAATGTAGCCTCGTATCCGTCTTCGAGGTATTCCACAGAGTGCAACTCTGTATTAAACATGAAAGTCGCACCCTTCCTGAGAAGTGCCTGTTGCATGGCATCGCTCATCACTTTTCCGGAAACTCTCTGTGTGTACTGTTTAGACATGCCCACGTGGTCGAAACTTTTTACGAACTCATAGGCTGACATGGTCTCCCAGTCAACTCCATCCATGATGAACGTGAGTGTTTGAATCAAACGTTCACCATTCGTCGTCATGGATCCCAAAGCATCTTTGAGGGACACGGACTTGTATTTGATAGGTCGGGCGAGCACGCGTCCCGCGAGAGACGCAAGAATCCCATAGTCTTTGATACCTAAATTTTTGAAAACGGTTTTATAAACATCCGTCTTCGCGGGCTGAAATACGTCGCCCCATTTTATGCCCATCTCCCTGAAAAGACTATCTATGTTTACGAAGGCGTTATCAAACACGATTCTATGTGCGTGTAAATCACGGGTCTCTGTTTCTGGTTCCCACCACGAACCACCCGCCGATTGTTTGCGATCGTATACGATGACCTCATGATCCGTGGACCTACAAAGTTCCCAAGCTATGGACATACCTGTGGGCCCGGCACCCACTATGTGTACACGCATTTATAATAAGGTACCAAAAAATTTAAGCTGGAAGATACAACACGTCACGCGTGAGTTGGTAAAACACGAGGAGAGATATGGTCAAGAGCGTTTGGAAGTCGAGATATTCCATGGACATGATGAGTAGAAACACGTTAAGAATGACGTGCATGGGTACAGGTTTTTCTGGTCCGTATTTCGTGTAGAATCCGTACGTCGCTCCACCGGATAACAGGAGTGCATTGATCGCCGTGGCGTAGGATGGTCGATACAAGAACCACGCGGTATACAGAAGTGAGACGTAAGATATGAATATGGACCGTCTACCGAGTTCCTTCATGCTATCCACGAACAATAGAGGTTTCCTTTCCAAAAGTTTGGATTCCCAGTGTGGACCAAGGATTAAGTAGGAAACATAGAGGATCATGAAAATGTACCACATTATTTATTAGTATCCTAGAAAAAAAAATAAAAAAAAATATTTTTTTCGAAACTTTTTTCTAAAAAAAGAAAGTGTAAAAAATATTTTTTTTTCTAAAACTTTTCCGAGAGAAATCGTATGTATAAAAAGTACTTTATGGTTTATTTAGACATACCTCCTATATAAACTCCGTCATTTGGTTTAATTTATACATACCTATATTATTGTTACTACTTATTTTTTAGGATAAAAACAAAATAAAAAAAATATTTTTTTCGAAACTTTTTTCTAAAAAAAGAAAGTGTAAAAAATATTTTTTTTTCTAAAACTTTTCCGAGATTCTATTAAAGAAATAATCCGAAACATGCCTAGAGATGAACCCATTGACGAGAGCTTATAACTACCACGTGATGCGCACGGTGAGTAAGACCGTCGTGCCCGGATACAAGGGTAAAGAACCCGTCGGATGTGAAGCGGACATGCGTCGAAGAACCGTGGAACAAAGTAAAGTACATTTGATACACAAGACTGTTTGGGATCCCGAACGAATGACGTACTTCACGAAACATTACCTACCCGACGGAACTCCTTACAACGCTATGACATTAAAGAATAAAATATCATCATAACGTAAGGATGCTGACATGCATATCATCAATAAAAATAATACCACCGCACGTCAAACATAAACGTAACACGTGGAAGTTTGCTGCGGAATTTTTGTGGCGTAAGAATTTTGTAAAAAATCAATCCGAACTGGGTGCGTGGACACGAGATCAGTTAATAGAGCTCGGCCCTACATTTGTAAAATTAGGTCAGATTGTATCAACGCGCGCAGACCTTTACCCTGTAGAGTTTACACGAGAACTCGAATCTTTACAGGATAACGTCCCTCCGATAGACGTGGAGTATGTAAAAGATGTTGTAAACGCAAACGATGTATTTTTGGAGTTCGACTACGAACCTTTTAAATCGGCGAGCATAGGACAAGTCCACATGGCTAAACTAGTAGACGGTCGCGAAGTCGTGGTAAAGATAAAACGACCGGGTATTTACGACATTATGAAGAGAGACACAGATAACATACTGGACGTGGTGAACTTTTTAGAGCGCATAGGAATCGATACGGGTGCGACGTCAGGTCTCGTGCTCGAAGAGTCAATAGAGTATCTCTTGTCTGAATCTGACTACGACAAGGAGATGTACAACGCCAAACGTATGCATAAGGCATTCAAAGGTGTGAAATGGGTGAAGATACCGAAAGTGTATGATACGTTTTGTACAAATGATATGATCGTGATGGAATACGTCAGTTCAAATAAACTCACGGAGATAACAGACGATAAAGTGAACTCTAAGAAGATCTGCGAAGCTTTGATAAGATCTTACGTGATTCAGACGATGGACAAAGGTCTATTTCACGCGGACCCACACCCTGGAAATTTGGGTTTCTCGGATAAGGGTAAACTCGTGTTTTATGATTTCGGTCTCGTGATCGATATATCCGATGAACTCAAGGTAGGTTTCCAAGACCTGTTTAAATGTATCATAAACAGGGACACGAAAGGTATGGTTGATACATTGATACGACTTAATGTGATCGTACCCACGACGTCAGACACGAGTGATATTGAAATATTTTTCAAAACGACGCTCAACTATTTGGAAACTTTGGACGTAAATGCGTTTAAAAATGATGTATTAGACGACGAGATACTCATGTCACTCGCCGAAAAGAAACCATTCACGATCCCAACATCATTCGTGTATCTCGCCAAGGCATTTTCTACGGTGGAAGGTACGTGTATAAAGTTAGACAAAAATTTCAATTATTACGATTACTTGGAACCTATGATTCGAGATCAGTTAGTTGATTCGTTCGATATTCAAGACATGTTTTCGACATCTTTTGAGATGCCTTCGCGGATAAGAAACATAAGTAAGGCTGTTCTGGGTTTGGAAGAATCCAGAGCATCCATGAAAAGGTCACTAGAAAAGACAAGGTGTGAGGTGCGATACGCGCAATATAGCGTTCTGTCTGCGGTGTTTGCCAGCACTATGACGGAAAATGGACCAGCATTCGTTTTATTGTTTACAATAAGTGTGTGGTTTGCGTTTACTTCTCGTAAAAATCGATAGAAACTTCTTCCTTTGATTTCTTTTCGTCAACAAAGAAAGATTTATGGCTTTCCAAAATCTCACGGGATCGAGTCTTCTCACCCTCCGCGATTTCTGAAAGCTTTTCTCTGATACTATGGAAATCATCCGCGCGTTGTTTCTTCATCTGTTTACCGTATTTCTTGAACTTCTTGCGAATAGACGTGATATTTGCTGATGTGGAGGCTGCGATGACAAACATTTACTATTTCTTAAGATTTTTTTTAGGATGTGATTACAAATTAATATTAAGACGCTTGAGTTTATCCTCAAACTCTCTACGTTCACCCGGTGACTCGATCTTTTCACCGGTGGCGATGGCCCTGATTTCTGGTCCAGTCAAGTGCATAGCATCCATACGGAAATCCTTGAACGCCTCCATCGTGACGGGGACGAGTGGTTGCACGAGTTCGTAAATCGCGTTCGCGTATTCGCGGATCTCCAATTGCGCGTGTTCATCCATGCGAAGGTGGAGATAGTGCATGAGATTGTGGAGATTGATCTTCCAATAGAATTCTGTATATGTTGACTGTGGGAGGTTACCACGCGCCTGCTCTCGACATGCACCTTTATCGAGTAGATCTTGATACAACTCGAAAGATTCATTGAGTTTTTCAGAAACCTTAGACGTCAATGCATCACCCACGTCGACAACCCCTTCAGATCCTTGGTTGTTTACCTGTGACTGTCCACGCAGAACGTCTGGTTCATAGTACTGTTTCGGTACGACGGAGTATCTGGCGGAGAGTTCATTGATGCTGGCCATGCGGTGGCGCATATGCTGTCGAGCGATATAGATGGGCATTTTGATATGAAACTTGAATTCGACCATCTCGAATGGCGTGGTGTGCCAGTGTCTAAGGAGATATCGAACAAGTCCCCGATCTCCTCGTGAGGTTTTAGTCCCATCTCCATACGAGACTCGGGCAGATTGGACGATGGCCGCATCCAAATCTTCCCGAGGCATGTGGTCCACGAGGCGAACAAATCCGTGATCCAAGACATTCTTCTGCATGATTAATCATATAACGACTTAAATCTTTAATTCCATGACATCCTTTCTCTCAATCGCCTTAGCAAATAAGGGGTAAGTTCACCAATGTTTCCAAAAGGAACGTATCTGTAATCTATGCCTATGTTTCTACCCATTCCTAAAAGTTGCGCGGTCGCGTATCGATCCTTATCAAACCTCGTCGCGTACCTGAGCGATCGTTCGTTGTGTGTCGCGATGATGGTGTGTACATGTGGACACACGAGTGAATATGCCATCGCCTTCGCGTACTCATTGTCCACATCCGCCTTATTAGAAAATAGGCCTTCTTGTGTTCTCAAGTAGGCACCCCGAACGAGCTTCGCACCTAACATGACTCCATCTTTCTGTGTATCGTTCATGTCACACAAAAGTTCTTGCATCGCCTTTGTTCTATACATTTGGTAAGTCTTGTATACGTTAACGGTGGTTCGTGTGTTATGTTCTGCCATCATATCGTAACATATATCTGGATACAACACGTCTTCGGCATCTATACAGATTTTGACGCCGTGTCGCTTCGCTGTTTTTATGATGGTATGTGCGCAGTCCATAGCTTTGTGTTTAGATTCTCTCGACCCAAAACTCGTAAGTTTTATGGCACACATGGAATTCGGTGGGAGTGTCTTGATGACAGCCTCTGTGGTTCTCAACACGTCAAATGCGTCTCCTAATTTACAGTTTTCCTTTGCGTAATCGACGATGACCCTCTCACCCCTTTTACGTATTACTTCTAGTACACGTGGTAATTCCCGGAATGTTGCTGCATATCTGAGCATTACTTTACTTTAGATATTTTTTGTCTAAATCATTTTTCAATCCGTCTATGTCTTTGTAGTATCTTTTGAGATCTTTCATAAATCGCTTGTTTTTCTCGAGACATTCACACTCGGGTTTGTTGAGGTAAATCCATGCGAGATTAGACTTGGAATATTTGGATTCTTTTTGGTTTTGATTTGGTTTTCTTGGGATGACTTTATTTTTTACAGTCTTCTTGAGGGGTTCCGTGCGCTTCGTGAAGCTGATGGCTTGCATCACTGTGTCTGCGAGATCATCTTTCTTTTTGGAGTCTTTGAATATCGGAAGCCAGTGGGCATTAATTGGATTGGAATTCAAGAAAGCTTCGCATCGTTCGATGGACACTTTCTTACGTTTGAGATACTGGGCTTTACCTGGACCGCACACATCTGGAATCTTAAATTTAGCGTCGTAGATGATCGTCTCAGACTTAGGAGCTTTTATGACAAAGTACGCGTGTAAAAAATTCTCTACCATTTTCATTTTCTTATTCTTATCAGGTTGTTTCTCTATGAGAATGACGTCTGATTCTAGGATCCAAGGACGTTCATCTAAGTGATTTCGCATGGAAATGAATATACCATCTTTAGATTCAGGAGGGACCCCAGATACATCCCAGTTTGCGACGAGGTTTGAATTTTCATTAAATTGGCAAATAGCTAAGTTACGTATACCTACGTCTATACTAAGTATCATTGACTTAAAGGAAATTTATTTCTTTATATACTGTAAATGAAGAAGGTCAATCGATTGAATACCGTCGCAGTTTTTGTTTCGATTGCCATCGTTGTATATTGGTTGTACACACTCAGACGTGAAAACCTTAACGGTGATTCGAAGGCAATCAAGTACGTTCGCGACGCCCCGGAAGGTAAGTTCATCAATCCATTCGTGATTTACGGACTCGCAAAGGAAGAAACGAAAGATGAAGAAAAGCTCGCGCGAATCATCCCGCTCACCAAGTCTGGTGATCGTGAAAAACTCATCGCGTACCTAGAATCATTGTAAATGTGTTTTTGTTTTTAGTGGTCACAGTACACCACAGAGAACAAAAATGATTATTTAGCGTCCAAATCTGGAGATGCCGGCGTTGACACCCTTTTTCATCGCATTTTGGCCAGCGGGGGTTCTACCGAGAGCCACCATGGCGATCACGACCATGCAGCAGCAAACGATGGCCGCGACGATAGCGTATTTCATTGGTCCTGTCATGGCACCAATGACACCCGCCGCCGCATCACCAACGGAGTCCACGACCTCGGCTGCACCACCAGCCTTAGAAGCGGCGGTAGCTTCACCCTTCGCGATTATTTCATTGGCCATTTTGTTGGATGTGATGGCGGAAAGGATGTTCTTGGACACGGCTTGGGCTGCCAAATCCGCGGAAATGTTTTGCTTAAACGAGAGTGTTTCTCCGTTAAGGCAGATGGTTTCACCTATGTAAATAGTTTGATCTTGTACGTTGACGGATTCATTGATGGTGCTCGTAAGGTTTTCTGTTTCGAGTTGGGTCTTTACTATATTTTTAATTTCAGTGTTTATGTTTTGGTTGACATTTTGTCTGTCACCAAACTGCATGTTACCCATCTGCGTCTGTTTGTCGAGAGCGGCGCCTGCCTGTGCCTGGAGTTCAGATACGATTTCATTTTCTACCTGTTGGAAACTTTGAGCAATCTGCTCCGTCGTGGCCATAAAACTCGATGTGATGGTCTGATCCGTACTGATGTTACACCCAACGTTTCTCAGTACCTTGAGGTCCATGCCTTGGATATTTTGCATGGTGTTTTCGTTGACAGTCTCATTTTTAGTTACTGAATTGTACATCACGTCATTAACAACGTTCATGTTAAAGTTTTGGTTGATGGTAGAACTTCCACCTCCACCCATGATTTGTGATGTACCGAGAAAAAAATATAAACTTAAAGACTTAATATACTATTTTTAATATGTGGTGTTGGTGGTGTTGTCACCCATTTGAAGGTAATACCTTAGAATTACCATACAAGTATGATGAGAAGCGTAGTAAATTTTATACGTGTGGTGGATTTTGCTCATGGAGTTGTATGAAGAGGTACGCCATCGATAAGTATGGTATTACGCGCGGTGGGATTATATGTAGTAACATAATCATAATGCGTAAGAAACTCTATAACAAATTAGGATCCATTCGAATCGCACCTCTCCGTGAAGAACTCGATGTGTTCGGAGGACACATGACCATAGAAGAATTTAGGAATAATAGTGTCGTAGACAAAGATAAACCTAACGAGATAGACAAGAAACCCCTAGAAAGTAAAATTATACCAATTATTTCAAACACAAAGAAGATGGATGAAATAAAGAGTGCAACTGGAAAGAACGAGACACTCCGATTAAAGAGAGATAAACCACTCAAACGAAACCAAAACAATCTGGAATCGGCGTTAGGACTCATCATTAAGTCCAAAACGTAAGAGACGCTTTTGTTTATTTGTTGGCTTCGATTTAGGAAGTTCATCTGTTCGGGCACTGTGTACCCAATTTTGGCCATCAAACGCCATCCACTTGATGTCGTGTTTATCTATGACCTTTCTGCATAAAACACACGGTAGTGATATACCTTCACCATAACTGGTTTCTCGGCAAATCACTAACGTACCATATTTCCTGTTAACCCACGACGTAAACTTATGTGCCCGGTATCCCTTCTTGGAGCACGCATGTTGAAGTTGTTTGATGAGTCTTCGCTCTGCGCAACATATGCAATCACTCTGTACAGACTCGAAAAAATTTAGTAGTGTAAGTGGTGACGACCGGAAACTTCATGTTTATTGTATATGAGCGCGTTAGTTTTAAGGTGGTTGCAATTATCACAGACCGAACCTTCAAATACAAAGCAACAGTCGTCGCATTCATTTAAAACGCATATGTTCCTTTGTACAAGTTTGTTTTCAGAGTACAAAATTAAATCTCTTACGGTGTAAATTCCGTACATGACCATAGTCTCCAAAGATGGAAACTTCATCCTATTTACCAAAGCAGCTGCAAACTTTAGATACCTTTAGCATTATGGAGAAACTGTCAATCATTGGTGGAACCATTTTCTTGAGCACGATCTCGAGCTCAGAGTCTTCTTCGCCTTCATCGATTTGTTCGATCAAAGAGTAGATCAAGTCGATGACGAGTTCCTTCTTTTCTGGACCTCTCAAACCCTTGAGCTTATTGACTTCCATCATGAGCGTCGACACGATGCCACAGATGTTTTCCTTGTTGATACCCGTCTTCTTGTATCTGTTAGTCAACGCCTTCATGCGTTCGATGACCTGTTTAGCTTCCTTCGTCTTATCACTCGCGTACCCACTAATGACATTTTCTGGCGCACTATCCGCGACTTGTGTGTTCTCCATTTATGATTATCATAGAAATAAATTCTTTAATTATTAATAATGGACGTCGATAAGACTATCGTATTCGTCGCCATATCGATAGGTGTGTATCAGTTGCTCAGTGGGTTCAATGATATATACAACATGAAAGGTCTTGACGAATATGATCAGACATACGTACTCTCTGGTATTTTCACGAGTCTTCTATGGACGGTGTACCAATACAGGCAAGGTTCAAATTACTACGCCCTGTATTCCGCTGCAGGTCTTGTATTAGGTGTATACACGCTCGCGCAGATGTATCGTCGCCAGAAATACGAGGCCTAAACTCAGTGTGTTTCGCGAGTGTACCCGCGAATTCTAACATTTTACATTTTTCTTCGAACGTTAATCTTCCTGTCTTCTGTATCACATAAGACAGGAGCATTAAGAGGATTCGAATGGAATCCACCACGTGCATATCTAGTTTCTGCAAATTTTAAAAAGTAGTAATTTTCCCTTGTCGGAAACTCCTTCCATAAACTTTCCATAAAACTGACCCGCTGTGATCTGTGTACCGGTCAGGTACGTGATCACCGTATTAGAATTTTTGAATTTTTCGACTGCATCGTAGTGTTCTGCACACCAGCGTTTTAATTTATCTATGTGTGGTTGCGAACGCTCTATTATTTCATTTCTCTTTTTTTTCTCAGCTGAAAACTGAATTTTATATTCGATGTAATCATCGATATCTATGAAATCACCCGCAGTTTTTTCTGGGGGTACGATTTCTGTTTCGGCTGCCACTGCATCATTCAGTATTTTTTTGAGTTGGTCTAGTTCATACTTTTTAATATAATATTCCTCCGTGCCCTCCACGATACCAGATTTCTTGGCATCCAAACCACCTAACGTAGATATTATAGAAATTATACAACTAAATAAACACATTAACAATATAGCGACAACTCGTTTATCCATCTATTGTAGAGATAGATTAAAATTATTCAAACTTCATGTTATTCGCCGTCATTGGCATGTTTTGGGATATTGGTGTGTACGCATTTTGTCTATTTAACTTTGGGAGTTTGCCTCGGCTTCTCAACATCATGAGAATAGAACCAATCATGAGCATCAAGTATCCAATCAAGCTCACGATACCGAAGTTACGGGCAGACTTATCGGCGGAGTCCTTACACTCATTCGTCATGGCAAGGGTCATGGAAGACGCGATAGTACCGAAGATACCGAACAACACACCGAAGACGGCGGCTTCAGACTTCGCAAACTTGGCGAACATGAGCGTCGCGATGGTCGTGATGGCCATGGTCATGGTGTGGCTCATGAAACCATTCAAGTTCTTCCACTTTTGAGAATCTTGGATCTTGCTGCACTTGTTGAACGTACTGACACCAACACCGGTGATGGCGATGTAAAAGATACCCATCATGATAATTATACCGAGGGTACCATTCGACATTTCAAGTTCAACCTTAGCGTTGTTGGCGAGTGCCTGAAGCTGTTTGAGATCTACAGCCATTTTATATGTTATGTACTGAGAAATTTAATCAAGTCTTCCATACCTCTTTTCTGTTTCCATCCAAGTGACTTGAGTTTGTTGGCGCATATGTGATATCGCCTGTCGTTGAATGGCCTGTCTTCCACGTACTCTATCCATGCATCGTAATCTTCCGTGTTTTTGATGGTTTTTATGATGAGCTTGGTCACATCCATGACCGTAAGTTCATGGTCTGACGCTATATTATATATACCACCCTTCTCACCCTTCTTCCAAACCATGTCTACAGCGTCGACCACGTCATCTACATGCATGAATGCCCGTTTCACATGGGCGCTCTTTGTTCCATGAATGGTACATTTTTTGTTTTCTTTGAGGAGTTTCTTGAACTTCGGGATGAGCTTTTCCGGATATTGATTCGGGCCATAGACGTTGTTACACCTGATGATCTTGATATTCATACCAAACGATTCAATGTATGAACGCACAAGCATTTCGGCTGCCGCTTTGGATGCCGAGTAAGGGTTCGTTGGTTTAAGAACGGTTTCACTCTCTGTAAATGGTACGTCTGTGAGACTTTCACCATATACCTCGTCTGTACTGAAGTGAATGAACTCGACGTGTGGTAGGAAATATCTACATGCCTCTATGAGTACGTGTGTTGCATGTACGTTATCCTTCGTAAATGTGAGTGCATTTTCAAAAGAATTGTCCACATGACTCTGTGCCGCGAAATGAAACACGTAATCAAACTTATATTCGTGTATGAGATGTTCTATAAGTTCTGCATTTCCAATATTTCCTTTAATTATAGTCGCCTTCCCTTCGTGTATGTTTTTCACATTTGAACAGTAATCCATTTTATCAACGGTAACAAAATCAATATCCGGATATACGTCTTTCATCCGGTTGATAAAATTGGAAGCAATGAAGCCACATCCTCCCGTGACGAGAGCAGTAGGCATTTATGTATTAGAAATTAGTTGTTTTAAGCCATTTAATTACATTTAAAATTCTTTAGGAGTT
>Ga0222715_10000493_pt1 | contig 39228 bp, 35 predicted proteins | sample C33_9DmetaG_FD_165056 | JGI IMG/M metagenome (GOLD analysis project Ga0222715, IMG submission 165056) | Estuarine water microbial communities from San Francisco Bay, California, United States - C33_9D | ecosystem: Environmental > Aquatic > Marine > Unclassified | place: USA: California...
CAAAACAGATATTATTGTTGAGACCCCAGGTGGTCTAGACGAACAAAAAAAAGATGTAGCATGGGTTAAAAGAAGGCTAAAAAAATGATAGGAATAATAGTAACCCTTTTTGGTTTTTCCAATATGATTCAATTTACCCTAGAGATCCCGGTATTTTTACCACAACCTTCAACAGTGATATGTGAAGAGATGGATGAATCAAACTTTGACCCAAACTGTCAACATGAAGACTATTCAGTATTTAGAAGCTGGTGTCTTGGCAGTAGATGCGACGACCACGCTGTAAAAGGGTATGCGAAATCAATCGATGAAAACGGGAATGTTGACTGGTACACCACAGAAGAGCAAATTGATCTTGATGTAGACCAATTAGAAAGCTGGCAGATTATTAGATATACAAAAGAAGAGCTTGATGATTTAAATATTATGCCTGAAGACTGCACTTACGAAAGCGAACAAGACGGTACATGTGGGTATGGATTGTTTCCACCCCAACCATAATGAATTACTTACCATCCAACCTTGAATTTAAGGATGGAGTCGCTTTTATCGGAGAGACTTCACTACTTGATGTAGCCAAAGAGTACGGCACTCCCCTGTATGTCTATGACTGGGAACATTTACGAGATAATATTGATCACTTTACGAATGCGTTTGGAGAAGAGACATACTTTAGATATGCAGCAAAAGCGTTTATCTGTAAAGCCTTAGTTAAAGAGTTAGATGAGAAAGGATGGGGAGTAGATGTCGTCTCTGGTGGGGAGATGGCAACAGTCCAAGCTGTTACTGGAACCTTAGAAAACTCATTATTTAATGGAACTTTTAAGCATACAGATGAGATTGAGTTTTTTATGCAACATAATGGAGGCCATATCTCTGTTGATAATCGTTTTGAGATTCCAATGTTAGAGGAGGTTGCAGCAAAGCTAGATAGAAAACAACCAGTGATTATACGTATAAATTTAGATGTTGGAGCCGAAACGCATCCAATGGTGTTGACTTCAGGATATGACCAGCAGTTTGGTATCTCTATTGGGTTTGCTGAAGAGGCATTACAGCAAATCTATAACTCAAAACATTTACTATTTTCTGGAGTCCATGTACATATTGGAAGCCAGATAAAAGACCCAGATCGTTACAGAAAAGCAATGAGCGAGTGTGCAGATTTTTTGAATGCTCATCCTGCAAGTGTAGAAAGGGAGATAGTTTTTGATGCTGGTGGTGGATTCTTCTCGCCCTACGCAGGTGATGAAGTAGATCATGAATTAAAAGTCTATGCTGATGCAATCCATGATGGGATTACAGAACACTGGAGTGGATCCTATAAAGTCATGATCGAACCAGGAAGAGCCTTAGTAAATAATCCAGGAGTGATTTTATATACTGCTGGAGCTATTAAAGATGACCGTGGAGAGAAACCATATATTTTGGTTGATGGTGGTATGTCAGATAATCCAAGGCCAGCTTTGTATGGAAGTGAACATAAACTCTTTAATATCTCAGGTGGAAAAGCTGGAGAAGATGTAGTGCATGCAGTATCAGGAAGACACTGTGAGAGTGGTGATTTATTAGTAAAAGAAGCAATGTTACCAAGTGATACTGTGTCTGGAGATATTTTAATGTCTACTTCTACTGGAGCCTATACGTTTGCTATGGCAAGTAACTATAACCGAGTACCTAAATCAGGAGTAGTGGCAGTTACTAGTAGTGGTGTAGTCGAGTTAGTGAATAGACAGAGTTTTCAAGATACTTTTATCAACGATATCTGAGAATACTTATGAAAGAAATTGAATATTACGATCTTGATTGGAGAGATGATGTTGCTTATGAGTTTGATTCTAAATCTCCATTTACCGGTATTGTTGTCAATTATTACACTGAAACTGAAAAAAAACTAAAAGAAAAATTTACAACCAAAAATGGTGAAAAAGACGGTTCATATGAAAGTTACCATGAAAATGGTTCACTAAACTTCAAGGGCAAGTACTCAAAAGGAGTTTTAGAAGACGGTTCATATGAAAGTTACCATGAAAATGGTGAAATCGATGAAAAATTTACAATTGCAAACGGATTAAAAGATGGTTCATATGAAAGATATCATGCAAATGGTTCAATAAACTTCAAGAGAAGTTACTCAAAAGGAGTTTTAGAAGACGGTTCATATGAAAAATATTATGAAAATGGTCAGATTGAAGAAAAATTTATAATTGCAAATGGAAAAATAGAAGGACCTGGTGAAAGTTACCATGAAAATGGTTCACTAAACTTCAAGGGCAATTACTCAAAAGGAGTTTTAGAAGATGGTTCATATGAAAAATATTATGAAAATGGTCAGATTGAAGAAAAATTTATAATCAAAAATGGATTAGAAAATGGCCCATATGAACTTTTTTATGAAAATGGTCAGTTGATGGAAAAAAGTCAATACAAAAATAAAGTCACAGTAGGTGCATTCGAAAAATATTATGAAAATGGGCAACTATATGAAAAAGGGTCTTACATGTATAAAAAATTTACCGAAGAAGAGACAGATTATATTGATAAGACATATGGATTCGGAGAGAGCCAAGTATATAATGCAAGGCTCGATGGCCCATCTGAAACATACTATGAAAATGGTCAACTAATCAGAAAAGCTGTTTACTCAAAAGGAGTTTTAGAAGACGGTTCATATGAAATTTACCATGAAAATGGTGAGATCAAAGAAAAATTTACAATCGCAAACGGATTAAAAGATGGCCCATCTGAAACATACTATGAAAATGGTGAGATTAAGAGTGAGAGAATTTTTAAAGAGAACAAGCAAGATGGTTTGGGTATAACCTATCATGAAAATGGTAACTTAAAAACAAAAGCTTCTTTTAAAGAAGATATTCTTGATGGCCCATATGAAACTTTCCATGATAATGGTGTGTTAGAAGAAAAAAGATTCTACAAGGATGACCATATAATAGATGGACCCTACTACGTATATAGTAAAAAAGACAACTTAATTGAGACAGGAAATTATAAGGATGGTATGAAAACTGGTCCTTTTGAAAAATATTATGAAAATGGTAGTTTACGGGAAAAGGGATTTCAGAGCTTAAATGGACTTTTTAGAGAGGGTGCTGTAGAAAGATATTACGAGAATGGTAAGTTAGAATTTCAAGGAGTTTATGATGGTTTTCATCCTACAGGACCTTATAAAAGATTTTATGAAAATGGTCAAATTTGGATTGAGGGGACATACCAAAAAGGGGAGCTACATGGTCCCTTTAAAAAATTTTACGAGAATGGTCAGTTGATGGAAAAAAGCAATTGGAAAAAAGGCCAACTCAATGGTTATTTAGAATATTTTTACGAAAATGGGCAGTTATGGGAAGAAGGAAAGTTTAAAGAAGGCAAGAAAGAAGGTTTACATATAAGATATCATGAAAATGGTCAAATTTATGATCAAAAAAACTATCTTAATGGAGAACTTTTATAGCAGTTTTGACCAACTGATATCTAATTTGTAATATTATTTAATTTTTTACATTTATTCAGAAACTAATAAAGAGAGAAGCGCTCGTCAAAAAAATGGTTGTAAATGAAGTAAAGGGTCTAGTTACTCTTTTTGAGGGTATTTTAATTTTTGTTCAGTCTTATTTTGCAGAACTTTATTTGAAAAACATAGATATAAGTTCAATAAAAAGCACAAAACCAGATGAACAAATTAAGGAAAATATTATATACGGATCGAAGTTGACTATAAACTTTTGGGCTAATGATGAGACTATTAAAAATACAAGTAAATTTAATAATCAAACTGGTTGTAAATCAAGAAAGGGAAAATTAAAAAAATTTTCAAAACAAAAGAGTTAGCTTTTTTATACGCACGCAAGAATCAGTATGTTTATTTATGTAATAAAAATGGTCTAGGATTTCATATTGCGACAAAAAAAGCCATTTTTAGTTAACGATTTATAAATCAAAAATCTAATTCATTATCAAATTACAAAATTTGAGTTCTTTAATTTCAGAAAATTTTTATTTCTATAATCTTCATTGCTTTGCGTAGCACTCATAAATATACCAGAAACCTCGTACTTATTATTTAAGTAGATTTTTAATGCTTCAAGAGCTAACTCAAAATGTACACCAGTTGTTAATACATCATCGAGGATAAAGATTTTAGTATTGTTGTTATAAAAATATTCATATTTGGTATTTACTTTATAAAGCCCAGCAAGTGTTTCTTTTTTTTTCTGATATCCCATATACCTAGTATTTTCATCAACTTGTTTAGTTTGTAAAAAAAAGTCATTGGCGATTAGTAAATTATTGTCTGCTAGTTCTGAATTTATCATCTCAAGAAATAAGCTAAATCTATTATTTCTGTTTCTATTTGGTAGAGAAGTAAGCACTACTTTTGGTCCATAATCTTTCCTCATTGTTTCTGATTGAAAATCATAAATGTCTTTTAACGCTTTTTTTATAAAAGTGATTAAAAAATCTCTAAGTTTAATTACGAAATTGTCATCCCAGTCCATAATATTTTCTGATTTACTTGAGTCTTTTGAATCATGAATATTTTTTGAGACCAGCCCTCTTGGTGAACTTCCCCATGCAATATTGGATGTCTTAGGTTTAAAATATCGACTAAGGATCACAATGTTTCCGTTGCAGCCTATTTCATTAATATTCAAAAAATCTGCTTGATAATAACCTGTAGAAAAATTAGTTCTAAAACCTAATTTTTGAAAATGATCTGTAAATATTTCTAACTCTAAGCAATTCAAATAGATATTATTATTCTCGATTAAGCCATCTGGTAATTCGTTGTGCCAGAACCCCTTATTTGTGAAACTTTCTTTTTCTGTCAAATATAGTTTATCTTGCGTTTCTGAACATTTTATGTCAAAAGCTTTCTTGTCTTTTATGATTTCAATTATATTTAATATGCTGTTCATCGAAGGTTCAATAAGCCTCTAATATTTTATCCATATCTTCTGTTACAGAAAAATCTGCCAATGCTTGTTTATTCTGTAAAATTTCTATTTGTTTTTTTGTAAATTTCAAAATTTTATAATCAAAATTTTCATCGATTTTGCTGAGAAGGTATTTATTACCTTTGTATTCTTCAATGTCAAAATTTTTTCCAGAACGATAAACAGCTAATAATTTTTGAAAATCTAATGCAAATTTGGCAGTAGTCATAGTTCCCCCAGGTATAGAGCTTTGTGCAATAAAAACTACTTTAGATAAACCAGCTTGTATCCTATTTCTGGCAATATAGTTGCTGTTTTCTGGTTTTCTTGGGCTACCTGGTTCATATTCAGTAACTAACAAACCTCCATTTTCTATTATTTCATAAGCCAAATTTTTATTTGAATGTGGAAGAATATTGTCTAGTGAACTAGGTAAGACAGCAATTGTTTTCAAATTATTTTCTAGAGCACTCAAATGAGCTGATTCGTCGACACCGTTAGCTAAACCCGAAACAATCGAAACATCCTTCTTTTTGAAACTTTTAATAAAATGTTCAACAACACTTTGTGTTTCGGGAATGATTTTTCTTGACCCTACAACAGCTAAGCCAATATCAAGTTTGAGATTTCCTTTAAACCATAGGAGTAAAGGTTTACCTTTTTGCATTTGGTTCAATATTTTCGGATATCGATCTTCTTTAAAATTTACAACCATTTCATCGTCTAGATCTTCTAGCTTAGGTATCTCCTCAGGTAATTGATTTGAAAATTTTTTATAATTAGACAATCTATCTGCAACATAATCTCTATTCCAATGATCAATATCTGGATTTATATCTATTATTTTTTCAACAGTTGCAGGACCAATGTTTGGCAGTTCTAAAAAAAACTTTATATGTTTTGATTTCCACGTATATTCCTGCTCTTTATTTAAGTCAAATATTGATCTTTGTTTCATAATTTTGAGTTTATAAACGATGACTGATATTTTGCAAACCTAGTTTAATATTTATATATAAGCTAACCCACGACAACTAGAACAATATTTTATATTCTTTTTTTTCTTAAGAAACAGGTTTTCACAATACCGCGTCTTACAACTCGCACCCTCGTATTTATAGCAAATAAATTCCGAACACCACTCATCACATGTATGTATTTTGTCATCTAGCCAATCAATCAACATATCTAATTCGTGATCTGTAATTAAACTAAATGGCTTTTTTGCTCTAAGGTTATAACTTGCTCTCCAATCAAGAGAGTATTTGTAGCCATCATAACAACCAAAACACATACCTTTGCAGTCTTCATAACATACATCAGGTCCTTCATCAAAAGGTTCTATCAGTGATGCAATAGATAATACTTTATCGAAATTATTGTTCGTCTTAAGATGTTTCCAGGTTTCTTCTTCTAAGATCTCTTTAATTGCTAGTTGAATTTTAGTCTTTACAGTAACCAATACATTACTATTTTAAAACTCACATATGACAGTTTTTCGGAGCTTAAAAGAGTTTTATATGTCTTAAAAAATAAAATTTTTAGATTACAAATTTTGAAAAAACTCGAACTATCAATATTAATAGTTAGAGAAAAGAGATAGAAAAATGACAGAAAAAAACAAACCAGCAATTAATGAAAGCTTGAATATACGATTAGTTTTAGACAGGTCGGGGTCTATGAGATCATGTAAAACAGAAACAATAGACTCCATCAATCAATACATACAAGAACTTAAAAAAGAGACAATAGACGGAATCTTTACACTTAGTACATTTGATAGCCAGTCTATTGATATACCTATCCGCAGAGTACCAGTGACAGAAATGAGTTTACTAACTCAAGATATTCTTATACCAAGAGGTGGTACACCTCTTTATGATGCTATCGGTGCAGCTGTTTTTGATTTAGATCAATTCAAGTATGCTGACAGTGAGAAAAAAGTACTAGTTATAGTAACAGATGGTCTTGAAAATGCTTCACAAGAATACACAAGTGACGCTATAAAAAAGACAATAGAAGAAAAAACCAAAGAGGGTTGGCTTATAATTTATCTTGGAGCTGACCACGATGCCTTTACCCAAAGTAGAGATATGGGTTTTGACTCCCGAAAAACCTTGCATTATTCAAAACTAGACTCTAGAGATGCATTTAGAGCAGTAGCTGACAAAACTACTTCTTATTATAAAGGTCACAGACCAGAAAATATAGAATTTTTTGATCAAGAGAGAAAAGTTAGCAATAAAGAAATGTATAAATTCGAAGAGGAGTAATCTTCAAAACCATAAGATATTTTTGATTAGAAATTTCAAAAAAATTTAATAAAATTAAATTTATGAAATATTTATTTTTTGAAATTTTCATAAAGCCATGAGCCTTCCAAAAATTTATCCACCTGAAGATTTTTACTGGAAAAAAGATTTAAAGCAGGTTCTTAGATTTTTTAGAGAAAATCTAGATTCAGATTTCCATATTTTCCATGAAGCAAATTTTCATGATCCAAAAGATGGAAGAGTTAGAAAAGCCGATTTACTGATACTTACCAGAGAAGGTTTTCTAGTAATTGAAGCTAAAGCAAATTTACAAATTGAAAACAGAATGTATTTTCAGCGTTGTGGTTGTAGGTTTGATAAATCTTGTAAAAAGTGTAAGGGAAAAGGCAGAAGATTTGTCGATCCATTCGAGCAAGCTGAAAGTGGCCTGCATGGCTTTTTAGACCTCATGTTTAATAGCTCAAAAAAATCAAATATAAATAGAGTTAGAAAAAACTACGGAGTTATTTCGTGGGGTAACCTAAAAGAGTATGCAGTCTCGCCTTTAGATGTCTCTGATCACGGAGGATTTTTACTTACAAAGAGACAGCTTAAAAATACGGAAGGAAGCCTAAAAAGCAAACTAAAACAATTGATTTATTTAGGTGATGGCGGAGATAGAGTGTTTGGTGAAGACGAGTTCGAAAATATAATTAATATTTTAAGCCCCCTTGTTCAAAAAGAAGACTTTGTAGAGGAGTTCAAAGCATTATCTACACAAGAGGATGAGTTTAAAGCTTTGGTCTCTTATGAATATGAAAATGTATTTGATATAGATTCGTTCGAGTACATTGAGGGCACTTCCGGTTCAGGGAAAACAACTTTGGCAAAAGAAGTTGCTAAAAAGCATACCCTTCTTAACAGGAGATCTTGTATGATTTATAAAAATTTAAATATTGCAACCCAGATACGAAATGAATTTTTAGATGAAGGTTTAGATATAGATGTGTTCGGATTACATCCTTTTATTTTTGACACAGTTAGAAATTTTGACGTAGGTGGAAAAAATATAAATATTGTATTAGATGTAATAGAAAAAATTAAAGAGTCAGGTGAAAATTTATACAACCCCTCAAAAGAAGTATTTTTAAATAATTTCAAATTTAGTGAAAATGAATTTTACTCAGATATCTGCACAGATGCGCTTTTAGAAATTTCTAGTTCGGATGATTTTGATAAATTTGATGCAATAATTCTTGACGAAGCTCAACTCTTCTCTCAAAATCAGATTCTTGCTATAAAAACCCTATTATCTGATGACGAACCTTCAATGTTTCTTTTTGCTGATACTTTTCAATTTGTAAATTTTGGAGAAAGTGATGCAACATTTTGGTCTCCTCCAGATTCCGATATTAAGTTTAGACCACTACCTAAGCTTTTAAGAAACTATAGAACAAGCAATGCAGTTACAAAATTTATGAACACAATGGCTGGTACAAAACTCCAAATGTTAAATATTGAAGGTCAGCTATACGGTCCAGTCAAAGCAAAAAGTGCTGAGTGGGTCTTAAAACTTGAAGAAGCTGTGGAAAAATTATTGGAATATTTTGAACCAAGTGAAATAGTAGTGCTGTCACCTTCGAGAAATTTTATTGAGAATAAATTTAAAGAGTTAAATCAAGAAAAATTATTTGGCGCTAACTACATTTTAGATATTAGAGATAAAAGTTATGTAGACAACGATGGAATATTATTTTCTTCAGTGCGTAGATTTACAGGAAGACAAAGCAAAGCTGTCATTTTACTATTACCAGATGAAAAAATAATGAGAGAGGAGATAGCATTAAATTACTCACAGCTTGCATTTATTGGAGCAGGAAGAGCTGAACACACTTTATGGGTTATACACTCCCCTGGAATAGACAATAAACTTAACTTTGATGAACTAGTAGTTTAAAAAACTTTTGTTTTGGATTTATTTACAAAATCATTTAAGCTTAACTTTGAAACCTAAAACGTTTCAAAAAGCAAAAAAGCGGTACTGTTAAAGTACCGCTTTTTATTTTTTGAAATTAAAACTTATTCGTTATATAATTACGGAGCTTTTTGAAATACTTTAGGATTTTTCTTTTTGTTCTAAAATTTTTCAGATACTTAAAAACTATGAAATATTTAATATTTGTATATGGAACTCTAAAAACTAGACAGTCACGTAATAATATCTTATCTAACTCAGAATGTTTGGGTATTTTCAAATCTCTCCCAAAATATACAATGGTTAATCTTGGAAGCTTTCCTGGAATATTTGAGGGTGGAAACTCTTCGATTTCAGGTGAAATATACCGTGTATCTGAGGATGTGCTTCAGCAATTAGACCTGATTGAAGGTCACCCAGAATTTTATTTTAGAAAAAAAATCTTTGTTAATGATATAGAAAATGTATTTGCATATTTTCTTGAAAAAGAAAAGTATAAATCTTATCCTTCAATTGATACAGGAATTTGGCAGAGGTAAGTAAAGTTGGACACAAAAGTATCTAAAAATTTTGGTGTTTTAGAACGAAACAAATGGTACTGGGTTAAAAAAAAGTATTTTAATTTTAGAGATGATAGAACCAAAGGCAAAATCAAAGATGAACAGCGGGTCTTAGTTTTTTTACCCGAATTAGAACCAGAATTTAATAGAGATTCATTTTATAACATAGTGTCAAAATCTAGATTAAAAACTGCTGTTTATCAAAGAAAAGAAAACATAGAAGACGGAAGAAAAAAAGTAAAAACTAGCGAAAAACAAACTAGAGGTCCACACAGAGAACTTCTTGAACATAATGAAAAAATTCATAGCAGCAACCCTTCGTTGGATAAGAGTTTTAAGGAAGAGGGGATTTTGTATGTAAATGCATATTTTTGTGAAACTGTCAGCACAGATGCTTTTCTCGATGATGCAGAATCAATTAGTGAAGAAAATATCGAACTTGATAAAAGTTTACTTTTCTTTAACAAACAACTTTATCCACATAATGAAACAATCGGGGTTAAATATTTACGCAAGGATATTGAAAAAGGTAAGCCTGGAGTTGGAGACGAAGATAGATATTATTTTGATCAACCTGATAATGGAGGAAGAAGATTTAATGAAGGTCTCTAAAGGGTAGATTTGTGGAAATTGACTTAATATATTTGGATAGAAGTTTTAAAGAAATTGTTGAATATGATGAATTTAAACTAAATGAAGATATAAAAGACTTTATTTCTAACAGTGGAAGTCGTAAATTCGAATTTGATAATTTTTATGAATGGCTTCTAGTAGTCATTTACAGTTTTTATAAAAGCAGAGGCTTCTTACAAGATAAAAATGTTTTATATAGTTCTAAAGAACCTATAGTAGCAATATATACCACTCCCGAAAAAGATAAAAAGTTTTATATAAGTGCCGGAATGCTTTATTTTGCCTCAAATTTTATAGACACAAGACTATTAAATATTCCAATCACATTAAAAAGCAGAATAGATGAAATTGAAAAAGAATTAGAAGAGAGTTCAGATGAAACAAAATCCAAATCACTTAGTCTTCAGCTAAATAAACTTGAAACAGAATTAAGCATGAGGATTAACAGAGCACAAGGATTGAAATCTGTTTTAGCTTTTTCTAAAGGTAATATAAAAATCTTCACTAAATTAATTTTAAGAAATATGAATCAATTTACTCTAAACGTTCCGACAGACAACCAAACTCTTGATAGTGAGTATAAGAAAGCGAAAAATATTATAACAAAATCAGGAGAAAACGAATCAGTTAAACGAGCTAACCAAAAAGCACTTGAATATTACAACGTTGAATTTCATTATTTTTCTCAAAATGAATTTGAGGAACCCTATTTTCAAATGCAAATTACAAGCAGAGAGTTAATCTCTAAAAACCCATCATATGAACTAGCTCTTGAGAATGCTTCGAAGGTGGAGCTAAAATCTTTTGATCCAAATAATAACAGCGAAGATTGGAGACCTACAAATTCATATATTTTGGTGGCAATATTAAAGCAAATATTATTAGGTTTTGGAGGTCAGTGCACGATGTCTGATTTAAAGAAAATTTTTGCTGAAATTTTCAGTCAGGTAAAAAAAGAAAATCCAGAATTTTTTGAGTTTCAGCTACCCGATAACCAAGATATAGTCGAAATAAATAGCGTGAATTACCGTTTAAATAGCAATCTTTTTACAGAAGAAGCTTTCAAGGAAAGAAGATATTATGCCACCAAGATAAAAAATTATATGAATCAATATTTTGGCGATTTAACTCCCGACAACAATTTATATTTAAAGAAAACAGAAGAATTGGAGAGATATATTAACTTAATTAAAGAAGAAGTAAAAAGAATAAAAAATAATGAAAAACTCGACCTATTAAATATAGATATAGAGATATTTAATATAAAAGGGGTAGATAAATCTTTACACGATAATTTTTTGTCGTTTATTAGTTCATTAAAAAATCCAAAAATAATTAACTTTACACCATTAAATATATTGGCAAATATGAGTGTTTTAAACGAGAATTATAAGTTAAGAATGAAAATTTAAGTAGAAATCAATGAAAAAAGCAATATTACTACAAGGCGAAATGAAAGAAATTTCTCAATGGAAAAAGATTGAGAATGAGAATACTGATATGAAACTTGTTAAATACTATACAAGTGAAACTCTATCCAACTTTTCTAAAAATATTAGTATCAATAATATACACCTCTCTTTATTGAGCACTCCTGCCGAAACACTGGAAAAACTTCCAGAAGAGAAAAAAGATATTTCAAAATTAACAAAAGGAGACTTAGTACTATTATCTGATATCGACAATCAAGAACTTCCACTACTTGTTATGGTGTGGGAGGTGAACGTAGCTATGAACACATTCTATGGTTATCCAGTTGTTGAAAATGTGAATTTAGCAACAGAGTCATCAGAAATACGTATATACAATGAAGGTTTGCCAATAGGCTGGGAGTTTGCAATATTATTTGAATTTGGAGAAGAATATAATTTTTCCAACATTGATGAAGAAGGTTACTTTGGAGTTATCAGCTTAAATCAAGAAAAAGGAGTTTCTAGAAAGGGTCGTCCACTTGCAGAAAATTTTGATTATAGAGAATATGAATTGATTACCATACACAACCTTACTAAGTACTATGCTTCATTAACCCCCAATTCAACTAAAAAAAACATAAGTCCAAATCCAATAATTAAATCTGGTTTTGAAGACCTTTCCTTTTACACTGAGGGCAATAATGGGTAAATTAAACTATTCAGACATAGAAATTCAGTGGAGAAAAAAATTAGATTTTGACATAGCTACTTCTGAATACTTTTTTCAGTCAGACTATTTAGTAGAAGGCTCTAAATTAAAAAAAATTGAAATTAAAAACTTCAAATCGATAGCGCATCAGGTTATCGAAGTTGGTGATATTAATTTAATAACTGGGTATAACTCTTCAGGAAAAAGTACTATCTCTCAATTTCTCACACTTGTCTTGCAGTGGCTTTCAGGTCTTACGTCATCTTCTGTATTAAAAACCATTGACATCAATGGCCCCATGAGTGAATTGGGAACTTTTGATGAAATAAAAAAAAGAGGATCAAAAGGAAATTTAGAAATTAAATTAGAATTTCAGTCAGAAGTTGGAACAGAGATACTTAATATCGAATTTGTTGAAGCAAATGGGGAAGATTATCAAATAAGAAGAGATGATGACAAGTTCTCTCTCCTAGTTAAAAAATTTAGTAAATCTATAAAAATCAATAAAAACAGTTTTTCAAAAATTAACCAATTAAATGTTTCAGGAAATGTACCCGAATGGAATCGTCATGTAGGAATTCATTTAAACAAATTGATAGAAACCAAGTTTACAGACAAGTTTATTAAAAAAATAGACAAAAATTCTAGATACTCACAAGACAAAATTGATTTTATTTTAATTAATTATAATTATTTAACCCAATCCGTATCAGATGCTACCGATATTGAAAACAGAATGTTAATTGGGAATAGCCTTTCAAGATTTTTTCTTGAAGAAGATGACGTTGATAGAAATTATCCCGACAATATTCTTCTAGACTCTTTATTACTAAAAAAAGAAGTACCAGTCTTACATTTTGATATATCTTTTTATAGTGAGGAACAAACATCCCCTATTGATGTTTTGTACTTATACCAATTATTTCCAAATACACAAGCAAGCTTTCAACCGAATACTGAAATTTCAAATGGCTTAGAAAATGAAACTTACTTTTCCTACCCCTACACTTCAGAGAACTCAGTCATGCTTAATGGTAAGACACTATTGTATTACAGACTACTTACAGAGTTAAAGCTTGTTTTATCCGGAGTAAATCGAAGTATACCTGAATTCCAAATTTTAAAATTACTAGTAAATCAATCTTATGATGAAGTCTCTGATTTAAATTTCTCTGGCATAGATAAAGATGAGCTAATCGAGTTTGCTACAAAAAATTTCAATATTAAAAACTCTTTTCAGAATCCAGAATTACTTGAGTATTGGATTGATGATTTTAATCGAAGTTACTTGTTTGATGAAGCTGAAGCTGATAATGAACTAACCGCAAATGTAGAAGAAATTCATAAAAAATTAAGTAAGCTATTCAGAGAAATTCTTGAAGATGAGTACTATTTTTACGAGATAGACTTTAGAAATTATGATACAAAATACGATGATGAATTAGATGTAATAAATAATAAAATACGCATCCTTCAAGAACGTCGTAAAAAGCACGATATTCCAGAAGGCGACGGTAAGTTGCTAAAGGAAATCGAATCAGAGTTATTAGATTTCAAACAAAAAAGAAAAAGTATTAAAAATAAAATTCAAAAAGAAGTAAAACACAATATAAAAAAAGCTAGACATACAGGAAACAAAAAAGAAAAAGAAAGAATTGAGACAGAAAATATTTTTAAAGTTGTGGAATCAATTTATTCATTCAGTAATGAAATTCCACAAAATGCATTCACCAATTTCCCTAGGTACTTTAATTTCTTTAATAAACGAAGGAGAACAACACAACCAAATAGTAAAATTTTAGATCTCGGATTTAATGTATCTGAAATAGTAAATGATAGTAAGTCATACAAAGATGGAATTAAATATGCAGAGGAGTCTTTGTTAAGAAGTAAAGAGTATTTCAGAGAAGAAAAATCAACATCCGGTTTTGATGTAAGGATAATAACTGCTCAGAGGAGAATAGATGATACCGAAAACAAAATCATACATTCTTTTGGCTATAATATATTTACTCAAAACAAAAACAAAGAATTCATTTATCAATCTTATAAAGAGGCAATAGAAAATAGACATAATATTGAGAAAAAAAGTGGAAATAAATACGCTATAGCTTACTCACTAAATGAAAAAAATTGGTATCTGGCAATTGAGAAAAAAGAATACTCCACGGATAATGAGCGGAACACCGAAGAGCGCGAAAGAAAGCGCCTTTTTGATGAATTATTAGGTTTATATGAAAAATTGTATCATCAAGAAAATAGAAGAGAATATGAAAAAAGGATATTTTCAGATAGAAGAACAATTAATGATTTACATGAACTAAATAAAGAACTTATTGGAGATTTGTTGTTTCCTAAACATCGAAATACTAAATATTCTGAAAAAAACTTTGCACAATGGAAAGAGATACAAGAATTAAATCACACATTCAATCCTTTCTTAATGGAAACATTAGAGAATTTTCAAATATTAATAAAAACTGTTGAATCAGAAGTAGAGAGATTGTGGAAAATAATACAAAATAGCCCAGATATTATTCATGCAAAAAATATACCCTCAGATGTTAAAAAAGAAATTAGTACATTTGAACAGGAAATTAACGAATCTTTAAGAAGAGTCATTAAAGAAACTGTTGCGAAGGTAAAAAAAAGAAATAAAAATTTAATTAAGATTTGGTGTAATTTTGCACTTTTTAATGCCTTCATTAATTCAGAGAATATTGAAAAGTATAATAACTTTATCTTTTCATCTTCTCTAAAACTTATCCCAAACAGTAGCAGTTTTAATTCAAGATTTAAAGAGATTACAAACCTTAAAACAAACAAACATCCTAATTATGAGTTTAAAAATACATTTGAGGATAATGATTTTGTAATTGTGAATTATAAAACAAAGTTTAATCCGATAGTTTTTACAGGTACAAACACTGAGGACATAAAAATCTTACGTTTAAAAAGATTTGATGATTTTGAGTCGAATAAATCAATATCTGCAAACACACCTGTTGGCATTACTGGAGACTTAACACACAATAAGCTAAAATCTAATACTTCTATTAATTCTTCCTACAATCTAACCGAGATAGATTTTACAAATATAAGCACTGAAAATTTTAAAAATGAATTTACTCTCGGGATACAACAAGCATCAAGCAACTGGCTTAGTTATATATTCAACACATCAATTTCTACAACGATTGAACAAGAAGCTAAGAATAATGTTTCAATTAAGATAAATGACGACAACCTTCATAACGTAGGTTCTGGAGTTTCTCAGGTATTGCCAATTATTACTACAATTCTTTTATCTGACAATAAAACTATATTTTTAGAAGAAATTGAACAAAATCTTCATGCGTCAGCTCAGGCTAGGCTGATGGATTTAATCATACTACAATCTATAGCAGTTAATTCGACCTTTATTATTGAAACTCATAGTGATCACTTAATAAACAGATTCCGACTAAGAAGAGCTCAATTAGATAAATTTCTATCTTCCAATAAAAATTTCAATGGCTGGAATGTGTATTTTGCTCAGATAAATAATACTGATGCAAAACTTGAAACAACATTCAACAATCTGGTTCTAAATAAAGATGGAATGTTTGTTTCTAAAGATATTCCCCAAGGATTTTTTGATCAGCCTCAAATAGATTTAGTCAACTTACTTAATTATCAATCGAAAATCGATTGACAGCATTAATTTTATAACTATAATTAAATTGCTTTTTGAAACTTGATGGGTTTTTTTTATTTCTCATCCTAATTTTCAAAAAACTCGAACTATCTGTTTTTATAGTGGGAGATTTTATGGAATTTGAAAATATTACAAAAAAATTAAATGAAGCTAGAGAAATGGCCTTCACCTTAAGGGTTATTACTCAAATGCTGGATGAACTACAACAACAACCAGCACTTCAAAAGCTAGCAGACTCACTATCAGACTTGTTAAGAGAAATAAATGAAGAGTTTGAGAAAAATAAAGAGAGCCTTACTGAGAAATTTGAAAATCTTGTTGAAGACCAACTCTCCGGTATTGAGTTCTATGCAAACATGCCGGATTGGCAGATTGAACTAATCGACAGTTTTGATATTGATACCTCTGATCTCAAAAATGACACGGAGGAAAAATGACTAACACAATGAATGAAAATTTCAAATCTCAGATATGTTGGAAAGATACTACTGATTCTCATTGCACATGCTCAAAATGCTTTGGATGCAGAAGAAAAAAGAAACATTCAATGGCTGAAGCACAAGCAGAAGCCCACAGATTAAACAGCGGCAGATCAGGTAAAACAAAAGGATCTCGCATAAAGCCTTACAACTGTCCTTGGTGTGAACATTGGCATGTTGGACATGATAATAAATATCGCAGAAACATGAATAAATATATCTCATATATGGAAAGAAGAAAAGTTGGATAATTCAAATATTGGAAATAAAGAACTTTGGGAGACTATTTTTACCGACCTTCCAGAAGTATTAACAATTGAAGAAGTAGCAAAGTTTTTAAGAGTTTCTGATGCTGATGAAGAAAAATTAATAGTAAACAATGACATTATCTCATTGCCAAATATAAGCAGTATTCGAATATTTAAAGGTTTTTGTACTTTCATATCTAACTCAACAAAAACCTATCGACATGGGTCTAGCTTCAAATATTGAAGAAGTTGATGATACTGAAGGATATTAAAAAATAAGAGGTTAAATATGGCAGATATTACAACACATTTTACAATCTACAAAGGAGACTCTCCTGGAGACTTAAAACATGTAGCCACAGTTCTTCGACAGAGCAATGGCAGAGATGGCTTACAACTAATTAAGCAAAGCCCTTATAACGGAAATATTTTTATTCATCCTAAAAATACGAAGTCAGTTTTAGAATTTTTAGTACCTAATAAGCCTTTAAAAAATACAGAACTAGTACCGATTATCCTCTTATTTTTCGTATCAAATTTAATTTTAGACAAATATGAATATGCTGAGTTTAAAGATATGTTTCAATTTTTTCAGAAAAAGAACAATGCAAGAGACATAAAATGGGCATCATTAGAAAATCAAGAGTTTTATAAAGCAATAACTCCATTTATTGAAAAGGTAATCACACGCCTAGATCACAACATTCAACTAGAACACCCACTAGCTACTGATGATCGATCACAGCTATTAGTAACTAGTTTTTTTAAGTCACCGATGGATGATGAAATTCATTCTGTTGTTTCATACAATACAGAAATTTTAACTGTTAACAATGGCAACATTTCACAAGGCGGAACTTCATGATAGATTGGCTCAAAGAGATATGGAGAGAAACAGTAAAAAAACATTTGAGGAGATGGAAACCTGCCGGGGGTATGGCGATTGAGTGACTTAAATAAAAGAGATAAATTAATTCTTAAAAAAATAGATAAGTTGATAATTTTTGTTGAAAAATTAAAAGATAGCATACTAAATACTTCAAAAGATTCAAATTACTTTACTTCTAAAAATAAGAATAAAAACTATTACATTTCTCAATACGACAAGCTCGATGACATTGTCACAGATATTCAAAAACTAATCATTGAAAAAAGTTTAGAAAATGAAAATATTGAACTTGAAGAGTTTTTAGAAGGAATGTTTGGATCAAGAGATAAAAGAAAAAGACCATCTGAACAAAAAAACTTTGACTTTCCTATTGATGAAATTTTTAGAAAAATGAATAATGCTAAAAGACAATCTCCAAAATTTAAAAAATTCAACCAAAGCTTTGACTATGAAAAAGATTGGAACAGTAAGCCAACAGAAGGCTATGGAGAAGAAGTACTATTTTCATTAGATGAAAAAATTATTAAAATTTATTACCCAGACTTTGATAAAGAAAATCCTAAATCATATCCTCCAAAAGCAAGGTGGATTAATTATGCAGATAAATACCCTAAAGATTATGTTTTAGAGCTCGATTCGCCGTGGTGTTTTAGATCTGCTTTGCAATGTTATGAACTACCGATTTCTTCGCGTGAGTTTGAGTTTGAGCTCAAGAAAATGGAATTTATTGGTAAAGAAGCAGTAAATTTATTCCTGCAATACTGTTCAACTTTGAACATACTGGTCGTTGAAGATGTTGACATTGAGCATCTAAGAGAAATTGTGGATGAAGAATAGGAAATATAGAATGATTAAATATGGCTTTTAAAAAGAGAAACCTTTTCAAACCTGGAGAAACACTGAAGCTAAGTAGGACCGGTGTAGAACTTTTCATGAACTGCCAGAAATGTTTCTATTTAGAAAGAAAATTAAATGTCAAAGCATTAAGTGGATTTCCATTTAATTTAAATAGTGCAGTTGATGAACTTCTAAAAAATGAGTTTGATAATTACAGAGAACAAAAAAAACCACATCCATACATGAAAGACATTGATAAAAATCTTATTCCTTTTCAGCATCAGAACTTAGATAAATGGAGAGCTAATTTTACAGGTGTACAATTTCACCATATTGAAACAGATTTACTTCTTACAGGAGCTGTTGATGATGTTTGGATTGATTTAGATACAGATGAATTAGTAGTTGTTGACTACAAATCAACATCAAGCAAAGATGAAGTGAATTTAGATAAGGATTGGCAGATATCTTACAAAAGGCAGATGGAATTTTATCAATGGCTGCTCAGACAAAACGGCTTTAAAGTATCCAATGATGGTTACTTTATCTATTGCAATGGCATTAAAGAAAAAGACTCTTTTGATGAAATGCTCGAGTTCAAAGTCAAAGTATTACATTATGAAGGAAATGACAATTGGGTTGAAAATACTTTGTTTGAAATTCAAAAAATGTTAGCTCAAGTTGATTTACCTGAGAATAATCCTGAATGCGACTTGTGTTCTTATGTTGAAACAAGAAATCAAATAGAAAATTTTACAGATATAGAAAAAGGAGAGCAATGAGTAACTACAAGGTGACTAAAGAAGATGAAGTAATTATCGATTTTACAAGAGATACGTTACTGCCAATTGCGGATGAAGTAACTAACTTTTTCAGCCATTGGACAAACTCTAATGAAGAAGACGCACTACAAAAAGCATTTTTGTATGAGTGCAGACAAAAAAATCTAAAAATCACAAGAGAGGTTGCTATTACACAATATTATAAAGATTTAGCTTTTCCAGAAAAAAAGCTAGACTTTTTCATATTTCCCGATCAACAAAATCAACTTTTAACTTCTGGAATTTTTATTGAAACTAAAGCAGATCACAAAACTGATACTGGTATAACCACAAATCTTGATGGGAGATACCAGCTCTTTCAATATTTGTACTCTTCATCACACAATCCAGACGAAAATTTGAATAATTCTGACTATGGTATATTTTTAGAATGGGGTCAAAATCACAATACTATGCAATTTAGAAATCTAGATTTGTATTCAATTGTAGACAATACAGTTGGTGCGTATATAGAACTCTGGAAAACTGCAAACAAAGAAAAAACAAAGTTTGCAAAAATATACCAATCTAAAAATTCCACAATTCCAATAGAAACTTTAACTGTAGAAGCTCTAAAAAATAAATGTAAAGAGAATTCCCTTGACACTACAGGATTGCAAAATAAAGCTCAGTTTGTAGAACTCTTGAAAGAGAATCGAATTACAGAAGCCTAAGGAGTGTGAAAATATTATAAAAAAACAAACAATTACAAAAAGCGATATCGCTCTTTATGCCCTTTATCTTTTAGGCGGAGATAAAGAATACATACATTTTGAAGAGATATTTTTAAAATGTTACGAATTAGATAAATCTTCCTTTTCCTGGGATACAAAAGACTACCCAAGTGACAGAAGGGGAAGGTTTGCAATTAAAGACATCAGAGAAAAAACAGACTTTATAAAGCCAAAAGGGGTTGATCGAGGAACTATGACACATTACATTCTTACCAAACCAGGTCTAAATTATATTGAAGAAAAAATAGAAATTTTCCAATCTATATCAAGCGAAAAAAAATTAAACACACAAACTAAAGCTGCCTCAAAAGCTAAAAAAATACTAAGCAATCTGGTTGAAAATATTGAAAAAATTAATAACTCAGAAGATGATTATGTAGAAATACATCAGTATCTAGACATTTCAACTTCTATACCTCTCAATATCAAATTAGAAAAAATTGATCATGTAATTTTAGAATCTGAAAAATATGATTATTCAGAAATAACAGAGATACTTGAACGCTGGAAGGGAATTGTTTAGTGGGAAGAATTAGTAGTAATGATAGATTTGATTGGTATAACCAGTCTGGAGCTATGAAAAATGATTTAATTAGAGCATTAATAGAGCTTATAACAAATTCAAACGAGGCCTACTCAGAAGAAGAAGGTGATATAGATGTAATTATAAACAATTCTAAAAAAGGTGAGTTGTATATCGAGGTAAGAGATTATGCCGGTGGAATAAGTAATATTTTGGCATCACTTACAAGAGGAGAAACAACTGCTGGAATTCATAATAATAAACAGAGCAGAGGAAGGCACGGAAGAGGGTTGAAGGATGTACCAGTTTTAGCTATAGATGAAACATTCTTAATCAAAACAGTTGTAAGAAAAAACAAGGAATATTTTGAAGTCAAATTTTTAGATAATGCAAACTATGAAGGAACAGAAGAAGAAATATCCACCCCAAAATCTATTCCTCAAAATTGTGAATTTACTGAAGGTGGTACAAGTATAAGTTTTAAAGTAAAGCCTAGAGTCAATCCAAGAAAGCCCGATTTAATAAAAACTAAATTACAAACTCACATTGAACTAAGAGAGATTATAAATCAAAGAAATATAAATTTTATAGTTAATGGCGAAAAAGAAACTTTAATAAGCACCTTTAAAAATGAAGAAAAAGTGATTTTTGAAGATGGCAAGCTTGATGTTCCGGATTACAAAAACTATGTAAAGAAATATGGAGAAATAAGTTATCAAATTTATAAATTAGAAAAGCCCACCACCACAAAAATAGACGAGTACTCGCATGCTGGAATACTTATTAACGGTAATGGTATTAGTTATAACAATGAACATTTTGGGAAAAAAGATTACTCTGAAATGTTTTATATACATGGTCAAATCGACATACCATTTATTGATCAACTTTATCTAGAGTTTGATACTAATAGAGAAAATCCTATTTCTCTAAACCCTATGTCCATAATTACCACCAATAGAGACGGTTTAGAAAAAGCTCACCCTCTCTTTCAACAGATTGAACAAAACTTTGAGCCAATCCTCGATAGATATATAAACCAGATTAGAGATGAAAAAAAAGATGAAAACTATTCAGACAGTAAAAATTTAAAGAATGCCAGTAAACTCTTTTCACAGATTGCAAAAAATCTTAATCTTTTAGGTGATGATGATAGTGATACAGACGTTCTTTTAGAATTTAGACCACCTGCTTTAAAAATATATAAAGATACAAAAAAAACAGCTTCAATAGTTGCAGACAGTTCTAAATTTAAAGTTGGAGATGAAATAGTTTTTAAAATCTCTTCGGGTGAAAATATTGAAATAACTGAGAAAACTAAGGAGCTAACATCCCACCTAAATAATCCAAATTTATTATCAGCAACTATTGAAGTAGAGGGTTCTAAGCTAGGACAAGCCGTAATTACTGCAAAATGTGGAAAACTCAAAGCATTTAATGATTTAAATATTGAAATAGTGCCTCAACCAGAGCCAAAGATTATAGAATTCTTTCAATTTGAAAACAAATCTTATACAACACCTGAAGGGTTAGATAGCAAAAAGAATATCGTACTATTAGTTCCAGAAGCCGAATATCAAGAACATGAAAAAACCGTAAGTTTAAATGTTAAAGATAAGTCTTTATTTGAAATAAAGAGCAATTCAGAAGAGTTATATTATTCAAATGAACACAAAGCCTATGCAGCTAGTTTTGAGATAACAAATACTAAATTTGCAGCTCCTGGAATAAGTACACTTTTATATGCAAAATATAACGGTGAAGAAATCAAAGCATCCATTAGGGTAAGAAAAATAAATCCTGCTTCAAGTGAACTAAAAATTGAATTTAATCAAAAAGAGTATAGTGGCGTTCAACGAGTTACTTACAGACCAGCAACTGAGAACAGTCCTCAGATTTACGAAGTAAATTTAAAACACCCCGTTATTAAAGAAGTAGTTTTAGAGCCACAAATGGAAAATTTAGATAAAGATTTTGAAAGGTCCTTTATAACTGAAATTCTTTTAGATGAAATTGTTAGAAGGTCAGTTTACGATTTAGTCCAAGAAGAAGATCTAGACTTGTTTGACGGCATAAATAAGCTAGATCAAATTAGAAAAGAACAGTTTCCTCAATTTTATGCAAAGCTTAGAAAAGTAAAATATGGTTTATGATATTAAATTACTTAGATGAACTTAAATTATATATAGATAAAAAAGAATTAACCCCCCCTGATAAAAAAGCTCGTAAAGAAATAGTTAATAACATAGAGGATGAAATTAAAAATCTTCTTTCTCGAATTGATGGCCTCAGCAACGCTTCGATAAGTAGAAGTTATAAATCAGGACTTAATTTATTTTTACGTTTCCCAAATTCAACTTTACATATAACACTTTCTTTTAACGAAAGTAACTTAAAGCTTTATATCTCATCTCCCCTTAGTACAGAAATGTTATTTCCAGATTTGAGTGTAAGCATCAACAGTAAAGTTCTTGATAGAGTATCGGGCCTTTATCAATATATAGATGGGTCAGAAGCGATATTTTATGAAACAGTTTTAGAACTTGATGAAAACTATGAAAACAAATTACTTGTTAATTTTATAGAACTAGTCGAACACTTTGAACATTTTTTGAAAGAAATCTCACTACTATCTGAAAAGTTAAATATTAATGATTTTTTTTACTTTGATATTGATACAAATTTACTTGTTGACATTGATGAGTTTGAAAAATTATTCAATCCTCTAAAACAAAATATAAATTACTCCGAGGAAAATGAAAAATTATTTTCTAAATTGAAAACAAATCCGAATGATAATCAAACAAAACTTATTATTGCCCACCTTAACATGCCATTGGCCTTTAAATATATATATCCATATAAAAGTCAACTTACTGATAGTGAAATTGTTGAAATATATAGGGCTTCTATTAGTGCTTTCCTAGCTTGTATTGACAAATATGAACCAAGAGCATCTTTTGCATACTATGCAACAACCAGACTATTTGCAAATATATCTAGGTGTAAATCTCAAATAATACGAAAACGAATTTACAAAAACTACCAAACCCAGCCAACATTTCATGAAATTGATAAATATATAAAAGACTTTAGAGCTGAGAATAATAACCAATATCCAAATATTGAAAATACAGTTGATTACTTTACACCAGTAATTAAAAGTAGGCTAAAAGAAAAAAAATTAAAAGAAAAATCAAGAAAAGAAAACAAATATTTAAAATCTGCGATTCCTAATTTCTACCATTTAGTGACTGGAAAGGAAATAAGCTATAAAGACAAAGAGGCCTATCAAGTATTTGCAGAAGATCTAAACAAATGCATCAACTATATATTGGAAGAAAAAGAAGAATTTATTATTAGGAATAGATATTTATATAATCTTAATAATATCACCAATTCCTCTGTAAAAACTTTAGAAGAAGTAGCCATCCAACTATCACTAACTAGGGAACGAGTAAGGCAAATTGAAAAAAAAGCATTACTAAAATTAAAATCTATCTGGACATATGTTGTTCCATTTGATAAGTACAACTTTGAAGGCAGTTCATCTACCTTTTTCGAAACTATAACTCCTACATATACCAATAGATCTAAGGAGGTTAGAAAACTTGTTAATGAATTGGAGAGAAAAGGTTACTTTTATAAGGGTTTATTAAGCTTCAAAAAAGATTTTGTTTTGGAAACTGGAAGGAACTTAAAAATAGAGAATTTAGCATTAAAAAAATATATTAATTTTTTATCTACAGATTTACCAACCATACAAAAACCTAATTTTCAATCTCAACAAAATCAAATAACCTTAGATACAGAATTAAAAAAATTAGAATTTAGTGTTAGAGCCATCAATGTATTTGAAGAAAATAGAATCCATACATTAAGAGACTTAATTTCATACACTGAAGATGATTTAATGTTTATGACAAATTTCGGTAAAACATCTTTAAACGAAGTTAAGAAAAAATTAGAAACATTTCAACTCCAGCTATCAAAACCCACTTTTCCATCAGGCAGTAAATCTAGCCTTGATGAGTACACTTTCTGAAATTATGAACTCAAAAATTCGTGTTCTAATTACTTTTGATGATGGATCAGAAGTGTTTCTGCCAAATCTATTTTTTTATGATTATTTTAATAATTTTGTGCGAAAAAAAAATAAGCGCTTAATAAATGTTGCTATAAAACAATTCATAAAAAACTTAACAATTGATAAAAAAAATAAGATACATTTTTTAAATTTTCAAAAATTAGAACAACAAGTCTATAACCATATTCAAGCAACAAACATGATTGCTCTTAAAACCGCAACTCTCCACGAGAGAGGGGTTACCTTTGATACCGGTAATAAACCTAAAGATCGAATTGATAATCATATTAAAGAGTACGAAACTTATAAAGAGACTTCTCGGTATATCAACATCCATGACATATTAGAGTCCTCTATATCTAGATTTAGTTATCTATCATTCCTTGATTTTAAAAACCTATCTCCACTTGAGAAAGAAGACCAAAGAATAATTAGAAAATATCTAATTAAAAACGAAGGATTTTACTTAGATTTATTCAGCAACCACATAAGCTCAAGTTGGCTAAATTCTTCAAAACACAAAGAAGTAATTATTCAATTTCTATTTGAAAATATTTTAAAAGTAATACCAAGCTCTTTTCGCTCAAATTTTTTTAACGATAAATATTTTTTACACCTAATGAATGAATACTTATGTTTAAAAGTTCATACAAAAAATTATCCAATTATTGACTGGGAAACTCAAGAACGATGGCTCAAAGACACAAATCAGGATATGGTATATAAAAAAAGCGAAAGAAAAAAATTTTTCATAGAACAAAAAGACTATTTTGAGGTTTATTTAAATAATCAATTTTTCTCAATTCTAAAACTATATTCTCAAATACTACCTAAAAAAAGCTTTACTGATGAAAGTATTTCTTTAATAGAAACTGCAATTGAAAAGTTTCTGAGGCATAGCTTTGAATCTGAGAAATTAGAAAAAAATTCTCTATTCTTTTTTGAGGAAAAAAATTCTTTAGTGTCTTTGAACAATATCGGAAAGGCAGCATCTACAGAGGGATTATTATTTTTCTCTTCACATATTCCTGACAGCTTATTTGTAAAAGAACTATACAAAAATTTGAATCAAAGAAAACAGATACAAATTGAAGATAAAACTTTATTAATAAATAAAGTAAATCCTGAATTGAACAAGCTCATCCTATTAGAAAATTGGAAAGAATTAATAATTTTTGTTGGTAAAAATTATTCAAATAGTTCAGAATTTAAAAAATTCTTTTTTAAAACTGTTCATGAAGTTATAGGTGAAAAAGTTTTATTCGATAAGTTTATATTTGACTCTGATTTTGAATTACAGATTAAAAAAGATTATCTTTACATTGCTAATAAATATTTCTTAAAAAAACAATTTAAAGAGTTTTCAAGCCAAATATATTCAAAAGTCGATTTTATAAAAAACTATAATACAATTTCACTCTTGTTTAACTATCTACATTCTGATGCGTTGTTAGAAACTATTACAAAACTTGAAAAAAACTCTTTGTACGCACTAAAAGAAAAAACAACTTTTTTTCAAGACTTAATACAGCTTGAAAACAGCGATATTTTAACCAAAATTTTAGGAAAGTTACAACTAACTGATTTCACCATTTTTGATAAAGAAAAAATAATTTTAAATTCAAAAAATTTTCAGAGAGCTTTTGTGTTTAACTTAAAAAAAAGTGAGAACTTAGATCACAACCCAATCTTATTTGAGAATAACTATTTTTTTAATTTTCTTTTGACAACTGAGGGTATGAAATGGTTGAAAGGAAAAAATGGACAAGCTTGGTTAGAAGGTAATGGTTCTAAAAATTGGAGAAATAGTAAGAAAGGTAAATTCGTATCCGATATTTTGCTAAGAAAAAACTCACTAATGATTAATTCTCAAGAGTCTTTCGATTTGTATTTATCTGTTTTAAATAGCGACACCCAAGAAAAAATTGATAAAAATTATCTTATAAACCACAATCCGGAGACATTTGAGTATTTGTTGAGTACTGAACCTGAACTTTTAGTTTCAATAAATTTCGATTTTTTCAATTGGCATTCAAATTTAAATAAGATAATTTTAGAAAATTCAGAGTTGTTTTTTCAAAATCACAATGAAAATATTTCAGTAGTGGCAACCAAATCTCTAATGGTAACGGGCGAAATACATAAACTAAAAAATGCAACAGCGTTCATTGACTTACATTTTGTAAATTTTTACAAATTTAATCAAAACTGGTTTATTAGTGATGATTTTACAGCGGCTTATAAAAAATATAATTCAAAAAATTTATATCAGCAAATATTTGCTTACAATATTAGCCAACTTACAACAACATCAAAAGAAACTTTGGAAATGTTAGCCAGTGTTGATGATGAATTATTTTTTGAAATGGTTAAATCTACGAACACAACACCTCTTTGGTTAATTTCTGAAAAATATTTTATAGAAATTCTTGCTCTGTATTCTCAAGATTCTATTGAATATTTCGATATATTGGGTCAGCGATATTTTCATAAATCTTCTTCAGGCATCCTTTTAAATAAACAATGGTTTTATGAATTTGTTACTAATTTTTCAAAGAAATTCACTAATAATTTAAATAAACATAGGGAGAGTCCACATATTCTCTATTGTCAATCTGGAGATTGCATTTCTCCAAAAACCGGAAAAGCCAAAGAAGGCTATAAAAATTTTTATGATACATTAGTTGCTATCTCTCATTATTTTTCCTATTTAAGAGTAATAAATCGACCTTATCAATGTCCTTACACAGACCTTTGGCATACAACATCACAATGGAATTGATACCAGAATTGAGGATTGATAAAATATGAAGATGGATGATCAAGTCATTAACAATATTGCAAACGAAACTTTACTGGAAGAAATAAAAATTATAGAGATTTTAGATGCTTTGTTCAAAGAAAACAAAAAGCAGATAATATTTGCAGGACCGCCAGGAACTGGTAAAACATGGGTCGCAAAAGCTATAGCTAAACACATAACTTCAGAAGAATGTATTGATATCGTTCAGTTTCATCCAAGTTATGGGTACGAGGAATTTATGATTGGTTTAAGGCCTCAAGGAAAAGATGGAGGAGTCGAATTTGCACCTCATACGGGAGTTGTCTTAAATTTAGCTAAAAAAGCTAAAGAAAATCCTGAACAAGCACACATTTTGATTATTGATGAAATGAACAGAGGTAATTTACCAAAAATATTTGGTGAATTGATGTTTTTATTTGAATATAGAGACCAAGAAATTAGTTTGCAGTACGAAATAGAAAATTCCTCTTCAAAGTTCACTCTCCCGGAGAATTTATACTTTATTGGAACAATGAATACAGCTGATAGATCTATTGCTACGATTGACGCAGCACTTAGGAGAAGATTTGATATATTTGAGTTTCCGCCAGATAAAGAAATATTAGAAAAATTTTACAACCTTGAAAAAAATGAGCTTAAATTTAAAAAAATAACTGACTCTATGGAGGAATTAAATCAGAGAATTCATACTCTTTTAGAGACTAAAAATCAACTCATAGGACATACGTTTTTTATGCGAGAAAAACTGGATCTTGAAGAACTTCATCACATTTGGGAGAGAAAAATATATCCACAGCTAGAGGAGTATTTTTATGACGATAATCAAAAACTCAATAGTTTTAAATTTGAAACCTTTTTTAATTGATGAAAAATTTTGTTGATTTAAAAGATTATTTAATTAAAGAAATAAAACCAAAAAAAAATTACCAATTTTTTATCCTAAAAGAACTTCTTAATTCTGAAGGAAGTATTTCTTATAAGGAGCTTGCAAAAATATATGATACAAAATACAACAACTCTACTAAAAGTAATACGGAACAAATCTTCAAAGATGCACCTACAAAGGTGTTGAACAAAAACAAGTTTACAGAATCAAATAAAAATAGTATTTCATTAAATATTGAAACACAACCAGAATATTATAAAAATTCTATTTTGTGGATATTAGATAGTTACCTTGACCACTGGGATGAATTTGAAAATACTAAAAATATAAGATTTAAAGAGAATATTTATAAATCAGAAGAAGATATCAATAATTTTTGTGAAACGTTTAATACTCCTGTAGATTTGGTACAAAAAATAATTTCAAGCATTAATAGAGGCGAGAAGCAGATTATTCTTGATGGTCCTCCTGGTACAGGAAAAACATATTTACTTAGGAAAATCATAGAGTTTTTAAGTGAGGGAGATAGTTTATCTAATTTCGTACAGTTTCATCCAAGCTATGGATATGAAGAGTTTATTGAAGGATTAAGACCAACAACTAAAGACACAGGTTTAAATTTTGAAGTTAGTCCTGGGATATTAAAATCCTTACTCAATCAAACAAAAAGTTCATTTCCATTAATTAAGTTCGATGAAACAGGAACTGATTTTCTTGCTTCGAGTAGAAATGATTTTAATAGAAAGAAATTGCTTGAAACATGGATGCAAATAAATTTTTTAACAACACATGAAGAATTGACAGATGATGAGTTTGATAAATGGGTTGAAGAAAACCCTCCTAAATATGAATTAACAATAGACGATTTTAAAGAAGTTTTTGAACTCCAAAAATCTTATTCAAGCAGAGGAACGAAAGAAATGAAACGAAGGGAAGAAATAGTTAGACATGAGCTTCCAAACAAAATTCAAAATTGGTTGAATGAAAGTGGTTTTGAACATTACAAAGTGGTTGGAAAAGGGAATCAAGGGATGTATTCCAAAACTCCGTGGGTTAGAGTTTTCCGTGAAGAGCACTCAGCTGGTCCGTCAGATGGATATTACATTGTTTACCTCTTTGATACTATTGGTGAAAGAGTGTATCTTTCATTAAATAGAGGCTCATTAATTCCCGGAACAGCAAATCCTATTCCAGATGAAGAAGCAAGAAAATCAGTTAAAGAAATAAGAGAAATTATAAAGCCATATACAGATTTAATAGAAGAAAAATACTCTGATGATGATGACAATAATATTGTTTGGGAAATAGATTTAGCTGCTGAAGTGGGGACCACTCCTGCTGCATACGAAAAAACTCATATTTTTGGTTTTGAAATAAATAAAAATCAGGACATAGGGTCTTATAATGTCGACTTTGTTGACACATTTGAGTTGCTTGACGTAGTTTATAAGCATCTTGACAGCACCAAAGAAGTAAATTTAGAAAGCCTTTCGTTACCTCGAGAGCCAATTCTTATTTATAATGCAATGAAATCAATTGGTGGAAGAGGAACAATTGCCGAAATTCTTGAAGAGGTACAAAAAGTTCAACCTAGTAAAAAAAGTCCTGCTATCCAAAGAGCATTACAACAATATACTCCAGTTAAATATAACGGAGATCCAATGAAGAGATATACCGGGAAGCATCTGTTTAATCATGTGGATGAGGGAAAGTATGAATTAGCTAATCAAAATAATGTGAATACACAAAACTTAGATAAAACAGCAAAGACTTCTTATACACAACATACCGTAGAGCATTTCGGTAATTATGATTTCTTATTAATAGATGAAATTAATAGAGGAAATCTACCAAAAATATTCGGAGAGATGTTAAATGCTTTTGAGTATAGAGATGAAAAGATATCTCTCCAGTATTCAGAAGAACCCTTAACTGTTCCTAGTAACTTAATATTTCTTGGAACAATGAACTCTACAGACAAGTCTGTCGGAAGACTTGATTCAGCTCTAAGAAGAAGATTTGATTTTATACACGTTGAACCAAATTACGATGTTTTAGAAAATTTTTATAGAGACAAAGTAAGTGAAGTGCCAAATTTAGTTGAAGGATTACAAGATTTAAACGATACATTAGAAGAGGTATTGGGAAAACACTGTCTAATTGGCCACACTTTTTTTATGAAAGACAACGATCAGCCATTTACATATGATGATCTTGAGAAAATCTGGAGAAGAAAGATATACCCTCTTTTGGAAGAATATTTTATGGATGATTTAAAAATACTAGAGGAATATGATTCTTTTAAAAATTTTTGGGAAGGGTCTCCCCAGGAGGAACAAAATCAGTCACCTGAAGTAACTATATACACTAAGGAGCTTTTATCAGAACATTTAGCTGAAATAAGCCTTGAACACAAAAATCTACAATTAGAAATTGAAAAATGGGCTGAAAAAATTGACAATATTGAACCATACGAAGGTGAATACAACAAGGAAGGTTTCAAATCTGGTGGAATAACCTGGCAGTACTGGAAAAAGAAAAAAAGAGCTGCAAGGTATGACTTAATTAAACTCGCTGGCAATGGATTTGTTGTAATACCAATAAAGAATTTAAAAACGAGACCTCCTTTCTCCAACTTTGAATTTTTTATTCAATTTCAAAACAAACTAAAAGACTTTATCGAAAAATTTGATATAAGTGTGAAGGAAAATTTTTATTCAAGAGCTCTACCCAGATTAAACATGCAAAAAATTATTGAAACGAACAGTTTAAATGAATTCTTATCAATATGGGAATGGGTAATTGAAGAAATTGAAAAAGTAAATAACTTGGAAAGTTAAAAGTAAAGTGACTGAACACAATACTCAACAAATATATTATTTAAAAGAAAATCAAAAAACAGAAATAAATATATCAAACGAAGAAGGAAAATCTCTGAGGCTTTTAGAAGATAAACTCTTTAGGTTTAGCAATGAGGTTGTTTACGAAAATGAAGACACCGAAAAAGGGAGATTTAAACTAAAAATTGAACCAGGGTGGGAAGAGTCAATATCGATTACTGTCGAAAATGCAATTGGACAAATTGTTGTTGGAGATGTTGTGATAAACGTAGAACCAAAGATAGGCTCCAATCATTTTTTTAAAATTTATGACTTTAATAAAAATAAATATGAAGACTTAGCAATTTCAGACACACAAGGTAATGCTCAGGCCGGAGATATTATGTACTTAGTACTAGTTGATTTTCTACATGGTGTAGAAAAAGTTGTGAATAATGGTATAAGAAAAGGGTATAAGCAAATTGATGAAGAAATTAAATTTATTAAGGGCAGAGTAAATGTATTAAAAACAACTAGAAATCTACTCTCTGGAAGGCTCGGTATTCAAACAGAGTATGAAGAGTTTACTATCGACACTCCAATGAATAGGTTAATTAAATCAGCGCTTGTAAAAGTAAAAAACATTAAAGAAGAGACGAGCATAAGTTTATTGAATTATGAAGAAATTGTATCTTCTGCTAATAGGTTACATAGACATTTTGAATTTATTCCCGAATATAACAAAAGTGATTTCAAAGTAAAAGTTGATAGAAACACTAAGTACTATGAACAGGCTTTAGTTGGTGCAAAAAATATTTTAGAATTTATCGGTGCTTCTGTTCAGTATGGAGATACCAATGCTTCAGCAAGGCTAATAAAAACTGATAAAGTTATTGAATCTGGTCTTAGATATTTTTTAAATCAAAATTTACCAGATAGTTTTGTATGTAATTCTGAAAAACCAGGTGAGCTATTAACTAAAGAAGGAAAGCTAAGACAGCCTGATTTGTTGTTTGGATATCCATATATAGCAACAGGTGATATTAAATATAAAATTTGGAGTAATCAAAAAAATATAGATATTAGCGATATAAACCAATCAGTAACATTTGCTGTTTTAGCAAAAGTAACAAAAGCATTAGTTCTTGGTTTTTCAGAAAGTGGTTTCAACTTTGAAAGAAATACCGACATTTATGACGACATTTATATATTCACTCCTACATGGAATATTGATATGGATCCTGAAAAAGCAGCTGAGTTATTTCTTAAACATGTAGTAGATTTTTTAGAAACGTAGCTTTTACTTTCATTTACCAATATGGATAGTCGACGTTTATAAATTATATACTATTTAATAAAAATTTAATTTGCTCTTTAGATCTGGAGACTTCCAACTTTGGATTTAAGACTTTTTTACCAGCTTTCTCAGAAGTTGTTTTATAATAATCTATATGATTTAGAAGCTTTTTTGAAAGAGTTTCTAAATTTTTATCAACAAATGCTATAAATTCTTTATTATTCAAAAATCCGTTATCTTCTTTGTAGAAATCTGCAATAGATTTATCATTGTTTCGTAACGTCTTCATAATCAGTGCCATAATGATAAATTTTAATGAGCTTACTGTTTTCAATACATCATCTTTATCAAGACTTTTAAAGTACTCGTCTAATTTGAAATACAGATTGATACCAAATTTTGCTTTATCCAAATATTCTTTATCCCACTTACCAACTTCAGTTTTGAACAATTTATTATAAAGCCCTTCGCCAGTCTTATCTATCAATTTGCCTTTTCCTTCAGCTAAAGGCACATAAGGATCAAAATCTTCTTCTGTGATTGAGTACAAAATTTTTGACAAGAGTTCAGGAGTTACTTTTTTAACACCTGGTTTTTGCTTTTTATCAATCCTTTTTCTTTTATAGTCAAACTTATAACCTCTTGATGCCCTGTCATTATTGAGGGTTTTCTCTAAATAAATTTGAATTGTATCATTAGAAACAAAATCCCAAGCCCCTACAATATTTTGAGTGTTATTGTTTTTAATGATATCATATCTAAAATCATCATCGTTTGTCTCAACAATTCTCATTAATACTTGAACGTCTGGAACTATACTGTGAGAGTCTGCAACTGAAGCCAAGCTACCTACAGTTTGAGCACCATTAATTATTTGAAGTTTTTTTGCTGAAATTTTATTTTCATTAATACTAAATTCATCACATATTGCAGTTATGCCATTATTAAAGTAGAAAAATTCTTCAGGGTTATTATTAGCAGTATCAACAATGTCTTTATTTATTTTTCCTTTCCCAAGGAACTGTCTTATATTTAAAGCAAACAAACCAAGTTTGTAAGTATTATAAATTTTTGCAAGACTAGAAGCTGGAACGACGCATGTCAGTGTTTTTCCAACTTTGTTTTGATCTGTATTGTTTTCTAAAATAAAGCTATTGTTTTTAACAAATTCAAATTCAACTATTTCAGGAGCACTATTTTCTAAAGTCCAATACTCTTCATACAGCTTTTTAAGTTCCTCAATTCCTAAAATTTCAAATTCAATAGTAGGTTTTTCATCTTCGCCGGGATTTATTGTCTCTCTTTTTTTGATGTTTCCTTTTTTTTGTAAAGTGAAAAATGCGAATGTTATAGTGTAATTTTTTTCAAGCCAAAGATTATATTCTCCAAGCAGATTTTTAACTTGCTGATCCTTGTCTTCAAAGAAATCTTTTTCTTGTATGTCATCATGTAAGTCCCAAAACCCTTTAACTAATTCCCCTTTTACGTTTCCCAGCGATGAGTTTGTTACATTATCTGCTTTACATTGACCTATAAGCACTTGAGACTTCTTTCTGTCTATAATCACAAAATCAATTCCTCCATCTCTTGTTTCAGGGATGTCGTCGTAAAGCTCATAGCCAGAGTGGAAACCGGTATACAGATTTTCAATAACTTTTGTAAAGTAGTAACCAGTTTTAACTGTGTTACTTTTTAGGTCTCCCTCAATCTCATCATTTTTAAAGAATTGTTCTATGTCATCTTTTATAGAATTTTTAAACTCTTTTAGAACTTCATCTGAACTCATGAAATTATTTTAATAAACTTAAACTATATAATCTTGCATTTATAAAAGCTTATGATCTTCAAGATATTTTTCTCTATAGTAATCAATATTTGTTAACTGGTCTCCATCTTGTTTAAACCAAAAATCCCAGCCATTACAAGCTTCTATGTTCTGTACTTTCGCACCAACCTTATGAATAGAGCCTCTAATTTCATTTGATAAAATATTTCCATCAACAGCAATTTCGGCCTTATACTTTTCATTTTTAGAAGATAATGTATCTCCAATATTTAAGTATCCAGATTCAATTAATGTAGCAAAACTTACTTTTGGCCTATCTCTCTTTGATGGGGTTATAAAAAGTTTTTCATCAATATCTTCATTTACAGCATCTATAGAGTCCAACCTCTTATTTATGATATCTATATATTTTTTTTCTTGTTCAATACCTAAATAATTTCTACCCAGCTTTTTTGCAGCTGCAGCAGTTGTTCCAGAACCCATGAATGGATCAAATACTAAATCTCCTTTGTTTGAAGAGGAAATAATAACCCTAAATAAAAGCTGTTCAGGTTTTTGTGTTGAGTGAGCTTTTTTGCCATCAATCATAATTCTCTCTTCACCTCTACATAAAGGAATTTCCCATACATTTTTCATTTGTTTGTCATCATTAATAGTTTTCATTGTTTGGTAGTTGAATGTATATTTTTTTTGTTTTTCACTTTTTTTTGCCCAGATCATTGTTTCTGTTGCATTTTGATATCTTGTTCCTCTAAAGTTTGGCATAGGGTTTGTTTTGTACCAGTGCACATCATTTAGCGTCCAATAACCAAGGTCATGCATAATTTTTCCTACTTGAAAAATATTATGATACGATCCAATCACCCAGATGGTACCAGTATCTTTTAAGATTCTTCTACATTCACTTAGCCATAAGTGTGTAAATTTTTGATAATCAGAAAAACCTTCAAATTTATCCCACTCATCATCAACCGCATCTACAGTGGTCAAGTTTGGTCTTTTTAGCTCTTGCTTTAACTGTAGGTTGTAAGGCGGGTCTGCAAAGATTAAATCTACTGTTTTCTCAGGAATTTTTTGCATCTCCTCAATGCAGTTCCCTTGAATTATTTTATTTACAAAATTACCCATTATTTATGAATGATATTTTCCCAGTGTGACAATTTCTTCATATTGTTTATGAAGATAATCCATCATTAAGTCACCAGCCTTTATTAATACAGGTTCAAGATTTTTTACATCATAATCTAAAAACCTTTTAAAAAACTCTTTTCCTCTAAATTGATTTTCTTTTGGTATATATATTGGTTCATATCTTTTTGCCTCAGAAAAATACATAAGATTTGGAACAAGTTTAGATCTTTCATTGCTATCTAGACTATTTAACAAGGCTCCGTAAGTTTCAAACACTTTTCTATTGAGGTCGTTAAATTTTCCTGTATCATGATCATCCACAGCTTTTGACTCAAAAAAGTATAATTTATCCTCATCTTTTTTTGTAAACAGTAAATCTACATCTACATTCTGTGTTCTCGGTCGTAACGAAGACGGTTCCGTAATGCTTACATTTGTAATAAGCTCATCAAATTCTAGCTTAGAAGCCATGTTTTTATTGTTATGTAATCTAATAAAATTATTGATTTCAGTGCTTGTTTCTGTAGAGTTTATTTTTTTAATTTTTTGTCCAGAAAGCTTATGAAGCTCTAAATTTGGATTATCATCAATTATTTTATTAGTGATCTTTACAAGTATGTCTCCTAATTTAATATTTAAAGATTGAATTCCCCCTTGATAGACTCGAAGGTCTACTGGTAAAAAGTGAAGCTTGGCCCTGTGTTTTTCATATCTTTCTTCTATCTTTTCGATAGAAAAAGAAGTTTTTACAGCACTTTCTACACCATCAATTATAAATTTCTCAATGTCCATATTATTTTTCTTTAATTATAGGAATCTCTCCTGTTAAATTATCTAAATTCCTCTGATACTCTGACTCTTTTTCTCTAATAACAGCACCATTTGGATTGGTAATCATTCTGTCAAACTGTGGAATATCATGTTCTTTGTACCATGTTGGGGGCTTTCCTCTTCTAGGTTCCGCATCTTTAGGACCAGCTTTAGACTCTTTTATCCAACCTTCAACATTGGTTAGTTTCTCTCTAAAGTTTGCAGGATCTAACTCTACCTCCCAAATAATCTCATAAATATCCTGGATTTGGCCCAATGTAAAGTGTTCTGGTAAGAAACGAGTCGCTAAACCGCTATACTCTAAGGATATCCGGAGTCTATTGGAAGCCTCTAGCAACATATCACGATGATCAAACGCCATGTCCTCAGGTATATATCTACTGAAATACCGCCTTGGAATCTTAAACCATCTAATATCTTCACTCTCTTCATTCAACCGCAACTCTTCATCGCTTGTATAAATAGCAGTAAACGCAGTAGTAATTACTCTCGCTTTCTGACCAGATTGTTGATTAACAACACGTTTATCTCTTTTGGTATCGCTATAGGACCTAAACTGACTTAAATACGCAGGGGAGATACCAGTCTCATCAACAAAGATTCTTCTTGCAGCTTCTTCTAAAGTTTCATCTCCTTGGACAAAACCACCAGGAAGTGACCATTTATTTTTAAATGGAGAAATACTTCTTTTCACAAGAAGCACATTTAACATTCTCTCTTTCCAGTCAATCTTAAAGCAGACAATGTTCACCGCATTTAGAGAAACTGGAAATCTCTCACTCGCACCCATTCCATAAGTATAAAGAATCTTATTATTAGTGGAAAATACAAAAAAAAGATATTTTTATTTGTCATAATCACCAATATTCTATATAATAATGGTCAAAATCACTAAAAAGAAGGGCTGCAGTGATGAAAACGCGTACATCCAATAGACCAGCGTTGTGTTGGTCTATGGTGAATGGTTCAACCTGTCTTTGTTATCAGTGTTGGAGTTGTAGGAGAAAAATGAAGTATCACACAAAAGAGATTGCTAAAACAAAAGCATATCGTGCAAGAAAACGAACTAATACATTAATTACTGAGTATCACTGCAGATTTTGTGGATTATTCCATATAGGTCATGTAGGGAGAAAGTATTAATGAACAATCTAAATGAATGTAGTTGTATAGAAGAGAATAAATTACGCCAACATCATGGTGTTGTTTGTACAACATGTAATCCAAATAGAATAGAGCAATTATTTGTGCCAGCATCAATAACTGCATATAGAGTTTGGAAATATGATCACCAGAACGCTTTTTTGAAATCATCACAAAGAAAAAGAGGTTGGAGTGATTTTAATGATGTTTTACCACCAGGTTTTGGAGATCAGCTAGACCATATGAAGCCTTGGTCTGGTTCGTCTTATTGTCCGTATAGCAATCACAAAGCACCAAACCCATACTGTAGTTGTGGGTATTACTCAACTAATCAATTTGGGAAAAATGACTCATACTCATTTAGCCACGACGGAACAGAGAATATTGTTAAAGATTTTGAAAGAATGCTTCCAATTTTGGATAGATACGATGAAAATACTCAAAAACTAATCGGTGAGTTATTGTTTTATAGTCCTGTAGCTAAAACACTTGAGATTCAAGAATTTAGCTTATTAAGTGAGGTAGAGCTGACAGGTACCATAATCGAGTGCGAAATGGGCTATCGGTCAGAGTTTGTATCGCCAAAAAAGATGTTTTTATTGCTTAATTTTGACAAGCTTTATGATGTAACTTCATACATTGGGAAAAGACTTCATAAAGATGAAGCTCAAATATTCCATGTAACATATCAATGGATTGTTTACATTGACAAATATTTAACAAATTTGATGAAATTATACGATCTAGATTTTGAGTTACGTTTTAAATACACACTGGATAACTTAACCAAATACGAAATGCTTACAAGGGAACAAGCTAATAGCTCAGAATACCTATCTTTAAGGAATCATGATTTTGTAAATACAAAAGTACGTTATATATCAGAAATTATGAATGCTTCAGATAAGTACTTTAAGTATAAATTTCCATCACTTGACACTACGTTAAAAAAACTTCAAGGCGACAATAGCAATGTAGCTTACTTTGACAGAAGCAGGAATGGTTTAGCTGCCCGCCACCGAAGAAATAGGCGGATTGGAACTCCAGTAACCTTACATGAACACATAAGAAGAGATCATATAGCTGAGTTTTTTGAAAATTATGCTGATTACCTTCTTTCTTTTGCACATTTCAATTGTATGTTAAGCGAACAACGCAATGACAAAGAAAACCTCTTATCGTACCCAAACATGACTCAAGAATTTGGGTTTCGCTATCACACATATTTAGAAAAAAAATATTCAGTTGATGAAATATTAGATAAATTATTAGTTGAGCATTTTTTTGCAAAAGAACATCCATCACTCTGGTTTAAAAATGTGTATCCCTATTTTGAACAGTATTTAGAACACTTAGGTAAAAACTCAATGCCCAAGTATCAACGGAAAAATTCTAACGAAAGATAAGAAAGGAAACACATGGAGATAGGAAAACCACTCAGAGTAATAGAGGCAGTACCGGTTCCAGAAAGCGAACCCGTACAGCAACCAGAAAAAGAAAAGGAGACAGTCTAAATATGGCGTATGTCAGTTTGCTAGGAGATAGCATTATCGACAACAAAGTATATGTTCAACCACATGAACTAAGTGTTAAAGAACATTTAGAAGAACAATCTGAATACATGTTTAAACAACTTGCAGTTGATGGTCACACAACAAGTGATGTACTTAGCTTTCAACTCGATAAATTACCAAAACTTAGTACGCACAAAGTGCTCTCTATTG
>Ga0222715_10000495_pt1 | contig 39071 bp, 31 predicted proteins | sample C33_9DmetaG_FD_165056 | JGI IMG/M metagenome (GOLD analysis project Ga0222715, IMG submission 165056) | Estuarine water microbial communities from San Francisco Bay, California, United States - C33_9D | ecosystem: Environmental > Aquatic > Marine > Unclassified | place: USA: California...
GAATGTTACTTTTAAAAATTGATGCGTCAACCTACAGAGCATTTACTAATTCCTGCCCACATCAAGGAAATACAAGTCAATGGAGCTACAATACCTCTCAAGATAGATTTGTATGTGGAGCTCATAATAACACATACCCAACAGACTGTGAAACAAGCGGAACTGCTGGTGGGGCTTTAAAATGTTTTACTACCTCTCTTCAAAATGGTGTATTAACTGTAAATAAATAATTTTTTACAAGTCCTGAAAATTTAAAAATGCAAAGAACACTGCATTAACTAGTAGAAGGTTTATTGAAAAAGTATACTCCTTCTTAATTATATTAAAGTGAAAAACATATTGAGTGATTAGTCCAATAACAAACCATCCAATATAATTTTGTAAAGGAACTGTTGGTAAATCAAATATCCAAAACCCAAGAAGTGGGGCAACAGGTTCTATAATTAAGTCTAGTAAAATCATTAGGATAGCTCCAAAAAACATAGCTAAATACTTGTTTTCAACTAAATAACTTGATAGAGAGCCTGTAATAAAAGTTAAAATAATCCAATTAGCACCAATTAAAACAGGAACTCCAAGAATTTTAAAACCTAAATTATCTAAATAAACATAATCTCCAAATATTAATCCGTAATTAACACCTAAAATTTCGGAAATCATACCAACAAAAAAAATAATTAAAGCTGCATTTAATTCTTTCTTCTCAAGTTGAATTTGATTAATAAATAACAAAACAAATGAAATGAAAAGATTTATTGGAGTAAAAGCTAAGAAAAATTCTTTATTACCATACGCAATTCCAATCATCCCACATATATGAAACAACCATATAATTCCTATTGAAATTATAGATGTAGTATTATTTGGAATAAAGATTTTCATTATTTTTTTATTAATTCTGAAACTATTTTAGCAGAAAGCAGACACAACGGTATTCCACCTCCTGGATGTACACTTCCTCCACAAAAGTATAGATTTTGAATTTGTTGTGAAAAATTAGGATGTCTTAAAAAAGCAGCCATAGTATCGTTGCTCGACGAGCCATATAAAGAGCCTAAGTAAGACTGAGTATTGGACTCTATAGTTTTTGGTGAAAATATTTCTTCAAATTCAATAAAATTTTCAATATCTGTATTAAGAATTCTATTAATTTTATTTATTATATTTTTTCTTACATTTTTGATAATTTCATCCCATTTTTGACCTTTATTATTAGGGCTATTAATCATTACAAACCAATTTTCACAACCAATTGGTGCGTCTGTAACAACATCTTTTGATGTAATATTAATATACACCGTTGGATCATCGCAAATATTCCCCAAATCAAAAATGGAATCAAATTCTTTTTTATAATTATTTGAAAAAAGAATATTATGTAACTCTAGATTTTTAAAAGTTTTTTTTATTCCCCAATAAAAAATTAGAGCAGAACTAGATCTTTCTTGATTTAAAACCTTTTTAGGTTGATATGAGGTTTTCAAAAGTTTTTTATAAGTGGGCACAACATCCATATTTGAAACAACCAAATCTGATTTGTAAATACTATTATTTACTTTAACACCAACTGCTTTGTTGTTTTCTAATAAAATTTCATTAACTAACTGATTAAATTCAAACTTTATTCCATTTCTTATAGCTAAATCAAATAAAGATTCTGTGATATTAATCATGCCTTTTTCTGAAACAAAAGTTCCAAATTCTTGCTCAAGATGTTGGACTAAGGTCATCATTCCTGGGGTTTTGTATGGCGAAGAACCGTTGTAAGTAGCAAATCTATTGAATAACTGAACTAAATGCGGTTCCTTAAGTTCTTCCTCATTGACTGAATTAAGAGTTTTATTAATCTGAAAAAAAAATAAATTAAAAACACCTTTAATTAAATCTGTTGAAAAGAAAGTTTCAATTTTATGTAATGATTTTTCTAAAAAAATACTTTTTGTTAAATCATATTTTTTTTTGGCTTTTTCTAAATATGTTGAAACAATTCTTTTATCAACCTTTAAAACGTTGTTAATCTCGTTTATAAACTTTTTTTTATTTGAATAGGCGTTTAATACGGTATTATCATCCCAAAAATACTTGCAAGAAATATCTTTCCTCCGATAATTAAAATAGTCTTGTGGTTTTTCCTCAAACAATTCAAACAGCTCATCGATATAATGTGGCATAGTTAACAGAGAAGGCCCTGCGTCAAATCTATATTTTCCTAAAGTAAATGAAGATAATTTACCGCCGGGATAACTATTGTTCTCAAATACTAAAACATCTAAACCTTGAGCTTTAAGCCTTAAAGCTGTGGCTAAACCACCTACTCCAGAACCAATAATTATGGCTTTTTTCAATTGTTAAATACTTTAGTTTTTTTATTTAAAATCTCAAATCTTGAAAAAAGGTCTTCTTTATACCACCTTCTTTTTCTTGTTTTTTTTACAATCTCAGCGTGATTAACATTTTTATATGCAAAATTTGTAACCGATTCTAAATTTTCCCATATACTAAATGTAGCTTGTTGTATAAAAGGGAGCTCCCCAATTCCTTTAAACCACAAAACACCTCTAGCAGACTTTATAGCATTAGAAGCTTTAGGAACAGAACGCCAAAATTCAATTAATTTACCAAAATTTAAAGTTGCTCTAGTAATAATTGCTATCGGCTTGGTTTTATCAAAATCAGAATCATTTTTAGTATTAAAAGGATTTATACCGTCCCATTTACCATGACTGTGTAAAGGCTTTAGAAAATAGTCATTTCTTGAGAAAGCCTTGTTAGAAATTTCAGAAGAATGGTAACTGTTGTTAATAAAATTATTAGCTGAATCTAAGTCGTCCCAAACGCACAAAACTGAATAAGTACTAAAATCTGGATAAAGACTAAAACCAGCTCCTGCTCCTGTTCCAAGTAATTTATAAAAATTTAAACCTGGTATTTTTTTAAGTAAAAATTCTGCTAAGTACATCTGCTTAAAAGCCCAAAACTTATTCTTTTTATAACTGAAAAATGAAATCGTAACCAATTGAACTATTTTTTATTGTATGACAAATATAATTTAGTAATAACTCTTTCTTTTACGTCATTTGTTGAAAAAGAAGCCTTCATTGAATTAACATTAATTTCTAAAAATTTATTTTTTAACCACTTAAACTCTTTATTAAGTATTTTATATTCTTTATTTAATGTAGTATCAGAAATAGTTCTTCCATCAGTATTTATGCTTATGGAAATTCCTTTACTAAATAAAAAATCTACAGGATGATCCTTAATTTTTTTAAAAACTTTGGTAACCATGTTACTAGTTAAACAAAGTTCTAAGTGAATATTCTCATTTTTTATTTTTTCCAACAGCAACTCATTTTCAACACATCTTACTCCATGACCAATTCTATGAGGCTTTAAATTCTTTAGAGTGTCAATAATACTTTCTGCTCCGAGAGCTTCACCTGCATGAGCTGTACAGAAAATATTATTTTTGTGAGCATATTCAAATGCTTTGATATGGTTGTCTAAAGGGAATCCAGCTTCATCAGCAGCTATATCAAATCCTACAATATTACTTTTTGAAAATACTTTAACTAAATTAACCGTTTCTAAACTTTGTTTTTCAGAAAAATGTCTTAGTGTACATAAAATTAATCCTACTTCAATTCCAGATTTTGAAGATTCTAATTTTGTTTTCTTACTAATTATATCGACAACTTCTCTGGGTGAGAGTCCTTTATTTATATGTAAAAGTGGAGCAAACCGAACTTCAGCATATATTACATTATCTACTTTTAACTGATCAAACAAATCCTCAACAACAATTTCTAATTGCTTCTTGGTTTGCATAAAGTCTAATGCATTATCTGCACATTTTATGTAGTCTTTTAAACAACTACATGAAGTACCTATAAACTTTTCTTTAAATAAGGAAAGACTTATGCTAGAATCTATTTTTGACAAAGCTTTATAACTAAGACAACAATCAAGGTGTACATGTAATTCAACTTTAGGTAATTTTTCAATTGTAAAATTCATTATTTAACAAAGTAAAGTGTATTTAATATTTCTGAATTATCACACACATTAATTACGTATAGGTTTGAATTATTTGTGTCTTCAATATCTTGATAAACCTCATGCTTTAAAAGCATATTAGCAAATGTTGGAATAGTATTGCTATGTCCAACAACCAAAATAGTTTTTCCTTTATTTTTTAAAATAAATTCATCATAATTTATTGATGATGGATTATATATTTGTATAGCTCTATCTTCAGCAATTGGCTTTATTGTTTCTAAAGTTCTATAATAATTAGTAGAATAAAACTCATCAAACTTTACATATTTAAAAAAAGATTTCCATCTTAGAGATCTTTCAATACCAAGGGTATTTAAATGAGGGTTAGAATTCCTTTTATCTGTTCTATCTTTTTCAGCGTGTCTAATTAAGTAAATTGACGTACATTCTAAATCATCATTAGTTTGAGCTTCTAATGAAAATATAGCTAACAAGCATATTACAAATAATATTTTTTTCAAATTACTTAATGTTTTATGTTTTTAAAATAATTCCTCCTGAGAATTCGTTTTTTTAAAACCTAAATGATCGTAAGCTAGTTTAGTAACTTCTCTTCCTCTTGGGGTTCTAACTATGAACCCTTGTTGAATCAAAAAAGGCTCATAAACCTCCTCAATTGTTTCAGCACTTTCTGAAACTGCGGTAGATAAAGTGTTTATACCCACTGGACCTCCTTTAAACTTTTCTATTAAAGTTGTAAGTATTTTATTGTCCATTTCGTCAAGTCCATTTTTATCTACATTTAAAGATTTTAAAGCATATCTAGTGATATCAACATCAATTGATCCATTGCCTTTTATCTGAGCAAAATCTCTTACTCTTCTTAGAAGAGAATTTGAAATCCTGGGCGTTCCTCTACTACGTCCTGCTATTTCTATAGCAGCATTAGTGTTAATTTTTATATTAAGTATCTCGGAACTTCTTTGAACAATAGTTGAAAGCAATTCGGTATTATAATACTCTAATCTACTATTAATACCAAATCTGGCTCTCATTGGAGCTGTTAATAATCCTGATCTTGTGGTAGCTCCAATTAAAGTGAAAGGATTTAGATTAATTTGTACAGTCCTAGCGTTAGGACCAGTTTCAATCATTATATCAATTTTATAATCTTCCATAGCTGAGTATAAATATTCTTCAACAATTGGACTCAATCTGTGAATTTCGTCAATAAATAAAACGTCTCTAGGCTCTAAATTTGTAAGTAACCCGGCAAGATCACCTGGTTTGTCAAGAACAGGCCCTGATGTAACTTTTAAATTAACACCAAGTTCATTAGCAACAATATGAGCTAAAGTGGTTTTGCCTAATCCAGGTGGTCCGTGAAATAAAGTATGATCTAATGCATCAGATCTTTGATTACAAGCTTCTACAAAAATTTTTAAATTGTTTAAAATTTGATCTTGACCAGCAAAATCATCAAAAGAAAGTGGTCTTAATGCTTTATCAATTTCTAACTCTTCATTTGAATAACTTGAATCAGTAGGATCTAAATTTTCATTCATCTGATCAAAGATAAGTAAAAGAAAATCTAAAAGGAAAACTAATATTTAATGCTCCGTTTCGATTTCTCCCTTTTGAATTGGAGTCGTTTGTAAAACAAAATCTTCTTTTTGACCAGGCTTACTATAATCGTAAGCCCACCTATGAACGTGAGGAATTTCTCCAGGCCAATTTCCATGAATATGTTCTACAGGAGCAGTCCATTCCATGGTATTAGATCGCCATGGATTCTGTTCAGCCTTTTTGCCAAAGAACATACTATGTATAAAATTATATAAGAACACTAATTGAGCAGCTCCAGCCAGTAATGCAAAAACTGTTATTACCACATTTATATTAGCTAAGTCGTCAAAATATGGAAACGCTGTATTAGTATAGTATCTTCTTGGAAGGCCAGCCATACCAATAAAGTGCATTGGGAAAAATACTCCGTAAGCAGAGATAGCAGTAATCCAGAAATGTATATAACCAAGATTTTTGTTCATCATCCTACCAAATAATTTTGGAAACCAATGATACACACCGGCAAATAAACCATATAAGGCAGAAATACCCATTACTAAATGAAAATGAGCAACAACAAAATAAGTGTCGTGTATATTGATATCCAAGGTACTGTCACCCAAAATTATTCCAGTCAGCCCGCCTGTTATAAATGTAGATACAAGTCCAATTGAAAAGAGCATCCCAGGGTTGAACTGAAGGTTGCCTTTCCATAATGTGGTTATATAGTTAAAGGCTTTTACTGCAGAAGGAATTGCAATTAAAAGCGTTGTAAATGTAAATACTGATCCTAAAAATGGATTCATTCCTGAAATGAACATATGGTGACCCCAAACCACAGTAGATAAAAAGGCTATTGCTAGTATTGAAGCAACCATTGCTCTATATCCAAAAATTGGTTTTCTTGAACTTGTCGCTATGATTTCAGATGTAATTCCTAAGGCTGGTAATAAAACAATATAAACTTCAGGATGCCCTAAAAACCAGAAAAGGTGTTCAAATAAAACTGGAGATCCTCCTTGATAATGAAGAACTTCACCTTGAACAAAAATATCTGAAAGGAAAAAAGATGTTCCAAAGCTTCTGTCCATTATTAATAAAAGTGCAGCAGATAATAATACTGGAAATGAAATAACTCCGATTATAGCAGTGACAAAAAATGCCCAAATAGTTAAAGGAAGTCTAAACATTGACATACCTTTCGTACGTAAATTAATTACTGTTACAATATAATTTAAAGAACCTAATAAGGATGATGCAACAAAAATTGCCATAGAAATCAACCATAAAGTCATTCCCATACCAGATCCAGGCTGAGTTTGAGGTAATGCACTTAATGGTGGATAAATAGTCCATCCAGCTGCAGCTGGACCTGCTTCAACGAAAAGAGAAGCAAGCATAATCATACTTGACACGAAAAACAACCAAAATGAAATCATGTTTAAAAGACCTGATGCCATATCTCTTGCGCCAATCTGAAGAGGAATCAGTAAATTACTAAAAGTTCCGCTTAAACCTGCAGTTAAGACAAAGAACACCATAATAGTACCATGAATAGTAACAAGAGCTAGGTAAATATTAGGATCCATCACTCCTTCTGGTGCCCAATCTCCTAAAAAAATATCAAAAACTGCAAATGATTGTTCAGGCCATGCTAATTGTAACCTAAACAACAATGACATAGCTACTCCAATAAAGCCCATAAATAGTACTCCTAAAATCAAATATTGTTTAGCAATCATTTTATGATCTTGACTAAAAATATATTTAGTTATAAAAGTTTCTTTATGGTGATGATGATGATCATCATTCGAATGTGAAATATTTGATAATTCTGACATAGTATTTTATTGTATTATTTCAGAAAATGTTTTTTGTTCTGATAACCATTTTTCATAATCCTTTTCAGATTCAACTATTATTTTCATTTGCATGTTGTAATGAGAAGCACCACAAATTTTTGCACATAATAATAAATAATCAAATTGATAAGGTTCAAGAGCTTCTTCACCATTTGCAGTAAGCACTTTACTGTTTTCATATCTAATCTTATTGATTCTATTTACTTTGTCAACAACATCCGAATTCATCCTCATTTCTTCGGTTGTTATTGTAGGAGTAAAAGAAAATTCTGTAATCATTCCAGGCACACAATTCATTTGGGCCCTGAAATGTGGCATGTAAGCAGAATGTAATACATCTTGAGATCTAAATTTAAATATAACTTTTCTATTGACTGGTAAATGAAATTCTTGAGTTACTACAATATCATCCATTCCATTAGGATCTGAAGAGTCTATTCCAACAGAATTTCTTCCATCAAAATCATTTAAAAATCTAACGTTTGCATCTCCTAAAACATTGTCTTCTCCTCCATATCTAGCTTTCCAATTCCATTGCTGTGCATACAATTCGACTACCAAAGCATCTTCATCTTCTTCAAAATTCATGATATTTCCCCAAGTAACCATACCATAAATTATTAAAACAAAAAAGATAATAGCAGGAATAATAGTCCAAACGAATTCAAGAGTATTATTATGAGTATAGAAATAAGCTTTTCTATTATTTATTCCTCTGTATTTGTAAGCAAAAACATGTAATACTGCTTGGGTAATAGTTTGTGCAAATAATATTATTGCAAATGATATCCATAGTAAAGTATCGTAAGCAGGTCCGTGAGCTGAAGCAGATTCAGGTAAAAGAACTTTTGAATATGTCCAAAAAGAATATATTGTTACTGCATATATAAAAACTAAAAAAGCAAACATTAGTTTACCATTTAGATCATTATCTTTCTCGCTAGCAATCTGAGAGTCATCTTTTTTTCTTCCTAATTGAGAAAGCTCAAAAATCTTAGTGATTTGCCATAAAGCAACCCCTGTTAAGATTAAAATTGTTAATGTTAGTAATAATGTCATTTAAACTATTTATTTAGTAAACAAATTTTTCACTTTCTTTTAATAATGGATCTCCTGTAGGTTCCAAAGGTGCCTTGGATATGCTATTAAATACTACATAAATAAATAACCCTGCAAAAAATGCTATTCCAGAAAGTTCTGGAATTCCGATAAACCATTTATCTCCAACAGTTGCAGGCATAATCATATTAAACACATCAATATAGTGTCCTATTAAAATAATGATCCCTGTCATAACAATAAACCAATTAACCCTTTTATAATCACTATTCATTAATAATAATAGTGGAAAAATAAAATTTAAAGCAATCATACCAAAAAAAGGAAGATCGTAATCTTCAATTCTTGTAATAAAATAAGTTACTTCCTCTGGGATGTTAGCATACCATATTAACATAAATTGAGAAAACCATAAATAAGTCCAAAAGACACTAACACCAAACATAAATTTACCTAGATCATGAATGTGATTATGATTTACCTTTTCTAAATATCCTTTTGATTTTAGATAAATTGTTATAAGAGCTATAGTTGTAATACCTGATACAAACATACTGGCGAAAACATACCATCCAAAAAGGGTGCTAAACCAGTGGGGATCAACAGACATAATCCAGTCCCAAGACATCATTGATTCAGTTACAATAAAGAAAGCTAAGAAACCTGCAGACCATTTAAAATTCTTTGTATGATTAGAAATATCTGGTGAACTATCTTGAGCTATGGAATATTTTCTAGAAATATATCTGTAAAAATTCCAACCTGCAATATAAAATACAGCCCTAGCTAATAGGAAAGGTGAGTTTAAATATCCTGCTTTCCCTTGAATAATTTTATCGTGAGCAACTAATTCTGGATCCATCCAAACAAACAGGTGATTTAAATGCATTGAGGATAGAATTAATATCACTAGAATAATAAGAGTCCCTGGAAGAAGATACGCCGTAATTCCTTCCATTACTCTAAATAACAAAGGAGACCAACCTGCTTGTGAAGCTCTTTGAATTGCATAAAAAGCTAAAGTTCCCAATGACAAGAACATAAAAAACAGTGCTGCAACATAAAGTGCGGACCATGGTCTGTTCTGTAATTTATGCAAAAGATGTTCGTCATGGGAATTAGAATGAGTATCATTTTCATCATGAGCATCAACATTATTATGAGAATTAACGGAGGAGTATGTGCTTTCATCACTTCCATAATTATCAGAATGCGAATCAGAAACCATTTCCTTAGCCTCAGCAATAGTTTTAGGAGCAGAATAAAAGCTAAATGCCAACCCAAGGGCACCAATAATCATTAATGAAAATGAAAATATTTTGATATTTTTAGACACCTTATACATTAAACCTATTTTATTAATTTTTCTCTTAAACTCATTACATATTGGGAAATTTGCCATCTTTCTTTAGCATCAACCTGACTAGCGTGAGATCCCATTAAATTTTTACCATACATTAGCACATGGTATGTGCTTCCTTCTGAAATATCTCTGTCTGCGTAACTTGGAATTCCTAAAAACTTTTCTCTGGTCATTAAAATCCCTTGACCATCACCTTTTGAGCCGTGACAAACAGCACAATAAATATTATATAACTCTTTTCCCTTTGATAAATTTTCTTCATTTAATTCAATAGGAGAAAATAAGTCTGTTTTAGCTAATTCATAACCTTCATTAGTATCAGAATACTCATAAGGAACCCATCCTCTTGGAATTGTACCCTCAACAGGTATTTGAGCTTCTATCCCATTAGCAAAAGCATCTGATTCTTGATAAGTGCTGTATCCAACAGATTCATACATATTTGGGAAAAACTGGTAATTAGGTTTTGATTTGTCAAAACACGAAATTGTGAGAAGACTAAACAAAATCATAACACTAAAAAAAGTTATTTTTTTCATTATTTAGACACTTTTTCATCAATTATATTAACCTCCAAAACATTAGTTTTTTTAACAGCTGCTTTCAAAGCTTTGCCATCACCATGAAATTTTATTTCAATTAAAAACTTATCATCAGTTGTAGAAGGCAAAGGATTCTCTGCTTCTTTAAAAGGCCATAATTTACTTCTTAAATAAAAGGTAATTACCATTAAATGAGCAGCAAAAAATACAGTTAATTCGAACATTATTGGAACAAAAGAAGGCATGTTTTCAATAAATGAAAAACTTGGTTTTCCTCCAATATTTTGTGGCCAATCAACAATCATTATATAATTCATCATAAAAATTGCAAAACTAAACCCTATACATCCATAAATAAATGATAAAATAGCTAAACGTGTAGGTTTGAGACCTAATGCTTTATCCAATCCGTGTACAGGAAAAGGAGTATAAACTTCATCAATAGAAAAATTAGATGCTTTTAAATCTTTGACAGCATCCATCAATTTATCGTCGTCGTCATATACGGCATGTAAAATTTTATCAGCCATTATTTATTATCTCTTAATTTTTTATAATTATCCCCTGAACTTTTTAAAATTGTTTTCACTTCAGCTTGTGCTATTACAGGGAAAGTCCTTGAATAAAGTAAAAACAGTACAAAGAAAAATCCTATAGTTCCAATAAAAATACCAATATCGACAAATGTTGGCGAAAACATTGTCCAAGATGATGGTAAATAGTCTCTATGAAGTGACGTAACGATAATCACAAACCTTTCAAACCACATCCCAATATTTACAACAATTGAAATGAAAAATGAGAAAAGAATACTTGTTCTTAATTTTTTAATCCACATTAATTGAGGAGAAAAAACATTACATGTCATCATAGACCAATAAGCCCACCAGTAAGGACCAGTTGCTCTATTTAAAAAAGCGTATTGCTCGTATTCGACACCAGAATACCAAGCAATAAAAAGTTCAGTAATATATGCTGTTCCAACTATAGAACCAGTTATCATAATTACAATGTTCATAAGTTCAATATGCTGGATTGTTATATAATTTTCAAGGTTAGACACCTTTCTCATTATTATAAGTAAAGTGTTTACCATTGCAAATCCAGAGAAAATTGCTCCAGCAACAAAATAAGGAGGGAAAATTGTAGTATGCCAGCCCGGAATAACAGAAGTAGCAAAATCAAAGGATACAATTGTATGTACTGAAAGTACAAGTGGCGTAGCTAAACCAGCAAGTACTAATGATACTTCTTCAAATCTCTGCCAATCTTTTGCTCTTCCTGTCCAACCAAAACTTACCAGACTATATATCTTTTTTTGAAATGGTTTTACAGCTCTATCTCGAATCATGGCAAAATCAGGTAAAAGCCCTGTCCACCAAAAAACTAGTGATACCGAAAGATATGTTGATATTGCAAATACATCCCACAATAAAGGAGAATTGAAATTAACCCATAAAGATCCATAAGCATTAGGAATGGGAAGCACCCAATAAGCCAACCATGGACGTCCCATATGAATTATCGGAAATAAACCTGCCTGAATAACAGAAAATATAGTCATCGCTTCAGCAGATCTGTTAATGGCCATTCTCCATTTTTGTCTAAAAAGTAATAAAACTGCAGAAATTAAAGTCCCTGCATGTCCGATTCCAATCCACCAAACAAAATTAGTTATATCCCATGCCCATCCAACAGTTTTATTTAATCCCCAAACACCAATTCCAGTTGAGATCGTATAAATCATACATCCAATACCCCATAGAAAAGCAACTAATGCAATTGAAAAAACAATCCACCATTGTTTATTTGCTTTGCCTTCAATAGCAGCAGCAATATCAACTGAAACATCATGATATGACTTGTTTCCAGTTACTAATGGTTTTCTTATCGGCGCTTCGTAATGAGATGACATATGTTTATCTTTTTACGTATTTCTTACTTTAACTTGATACATTACATTTGGTTTTGTACCAACACTTTCTAAAAGATGATACATTCTATCATCTTCTTTTAACTTTAAAACTTCACTTTTTTCATCGTTAACATCTCCGAAAACAATTGCTCCGGTATCACAAGCAGATGAACATGCAGTTTGGAATTCTCCATCTTTTATTTCTCTACCATCAAGTTTTGCATCAAGAATAGTTTTTTGGGTCATTTGTATACACATTGAACATTTTTCCATAACTCCCCTTGATCTAACAACCACATCTGGGTTTAAAACCATCTTACCTAAATCGTCATTCATGTTAAAATCAAACTCATTATTGTTGTTATACAAGAACCAGTTAAACCTTCTTACTTTGTATGGGCAGTTGTTTGCACAATATCTTGTTCCAACACATCTGTTATAAGCCATATGATTTTGACCTTGTCTTCCATGAGAAGTAGCTGCAACTGGACAAACAGTTTCACAAGGAGCGTGATTACAATGCTGACACATTACAGGCTGAAAAGCAACCTGAGGGTTTTCAGATGGGTCTTCCATCTCTCCAAATACTGAAAGAGAATCCCCTAAACCACTTATATTATCTTTTGTTGTATTGTCATCTGAAAATGTTTCTGCAGAAGAATAATATCTATCTATCCTTAACCAATGCATATCTCTAGATTTTCTTACCTCTCTTTTACCAACGACTGGAACGTTGTTTTCTGCATGACATGCAATAACACATGCTCCACAACCAGTACAAGAATTTAAATCAATAGATAAATTAAAATGATGACCAACAGATCTATCAAACTCATCCCAAATATCAACATCTGGTGATGTTACAGGTGTTTCTATATGATTAAGAGAAACTTGAGTCATATAATTCCATTCAGAAGATTTTTTGGTATTAAAAATTTCTAATGTTGTTTCCTTGATTATGTCTCCTCTTCCCATCAAAGTATTATGAAGCTGAACACAAGCAAATTCATGAGTTCCGTTTACTGCTTCAATTGAAACATTTTGAATATTTTTAGAATTCTGATAATATTCAAAGCCATTTACACCCGTTTGTAATTCTTTTTTAACACCACTAGTTCTACCATATCCAAAAGATAAACCTACAGAACCTTTTGCTTGACCTGGCTGAATTATTACTGGAATTTGAATAGATTTTCCGTTTAAAGAAACTTTAGCAAAGTTACTATTAAGTGCTCCATTGGAATCATTAGTGTTTTCAAGTCCTAAAGTTTTTGCATCAGACTTGGAAACTGTCAGGTAATTATCCCATGAAACTCTTGTGATTGGATCTGGCATTTCTTGAAGCCATGGATTATTGGCTTGCTGGCCATCTCCCATTGAAATTTTAGGGTATAAAGTTAATTCATAACCAGTACTAGATTCAGAAATTAAATCACTTATACTATTAGATAAATCGTTATTAAAATATATTAAACTTTTACTTGATTTACCATCAACATAAATACCATCATGTAAAGCTTGATTCCAAGACGAACCATTTAGGATCGATAAATTCCAATTATTTTTTAGTTCATCATAAAATGAATTAGATGCTCCAAGCCAGTTCAATAATACATCTTGAAACTGCATGGTATCAAAAAGAGGCTTAATTGTTGGTTGAACTAGACTGAAGTTACCTGATTTAATTTCAACATCACCCCAAGATTCTAAATAATGAGGGGTAGCAGCAACCCACTTTGAAAGTTTGGCTGTCTCGTTATCATTCATTGAGAAAGAAACAGTAAAGTCTATTGACTTTAAAGCCTCATTAAATGTTTCATTTTCAAACATGGTGTAAGATGGATTTACACCTGCCATTATCAAACCATCAACCTTATTATTTGCTAGGTCTTTAATGAGATTATAAACTTTATTGTCATCGCCTTGTCTAGTATAATTAAGTTTTTGAGTATTTAATACTCTACTTTTTATTAATTGATTGATTCTAAGTGCAATAAGTTGAGCATTTACATCGTCTATTCCAGTAATAAATACACCAGAATTGCCTGCACTAATTAAACTATCAGAAATAATTTTAAGTTTAGATTCGAGTTCTTTTTCAATTTTAAGACCAGTTGCCTGACCTGATATATTCTCATAAATCTTTAGCAAAGCCTTAATTTGTGAAGAAGGTTTTAATGGTAAACGAACATCTGCATTGGCTCCAGAAAGGGACATATTAGCCTCTATTTGATAATGCTTGGACATTTTACCATTTTTAGGAACTTTATTTTTAGCATAACCCTTAGAAAACCCTCCACCCTGCCAATCTCCAAGAAAATCTGCAGAAAGTGAAACAATTACACTTGCTTTTTCAAAGTCATATGTTGGAAGAGCTCTAACACCATAACTATACTCAAATGCATCCAAAGCTTTAGAATCAGAAACAGCGTCATAGATGATATGTTGAACATTAGAATACTTCTTAGTGAAGTTTTTAATTATTTTTTCAGTTGTTGGGCTAGCAAAAGTCTGCGTTAATAAAACAACTCTCTTATTTGATGCCTTCATCGCATCAAGCTGAGCTTTAATATTTAAATTAAACTGATTCCATGAAATATCTTGACCATCCATAGTAGGTCCTTGTAACCTTGAGCTATCATACATAGATAAAACTGAAGCTTGAACTCTAGCATTAGGTGTATTATCTTTGGATTGCTTATTTAACTCTATTTTAATAGGCCTACCTTCTCTTGTTTTGACAAGAATGTTTGCAAAGTCAAAACCATCAGAAATTGATGTTGCATAAAAGTTAGAAATACCAGGAATAATTTGTTCAGGTTGAACTACATATGGAATTGATCTATTTACAGGGCCTTCGCAACTAGCTAAAGTAGCGGCAGCTGTACTAAATCCTAAATACTTAAGAAAATCTCTTCTGTTCGTACTTGAATCTTCTAAATTATTTTCACTATTTTGAAAAGCATCAGCTGGAAATTCACTAACAAACTCATTATTTTTAAGATCATTGACAATAGAATTATCAGATGATAACTCCAATTCGCTTTTCCAATATTTTTTATGGTTTCCCATTTTCCTATTTAAATATTTTTTAATAATGACATTTACCACACTCTAAACCACCCATTTGAGCAATTGAAAGTTCTTCAACTCCATATTTTTTTGAAAGCTCTTCATGAATTTTAGTATAATATTCATTATCCTTTACTTTTATGTTTGATTCTCTGTGACAATTAATACACCAGCCCATTGTAAGTGATGAATATTGATATAAAATTTCCATTTCTTCAACAGGGCCATGACACTTTTGACAATCAATCCCAGCTACTGATACATGCTGTGAATGATTAAAATAAACAAAATCAGGAAGATTGTGTATTCTAACCCATTTTACTGGTTCAGTATCTCCTGTGTAGGATTGAGTTTCTTCATCCCATCCAACAGCCTTGTATAATTTTTTTATTTCGTTTGTATAGAATTCTTTAGTATAGCCTTTTTCTAAATCTTCTTCTCCATTATACTCAGCTATATTTTCATGACAGTTCATACATACGTTCAAAGAAGGTATTCCAGAATGTTTAGATACTCTAGCAGATGAATGGCAATATTGACACTCAATTTGATTTGCTCCAGCATGAATTTTATGAGAATAATGTATAGGCTGAACAGGCATATAACCTTGGTCAACACCAATTTGCATCATGTATCCATATGCAAAATACGCACTAGATAATAACAACAATATAACAGAAACAAAAATCAAAAATTGATTCTTAATAAACGCTCTCCAAATAGAAAAAGATTGAAGTTTGTCTTCATTAATTACGATGCCATTTTTTTCTGCAATATTTTTTAAAGTTTTAGTTACTAAGAATAACATTGTTACTAGAACTAATAATACTATCAAAAGTAATCCTAAAACTAAATCATTTGTAATCGAAGAACTATCTGAGGTTTGAGACGAAGTCGCAATTGATGTTGCTGCTACCGGTTCAGGGACATAATCAGTGTATGCTAAAATATTGTCAATATCCTCATTTGATAGTTGAGGAAAAGCATTCATAGCCACCTTGTTATATTCTTCATAGATTGCAACTGCTTGCTCATCACCTGTTTTAATTAATGCGGCACTATTTTTAATCCATGAATAAAGCCATTCTTTATCGTACTTGGCAGAAACTCCTTTTAATGCAGGGCCTATTAGTTTTTTATTAAGCTTGTGACAAGATGCACAATTAGCATTATAAAGAGACTTCCCCTTGGCTATATCAATTTCTTGTGCTGAAGCATTAAATGAAATAGATAAAACAAAAATTAAATTTAGAGCAAGAGGTGATACAAAGCTTTTAAATAGTCTTGAAAAAATGTTCGATAAAGTTAATAATCCTACGACTGACAATTTTTAAAATTGTATCAAAATTAGGGCACAAAAATACAACACAAACATGATATTTTAAACCCTTCACATGCCTAATTTTTAATTTATAATCATTCTAAATAATTGATTTTAAAAACTAAATAAATTATTCGATTATAATATTCAAAAACCTATATTTGTTGCATGAAAAAAATATTCTTTTTTTTCTTTTTTTGCATAGCATTGGTTTTAAAAACATCTGCTCAAAACGATTCAATTATTATTAATCAAGATTTAAAACTGACAAAAGTTCTTGAATTAAAAAAATTAGTTAATCAAGAAGCCTTTACCGCAGGACAATACACTGTTCAAATTTTTAGTGGCAATTATAAAGATTATCAGGAATTATTAAATTCAATAAATGAAGACAATGAATTTGAAGAAATATTTTACAGTTTTGAAACCCCTTATTACAAAATTAGGGTGGGAAAATACGTTTCAAAAATTAAAGCGATAAAAGAATTAAAAAAAATTAAGAAAAAGTATCCTTCAGCATTTATACTCCAGCCAAATTAACTATTTGATTTTCTGCTTTATTTCAACTTCAGAATAAGCTTCAATAACATCTCCAATTTTGATGTCATTGTAGTTTTTAATTTGAATTCCACAATCGTATCCTTTAGATACTTCTTTAGCATCGTCCTTAAATCTTTTTAAGGATGATAAGGTTCCTGAATTTACAACAACTCCATCTCTAATAATTCTAATGTTTGAATTTCTAAATATTTTTCCACTTGTAACCATACATCCAGCAATAGTTCCAACTTTTGAAATTTTAAAAGTTTCCCTAATTTCAGCATTTCCTGTAACTTCTTCTTTAAATTTTGGCGCCAACATGCCTTCCATAGCGTCTTTTAAATCATTAATTGCGTCATAAATTATAGAGTAATTCCTTATATCTATTTCTTCTTTGTCTGCAATTTGTCTAGCATTTCCAGTTGGCCTTACATTAAATCCTATAATGATTGCATCAGAAGCAGAAGCAAGCAGCACATCTGATTCAGTAATTGCACCAACAGCCTTGTGTATGATATTAATTAATATTTCGTCAGTGGATAACTTTTGAAAGGAGTCTGTCAAAGCTTCAACAGAACCATCAACATCACCTTTCAAAATAATATTTAACTCTTTGAATTCTCCTATAGCAATTCTTCTGCCAATTTCATCTAGTGTTATATGTTTTTGTGTTCTTACAGATTGTTCTCTGACTAATTGAGTTCTTTTAACAGCAATTTGTTTTGCTTCTTTTTCGTCATCAAAAACATTAAACTTATCTCCAGCCTGAGGAGCACCATCCAGACCTAATATTGATACTGGAGTGGAGGGGCCTGCTTCATTAACTGAATTGCCTCTTTCATCTTGCATTGCTTTTACTTTTCCAGAATGTTGACCAGCCAATAAATAATCTCCAATTTTTAAAGTACCTGATTGAACCAAAATTGTTGAAATATATCCTTTCCCTTTATCTAAATAAGCTTCAACTACTGAACCAAGAGCAGATTTATTAGGATTAGCCTTTAATTCTAAAAATTCTGCTTCTAATAAAACTTTTTCTAGTAATTCATCAACACCAGTTCCCTTGAGTGCAGAAACATCATGAGACTGAATTTTTCCACCCCATTCTTCAACTAATAAATTCATTGAAGAAAGTTTTTCTTTTATCTTATCGGGATTTGAATTAGGCCTATCAATTTTATTGATAGCGAAAATTATTGGTACCCCAGCAGCTTGAGCATGACTAATAGCCTCCTTAGTTTGAGGCATAACATCATCGTCCGCAGCAATTACAATAATTACTAAATCTGTAATTTGAGTTCCACGAGCTCTCATAGCAGTAAAAGCTTCGTGGCCTGGAGTATCTAAGAATGTAATGTTTTGACCATCTTTTAATTTAACATTATAGGCGCCTATATGTTGAGTGATTCCTCCCGACTCTCCAGCTATAACATTTTCTTCTCTGATATAATCTAATAAAGAAGTTTTTCCATGATCAACATGTCCCATAACAGTTACAATTGGTGCCCGAGGCAACAAATCTTCCGCTTTATCTTCTTGTTCTTTTATTGAATCCTCTATATCTGCGGTTACAAATTCTACTTCATAACCAAACTCATCCGCAACAATTGTTAATGTTTCAGCATCTAACCTTTGATTCATGGTTACCATAATACCTAAAGACATACAAGTAGAAATTATTTCTGTAGAAGTTATTTCCATCATTGTTGCAACTTCTCCGACAGTAATAAATTCCGTAACTTTTATAGTTTTCTTCTCTGCTTCATTTTGAGCAATATCTTCCTCAGATTTTAACTTGTGAGAATCTCTTTTCTCTTTACGATATTTAGCTCCTTTGGATGACTTCCCCTGTAGTTTCTCTAAAGTCTCTCTGATTTGTTTTTGAACTTCCTCTTCACTAGGCTCATTTGAAACTACTTTAGATTTAGATGTTTTATTAAAATCCTTTTTATTATGATTAGTTGGTTTAACTGGATCCTTACTAATCCTTATTCTTTTCCTTTTAGAGCCAGTTGACTGTTTGTCTGATACGGGCTTTGGTTTCTCAAATTTTCCTAAATCAATTTTATCTCCAACAGTTTTTAATCCACTTAATTTTTTATATTTCGTTTCAATATTTGTACTCTCCTTAGGTTTGTTTTCAGAACTTTCTTCTACTGATTTTTCTAATTTAACAACTGTAGGTAAATCTTCTTTTATTTTAGGATTAGATTTTGGTTTTGGTTTATTTAAACTTTCTAAATCAATCTTTCCAAGATGAACTGGTTTTTTAATTTCAGCTCTTTCAATAAAAACAGCTTTTTTCTTTTCTTTTTCTTCTAATTCTTTTTCAATTTTAAGTCTTAACTCTTCTTTTTCTTTTCTTTTTTCTTCGCTTAAATCGTGAGATTCATTCTTGCTAGATTTATCTGAGCTAAACTCATTTAAAAATAAATCGTACTGTTCTGGTGAAATTTTTGTTGTTGGTCTTGCATCTATTTCATGACCGTTTGCAGACAAAAACTCAACAGCTCTATCCAGAGAAATATTAAATTCTCTAAGTACTTTATTTAATCTTGTTAATTTAGCTTCACTCATATATAAATATAATATTATTCAGAAAATTCTGCGTTTAAGACATTTCTTACCTCAATTATTGTTTCCTCTTCTAGATCGGTTCTTTTAATTAAATCTTCTACATCTTGTTCAAGTACACTTTTAGCAGTATCTAAACCAGCTTTTTTAAATTCTTCTAGAACCCAGCCTTCAATTTCATCGGAAAATTCTGTAAGTTCAACATCTTCCTCTGCACCTTCTCTATATACATCAATTTCATATCCTGTCAATTGACCAGCTAGTCTTATATTGTGTCCTCCTCTACCAATTGCTTTTGAAACTTGTTCAGGGTCCATAAAAGCTTCCACTGTTTTGTTCTCCTCATCAATTTTAAGAGAAGATATTTTTGCTGGACTTAAAGCTCTAGTGATTAATAACTGAGTATTGTTTGTAAAGTTTATAACGTCAATATTTTCATTACCTAGCTCTCTGACAATTCCATGAATTCTAGATCCTTTCATCCCAACGCATGCTCCTACTGGATCAATTCTGTCATCATAAGAGTCTACTGCAACTTTAGCTTTTTCACCAGGTATTCTAACGACTTTTTTAACTGAAATTAATCCATCAAAAACTTCAGGAATATCTTGTTCAAATAATTTTTCCAAAAATTTTGGAGAAGTTCTTGAAAAAATTATTGAAGGTTTATTGCCCTTAAGCTCAACTGACTCTATTACCCCCCTGACTGAATCTCCTTTTCTATAAAAGTCTGAGGGAATTTGACGGTCTTTTGGCATGATAAGTTCATTCCCATCGTCATCAAGCAAAATTACAACATTGTGTCTTATGTGATGAACTTCTGCAGTATAAATCTCTCCAATTAAATCAATGAATTGTTTATATATAATTCCGTTGTCATGTTCATGAATTCTAGAAACAAGATTTTGTCTTAACGAAAGTACTGTTCTTCTACCAAGGTCAACTAATTTAACCTCTTCTGAAACATCCTCACCAACCTCAAAGTCGGGCTCAATTTTTCTAGCTTCAGTAAGAGAAATTTCTTGATTCTCATCCTCCACAGCTCCATCTTCTACAACAATTCTATTTCTCCAAATCTCTAAATCTCCCTTGTCGGGGTTGATAATAATATCAAAATTATCATCGTCTCCATATTTTCTTTTTAGAGTGTTTCTAAACACCTCTTCAAGAATTGACATAAGTGTGACTCTGTCAATAAATTTTTCGTCTTTAAATTCTGAAAACGATTCAATTAAAGATAAATTTTCCATATTTATAATTTATTAAATTCTACTATTAAATTTGCTTTTTCTATTTGGTCAAAAGCAATTAATTTATTTTTTACTACAGTTATTTTTCCTTTGCCTACAGGCTTTGGTTCTCTTGATGACCACTCGATAGTAATGTCATCATTTCCAACATTAATAAGATTTCCGATATAATCTGTGCCAGTTTTTGACTTTACTTTCATTTTTCTTTTAAAGTTTTTTAAAAATTGACGATGTGTTTTTAAAGGAGATAATAATCCTGCCGAACTAACATTTAAATTATACTCATCAAGTTCAGATTCAAAGTGATTTTTAATATGCTTAGAAAGCGCAATACAATCACTAATTTTTACTCCTTTATCTCCATCAATTTTAATGTCTATTTTAAAAGATTCAATAGAAAACTCCACTAAAAACAGTGCTTTATTTTCATTAAAAAACTCCTCAAATAAACTTTCTAAAATCTCTTTCAAATCAGATATATTTAATAAAGAAGGGGACATTGTCCCCCTTCAAATTCTCAATAATGCTGTGCAAATATACTAAATTCTTTAAAAATCGAGAATTTAATAAAACATCATCAATTAAAGTTGGCCTACTAGGGCTCGAACCTAGACTCTTCTGGACCAAAACCAGACGTGTTGCCAGTTACACCATAGGCCAATTAATGAACGGCAAATTTAATATAAATTTGGAATTACACCACTTATTAAAAAAGTTTTTAATTTGTTAATGTAATTTAATATTTAGAAGGTGCCTGTCTTTTAAAAATAAGCACTAAAGTTTAATCTTCATTAATCTAGCACTGGAACTACTTTTTTCATCCTCTGATGTAATCCAAAAAGTATTTGAATCAATTATTTTTATAGCCTCAACTTGTGTTTTACCTATTGGAATTTCGTACATGTCTATTTTATAATCTTTTTTACTTTCAAGATCAAAATCTTCAATTTTTAGAATATAATATTCATTGAATATAAGAGTACCAGTTAAAGCAAGAAGTTTTGTGTCTGGATCGTAATCTCCTCCGGTTATGATTGACTGAGTATTCAAGCTTCCAATTTTTTTTGCTTCGTATTTGCCAGCAATTTTTGGTAGAGCATAAATCTCTGTGATTTTTTTGAGCTTATTTTTTGTAAGAATAATCAAATAATCATCTATCGAAATTAAAGCTTCAGCATCATATTGTGATTGACTATATGCAGTATTAAATTTGACTTGTTCAGGATAATTAAATTCAATTAATTCCGCCTCACTAGATGAAGGATCAATAGGAGTTTTTACAATTGATAAATTTTTACGAGTATCAAAATTATTACCCATATTAGCAACATAAATGAATTGATCATCTTTAGTAATATCTTCCCAATCATTATTTTTTACTCCATCTAAAGTTCTTTCAAAAACTATTTTACCTTTTTTATCTAGATAATATAATTTAGGATCACCTCCCGAATCATTATGAGTGATGAATTGGCCATCTACAATTTCTAAACCAGAAGTCTCATCAATTTTTTTTGATAGACTGATGTCTTTTGTGAGTTTTTGTGAATATGAAGAACACAAAAAAAGAAAAGTAACTAAAGTGAGAAGTTTTTTCATTTTAAAATTTTATTCCATTCTACTAATTTAAAGTTTTGATTTAACCCATCATTATTTTTTTAAAATATTAATTGAATATATTGTTTAATTTCGTGATCAAATTATAGATATGGATATTAATAAGTTCGAAAGATTAAATAAAATAAATGGTTTTATTATTTTTTTAATTGCATTAACTACTTATTACTTAACTGTTGAACCAACAGCAAGCTATTGGGACTGCGCTGAATATATTTCAACATCAGCTAAACTTCAAGTTGGACATCCGCCAGGTGCCCCTTTTTTTCAAATGATTGGTGCTTTTTTTGCATCTTTTGCGTCAAGTCCTGAAGATATTGCTTTTATGGTTAATTTGATGTCAGTCTTTGCAAGCGCATTTACAATTTTATTTCTTTTTCTTACTATTTCAATTATTGGAAAGAAAATACTCAATATTTCGGAAACTGTTTCTAATACGGAAACTGTAAAAATATTAGGCGCTTCAGCTTTAGGGGCTTTATGTTTTACATTTTCTGATAGTTTTTGGTTTAACGCAGTTGAAGCAGAAGTTTACGCTATGGCCACTTTTTTAATGGCCTTATTGTTTTGGCTTGGTTTTAAATGGGAAGAGGATATTGATAATGAAAGAGGAAACAAATGGCTCGTTTTAATCTCCTTTGTAATTGGACTTTCATTTGGAGTTCATTTTATGGGTTTGCTTGTTATTCCTGCAATTGGCATGATTTACTTCTTTAAAAAACACCCTAGTCCAAATTTTAAAAACTTTCTTTTAGCAAATGTTTTATCTGTAGCAATTTTACTTTTCATTTTTAAACTTCTTCTACCTTCAACATTAGCACTTTTTGGATATTTAGAAGTATTTTTTGTGAATTCACTTGGTTTACCATTTGATTCTGGAACTATTTTTACTGCAATTCTTTTAATAACATTTTTTATTTTTTCTCTTTCTTATACTAGAAAAAAAAATCTATACAATACAAACACTTTCTTGTTATGTGTTATGTTTATTTTCATTGGATTTTCCTCTTGGTTAATGATACCTATTAGATCCAATGCCAATACTGTAATTAACGAAAATTCACCGTCTGATGCTAGAGCTCTTTTGGCTTATTATAACTTAGAGCAATACCCAGATACTCATTTATTTTACGGACCTATGTTTTCAGATGCTTACGCTGGTCAAGATGAAAACAACCCCTATAAAGATGATAAACCAAAATATGAAAGAAACGATAAAACTCAAAAATACTTTATTGTAAACGATTGGGAATCAGGGAAAATCAATTCCAATAGCGATCACGTGGGGTTGTTACCTAGAATGTGGAGTTCAGAACATGCAATAAATTATATGACATATTTTGGGGTTTTGGATTTTAGCATAAAACCTGAATATCTTTCTGAAACAAATTTCAAAAAACTGGTTTTAGAGTTTAAACAAAGTGTAGCTAATGGTGACATTGATGCAGAGGGTTACCATAAGTTTTTAACTCAGTATGGTGGGTATTTAGATATTGAAAAACCGTCCTTATTGAATAATTTAAAATATCTATTTAAATACCAAATTGGTTCAATGTATTTCAGGTATTTTATGTGGAATTTTAGTGGAAGACAAAATGATGTTAAGTGGGAATATGATTTATTAAACGGTAATTGGATAACAGGAATATCTCTTCTTGATGAATTAAGACTAGGTCCTCAAGCTAATTTACCCTCTGATTTAAAAAACAATAAAGCAAGAAATACATATTATATGCTTCCATTAATTTTAGGTTTAATTGGTTTCTTGTTTCTTTTCAAAAGGGATAAAAATCTTTTTTGGATTGTTACACTTTTATTTTTTTTTACCGGTTTAGCACTTAAAGTTTATTTGAACGAGAGGGTGTTTGAACCTAGAGAAAGGGATTATGCATTAGTGGGATCTTTTTATGTTTTTTCAATTTTCATAGGCCTTAGTATTTTTTATTTTACAAACTCTCTTAAAAAATTAATTTCAGAGAAAAAATCTGCCCCTGGAATCAGCTTATTACTTCTATCCGTTCCGTTGCTTATGGCATATGAAAATTGGGATGATCATGACAGATCTGACAGATATACAGCTCAGTCTCTTGCTAAAGCTTATTTAAATTCAATTGATCAAGATAAAGATGCTATGATTTTTACCATCGGAGACAATGACACCTTTGCTTTGTGGTATGCTCAGGAAATTGAAAACTATAGAACTGATGTTAGAACTATTAACACTAGTTTGATAGCAACAGACTGGTATATAGATCAAATGAAAAAACGAACCTATAATAGCAGCCCGATACCCTCACAATTGAAACATAGTCAATATGCATACGGAATAAGAGACTATATAAAGTATGAAGCTTTAATTGATTCGGTTAGATGGGATATTAAAGATTTTATGAATTGGGTTTCTAGTGATCATCCACGTACTAAGTACAAAAATTTATTAGTTCAATATGGAGCCGATCTTGACAATATACCTCTTTTTACTCAAAACATGGTTTTTTACCCAACTAATAAAATTAGAGTTTCTGTAAATAAAAAAAATGTTTTAAAAAGTGGTCTAGTTAAAAAAGAAGATGAAAACTTAATTTTAGATTACATTGACATTGATTTACCTACAAGTGGTTTGTATAAAAATCAAATTTTAATGCTAGATATTTTAGCCAACAATAATTGGGAGAGGCCTCTTTACTTTACTGGAGGAAGTTATAACGATGCAGAATATCTATGGATGAAAGATTATCTTCAGTTAGATGGGCTAGTTTATAAACTAGTCCCTATTAAAACTAAAGTCGACAAAAATAACCCCTATGAAATGGGAAGAATAGACTCTTCTTCAATGTACGAAATCGTAAAAAGTTGGGAATGGGGAAATTCAGAAAGTCCTAAAATTTATCATGATCCTGAAACAAGAAAAAATAGTATTTCATTTAGAGGTAATCTCCACAGACTAGCTAAACAATTAATTTACGATAATGAGAATGAAAAAGCGGAAGAAATATTAGATCTTTCTATAGAAAAAATGCCAATAGATTATTTTGGTTATTATAGTCTATTAGAGCCCTATATTTCTACATATTATTCATTAGAAAAATTTGATAAAGGTGATCAGCTTTATAAAAAACTTTCTTTAAAATATGATGAAAGCTTAAAATATTATTCTCAAATGTCTAAATCAAAAAACTCAAGATTTTCAATTTATAGTTTTGCCGAGGATATTATTACAAATACTGAACGATATAGATCGCTTCTAGAAACCCTTTTAGAATCAAAAAACAACAAACTCAAAGGGAGCTCTATCAAACAATTTATTAATTCTTCTGAATTTGTTTTAGAATTGTATGGTGAGTATGAATATTATACTCTTTTATTTGAATTTGTTGAAGAATTGTATGTTTTAGAAGAAAAAGAATTTGCAAGAGAATTATTTTTTAAGATTTCTAACCCCCTCAAAGAAAGAATTTCATTCTACATGACATTAGAAGATAAAGAGAATTACACTCAAACTGTTTTAAACGACTACTTTCAATTAAAAAGTCTAACTGAAACAATTCAAAAATACGATTCAAAAGAAAATTATATTATGAAGGAGTTTGAAGAAATTAAAAAAATAAGTAATGATTTAAATAAAATCATTAATTAGATTTATTAGAGTATTAGCATCTTGCTCTCCACTTTGTCTCCAAACCATTTCTCCACCTTTATATATCATCAATGTTGGTAGCCCCTTTACTCTTAAAGCCTCAGATAATTCATTATTTAGATCTACGTTAATCTTTATAACTTTTCCTTTATCACCAATAGCTGCTGCTACATCTCTTAAGACAGGATGCATAGCTTTTGAAGATTCATCCCAATCACCATAAAAATCTAAAAGAATTGGAACTTCGAGGTTAATAAGCTCACCAAATTTTGACATATGTCAGGTTAAGAATTAGTGCAAAAATAATAAATTTTTAAAAACCTATGTTTTATTTAAAGTAATCACAGAAATTTCAGGTGGAATTCCAACTCTTCCGGGAAAACCAAGAACTCCAAAACCTCTATTTACATTTAAAAATTGCTTTCTTTCATTATATAAACCTGCCCAATGTTTGTATGCCCATTTTGCAGGGCTCCATTTTATCCAACCAGGAATTTCAATACCAAACTGCATCCCATGTGTATGTCCGCTTAATGTTAAATGAAAATGAGTTTTATGATTTTTTAAAATTTCTTCCCAATGTGAGGGGTCATGACTAAGAACAATTTTAAAATCGTTCTTATTTAATCCTTCACAAGCTTTATCGATATCTCCTTTCTTTTTAAAACGACCTTTCCCCCAGTTTTCGACACCAATTAAAGAAATGCTTTCATTATTCCTTTTGATTTTAATATTCTCATTCATCAATAAATTAAATCCCATTTCTTTTTGGAATTTTACAAGATTTTTAAAGTTGTTTTTCTTTTGACTTTCAACTTTCCAATTAACATAATCACCATAATCATGATTTCCTAAAATTGAAAATTTTCCATCTTTAGCTTTTAAATTTGAAAAAGTATTTTTCCATTTTATTAATTCATCAGCTTTATTGTTAACTATATCTCCTGTAAACAAAATTAAATTTGAGTCTTGTTTATTAATTAATTCAACTGCATATTCAACATTTTTTTTATCATTAAGACTTCCTGAGTGAATGTCTGATATATGAGTAATTTGGTAACCATCAAATTCATTTGGCAAATCCTCAAATTTTAAACTGTATTTATAAATTTTATAATTATATCGTCCTTTGAAAATTCCATACAAAACAAATGGAATAGGAATAGAAGCAATAATTAAGGCAACTTTACTAATGAAACTTCTTCTTTGCATTAAAACAGACTCAGACGAATTGAAGAAAAAATTATAAATGGAGTTTATTAATCTTATTATATCTTCAAAAAAAAGAAAAGAAATTAAAATTATTTTGAAAAAAAATAGTGTTGTAAATAATGCGAAAGGGATGGACAAATTATTGTAAAACTCATCAGAGTAATTTAAATTTTTATAATAAATATTGAAAACTCTGAAAAAAAAATTTACAAAAACATATAAATTAATAATTATGTATGATTTTGTAAGCAATCCATTTTTAGATATCGTTTTAAATGCCTGAAATGCGTATATTTCAATTAATAAAATAATACTAATTAATAAAAGCCATCTCAATTTTATATATTTTAAAATTAGAAATCAAAAATAGGTAATAATTCTGCATGAATAACAAACCAAAACTTTATCTAATTGATGCATATGCTTTAATATTTAGAGGATATTATGCTTTTATTAAAAATCCTAGGATTAATTCTAAAGGAATGGATACTAGTGCAATAATGGGATTCATGAACTCAATTTTGGATCTAATAAAAAGAGAAAAACCAGATAATTTAGCAGTTGCTTTTGATTTAGGAGGTTCTGTTGACAGAGTTAAAATGTTTAATGAATACAAAGCCAACAGACATGAAACACCTGATCCAATAAAAATAGCTGTTCCCTACATACACAATATTTTAGAAGCCATGGGGATTCCAATTTTAATGAAAAGCGGATATGAAGCTGACGATATAATTGGAACTGTAGCTAAAAAAGCTGAAAAAAACAATTACCAAGTTTTTATGGTAACTCCCGACAAAGATTTTGCGCAATTAGTTTCTGAAAATATTTTCATGTATAAGCCCGCTAGAATGGGGAATGGAATCGAAATTTGGGGAATAAAAGAGGTTAAAGAAAAGTTTGAAGTTCAAGATCCAGTTCAGGTAATTGATTTTCTTGGAATGATGGGGGACTCAGTTGACAATATCCCTGGTCTTCCTGGAGTCGGCGAAAAAACCGCTAAAAAATTTATAAATCAATATGGATCATTAGAAAATCTATTGGATCATACAGATGAAATAAAAGGCAAATTAAGAGAAAAAATTGAGTTAAATAAAGATAAAGGTATTCTATCAAAAAAACTTGCTACCATATTATTAGATGTTCCAATTGAATACAATTTTGATGATTTTAAATTAGAAAATCCGAATCACTCAGTTATTTACAAAATTTTTGAAGAGCTTGAATTTGTTAGAATGAAAGAGAATTTCAAAAAACTTTTTGTAGTTGAAGAAATTAAAGATGAGGTTAATAGTGTTTCTGAAAAAGAAAAACTTCAAAAAAAAGAAATTCAATACGATTTGTTCAATACTCCTGGCGAAGCAAATAGTTATATTGAAAGAAAGCTTAGTAACATTTCTAATTCTTCAAAGTTTTATCAAAAAAACGAAAGTGAACTATCTTTAAAATTACTTTTCAAAAAATTAGAAAATCAAGACCTTGTTTCTTTAAATACCATTAATCTAGAAGATAATATAAAAACTCTTGGGTTAAGTTTTAGTTGGGGAAATAACAAAAGTTATTTTTTAAAAATCAAGGATTCAGACTATTTTATAATTGAAAACTTAAAATCCTTTTTTAATAAAAAGGATTTAAGTATTGTTGGATATGATTTGAAAAATCAGTTTAAAACACTAAAAAATTATGGGATTAAAATAAAGGGACATTATTTTGACAATAAAATAGCGCATTACTTAATTAATCCTGATTTAAGTCACAATTTTAAAACACTTTGTGAGGCTTACTTAAATTATAGCCCTAGTTTAAAAAACGATTCCTTATTGCTGAACTGTATGGAAAATTCCGATCTTAATTTTCAATTAAGCAAACATCTTAAAACTGACTTAATTAAAGGTGAACTCTTGAATTTATTTGAAAATATTGAAATGCCTTTGCTAAAAGTTTTAAGTGTAATGGAGTTAAACGGAATTAAATTAGATTCCAAATTTTTGTCTAAACTTTCCAAAAAATTTCATAAAGAATTAGAAGAACTTGAAGAGTCTATATTTAAATATTCCAATGAAAAATTTAATATTGCTTCGCCTAAACAGTTGGGAGAAGTTTTATTTGGAAAAATGAAAATAATTGATAAGCCAAAAAAAACTAAATCAGGTCAGTTTTCAACAAGTGAAGATGTATTAACAAAATTAGCTTCAAAACACATAATAGTTCAAAAGGTTCTTGAATGGAGATCTCTTCAAAAACTGCTAAACACCTACATTGATTCATTGCCAAAACAAGTAGATTCAATTTCTAATAGAATTCATGCTGAATTTAACCAGGCTGTTGCATCTACTGGAAGATTAAGTAGTAACAATCCTAATCTTCAAAATATACCCATAAGAAATCCTAGAGGAAGGGAAATAAGAAAAGCATTTGTTTGTAAAAATAATGATTACTTAATGCTTTCTGCGGATTATTCGCAAATTGAACTTAGAGTAATAGCTGCTTTAAGTAAAGATCCAAATATGATATCAGCTTTTAAGAACAATGAAGATATACATAGTTCTACAGCAGCAAAAGTATTTAATATCGATATCGATAAAGTAACAAAAGAACAAAGAAGCAATGCAAAAACTGTCAACTTTGGAATAATCTATGGAGTTTCAGCATTTGGTTTAAGTAACCAAACTTCTTTAAACAGATCTGAATCCAAAGAGCTAATAGAATCCTATTACAATGCATATCCAAAACTCAAAAACTATATTTCAGACCAAATTAATTTTGCTAGAGAAAATGGTTATGTAGAAACTATATTTGGAAGAAAAAGATATTTAAAGGATATAAACTCAAGAAATCCTATTGTAAGAGGTGCGGCAGAAAGAAATGCAGTTAATGCTCCTGTTCAAGGTAGCGCGGCTGATATTATAAAATTGGCAATGATATCCATTCAAAACAAAATTGAAGAGAATGGCTTTAAGTCTAAAATGTTAGTTCAAGTTCATGATGAATTAGTCTTTGAAATTCACAAAAATGAATTAGAAAAAATGAAAATATTAATACAGAACCTAATGGAAAATGTTCATGATTTAGGGATACCATTAAAAGTAGATATGGATGTTGGCTTAAACTGGTTTGAAGCACACTAACATTTTTGTTAATTTCTGATTTGTAGATTTGATTTATTATTGTAGATTTGCAGGCCAATTAAAAGCATTGAATAAATGTTTTTTTAAAAATTAAATATTTTGGATTCTTTAACATACAAAACTATATCTGCTAACAAAGAAACAGTTGATAAAAACTGGGTCATTGTTGATGCAAGTGGGCATGCTCTTGGAAGAATGTGTTCGAAAATTGCTAAACTACTCAGAGGAAAATATAAACCAAGTTTCACACCTCACGTTGATTGTGGTGATAATGTTGTTGTAATTAATGCAGAAAAGATTACTCTTTCAGGAAATAAGTGGGAAAGTAAAGAATATATTCGTTACACTGGATACCCTGGCGGACAAAGATCCCTTACTGCAACTGAGCTTTTTGCTAAAGATCCATGTCGACTAGTTGAAAAATCTGTTAAAGGAATGTTACCTAAAAATAAATTAGGCGCAGCCTTATTTAGAAACCTTAAAGTCTATATTGGTGAAACCCACAAACAAGAAGGTCAAAATCCAAAATTGATTAATTTAAATGACTTAAAATAATATGGAAGTAGTTCATAAAATAGGAAGAAGAAAGAAATCTGTTGCTAGAGTATATCTTTCAAAAGGTAAGGGAGCTTATTCAATTAATGGTAAATCATTAAATGAATATTTTCCAACCGATATTCTTCAATATAAAGTTAATCAACCTTTTTCATTAACTGAAACAACATCTTCATTTGATGTAAAAGTAAATGTTTATGGAGGTGGAATTAATGGTCAAGCTGAATCTGTTCGACTAGCCATTTCTAGAGCTCTATGTGAAATTAATGAAGAAAATCGTTCAGTTTTAAAAAAAGAAGGATTATTGACTAGAGATCCAAGAATGGTTGAAAGAAAGAAATTTGGTCAGAAGAAAGCAAGAAAAAAATTCCAATTCTCGAAACGTTAATTCATTTCGATTATTGGTTATCGAGTTCATATAAATATTGAAATTAACCTGTTGTCGTACTTCGCTTAGCGAAAGTTAGTTTAGCATCTAAATAAATTATTTAAAAAATTTATTGCTAATCATACGGAACGTAAACTAAAAAAAAATGACAAAAATTGAAATTAAACCTCTAATTGAGGCTGGTGTTCACTTCGGACATCTTACAAGAAAATGGAATCCAAATATGGCCCCATATATCCATATGGAAAAAAATGGAATCCATATTATAAACCTTTACAAAACTGCATCTAAAATCGATGAAGCTTCATCTGCTCTTTCGAAAATTGCTTCTTCTGGAAGAAAAATTTTGTTTGTTGCAACTAAAAAACAAGCTAAAGATCTAGTGTCTAAAGCTGCAGCAGAAGTTAACATGCCTTACATCACGGAAAGATGGCCAGGTGGTATGCTAACAAACTTTGTTACTATTAGAAAAGCTGTTAAAAAAATGTCAGCTATTGATAGAACAAAACAAGACGGTACATTTGAAGCCCTTTCCAAAAGAGAAAAACTTCAAATTGATAGATTAAGAGCTAAATTAGAAAAGAATTTAGGCTCAATTACAGACATGACTAGATTACCTGGTGCTTTATTTGTTGTAGATATAAGAAGAGAACATATTGCAGTTAAGGAAGCGCAAAAACTAAATATTCCAATTTTTGCAATGGTTGATACTAACTGTGATCCAAGAGAAGTTGATTTTTCTATACCATCAAACGATGACGCTTCAAAATCAATAGATATCATTTTAAATTACGTTACCAACGCAATTAAAGATGGGCTTTCTGAAAGAAAAAAAGAAAAAGAAGTTGCTGAAATAATAAAAGAAAAAGAAAGTGGATCTGAAGAGGAAAATGAAGCAAATGATGATAAAAAAGAAAATGTTGAAGCAGTAAAAGAAAAAAAGAAAAGAACAAGAGTTGCTAAAAAAACAGAAGAATAATCATGACAAAAATAACCGCATCAGACGTAAATAATCTAAGAAAAATTTCAGGAGCTGGAATCATGGATTGTAAAAATGCTTTGGTTGAGGCTAACGGCGATACAGAAGCAGCAATAGAAATTCTAAGAAAGAAAGGGCAAAAAGTTGCAGCTAAAAGAGCTGATAGAGAATCTTCTGAAGGAGCTACTATTGCAAAAGTAAACACTGAAAACACAGTAGGAGTTATTATCTCTTTAAATTGTGAAACAGACTTCGTTGCGAAAAATGAAAGTTTTGTTGCATTAGCAAATCAGTTGGCTGAAATTGCTTTAGAAAAAAACTCATTAGAGGATTTCTTAAATGCTGAAATTGATTCAATGACAGTGAATGATAAATTAATTCAACAAACTGGTATAATAGGAGAAAAATTAGTTATAGGAAATTTTGAAAAAATATTTGCAGGATATGTTGGAAAATATATTCATGCTGGTAATAAAATTGCTACTATAGTTGGTTTTTCAAGTGCTGTTGATGGAATTGAAGAAACCTCAAAAAATGTTGCAATGCAAGCTGCGGCAATGAATCCAATTGCTCTTGATGAAAATGGTGTTGACCAACAAATTATTGAGAAAGAGATTGAAATTGCCAAAGATCAGTTGAGACAAGAAGGTAAGCCTGAAGCAATGTTAGACAATATTGCCAAGGGAAAAATTAAAAGATTTTTTAAAGACAATACTTTAATTAATCAAGATTACATTAAAGACAATAAGCAAAGTGTAGCTAATTATGTGAAATCTGTTGACAGCAATTTAACTGTTACTGGCTTCAAAAGAGTTAGTTTAAGTTAAAAATTTAGTTTTTTTGCTTTTTTTAGATTTAGTATAATCATTACTATATTTACATAAATGGTTTACAAAAGAATCTTATTAAAACTTAGTGGAGAGGCATTATTAGGGGAAAGAAGTTATGGTATTGATCCTAAACGGATTGCCCAATACGCGAAAGACATCAAAGATATTATAGGATTAGGAGTTGAAGTAGCCATTGTTATTGGAGGTGGTAATATCTTTAGAGGAGTTTCAGCTGCTAGTAATGGGATTGATCGAGTTCAAGGTGATTATATGGGAATGCTTGCCACAGTAATTAATGGTATGGCATTGCAAAGTTCACTTGAAGAAGAAAAAATTCAAACTAGACTACAAACTGCAATAAAAATTGAAGCTGTAGCTGAGCCCTACATTAAAAGAAAAGCGGTTAGACATTTACAAAAAAAGAGAGTTGTGATTTTTGGTGGTGGTACTGGCAACCCTTTTTTTACAACAGATTCTGCTGCCGTCTTAAGAGCTATTGAGATCAGTGCTGATGTCATTTTAAAAGGCACTAGAGTTGATGGAGTTTATAATTCAGATCCTGAAAAAAATAAAAAAGCAATAAAGTTTGACTCAATTTTATTTTCTGAAGTTATAAGCAAAAATTTAAAAGTTATGGATTCAACTGCATTTACTCTCAGTCAAGAAAACAACTTGCCAATTATAGTTTTTAACATGAACAAACCAGGCAATTTGTTTAAATTGATTAATGGTGAGAAAATAGGAACAATTATAAAAAATTAATTTTGGAAGAATTAGAATTTATAATTGAAGCCTGTGAAGAATCCATGTCCAATGCAATAAAGCATTTGGAAAAAGAACTTCTAAATATTCGAGCTGGTAAAGCAAACCCTTCAATGTTATCAAGTGTTAAGTTGGATTATTATGGTTCAACAACACCTTTGTCTCAAATTGCCAATATAAATACCCCTGATGCACAAACTCTTTCAGTTCAACCTTGGGAAAAAGACAAACTTCAAGACATTGAAAAAGCTATAATGGTTGCCAATTTAGGGTTTAATCCAATGAACAATGGAGAGTCCATAATTATAAACATTCCTCCCTTGACAGAAGAAAGAAGAAAAGAATTAGTAAAAATTGCAAAAACTGAAATTGAGGATGCTAAAATAAGTGTTAGAAATGCCAGAAAAGATGCCAACAATGAAATTAAAAAAATTGAGGCATCAACTGACCAAAAAGCAATTTCAGAACAAGATGTTCAAAACTTAACTGATAAATATATTTCAAAAATTGATTCTGTTTTTGCTTCTAAGGAAAAAGAAATCCTATCAGTCTAAAAACTTTTAATAAAAATTAATGAGTAAGGTTAAAAACTCAAAAGGCTGGGAAATATTTGCTCGTATAATTTTAAGAAATCGTATTCTTTTATTAGTCTTTGTTTTCATATCTACCTTACTATTGTCAACCCAATGGAAAAATTTAAAGTTTAGTTACTCTGAGGCTAATTTAATGCCAAAAGATCATCCTTTTAATTTAGCATATGATAATTTTGTTAATGTATTTGGAGATGAAGGCAACTTATTAATTATTGCTGTAAATGACAGTTCATTATTTGAAAAAAACAACTTTAATTCTTGGATTAATTTAAGCCGCTCTTTCAAAAATAAAACAGAAGTTAATAGTGTTATTCATGTTGGAAATATTCCTGTTATTTCAAAAAATACAATCAACAAACAATTTATTCTAGATTCAATCGTAAATAATTCCTTTAAAAACGATTTCAAAGTTAATGAGTTTAAAACCACTCTTTTTACTGACTTCCCTTTTTACGAAAATATATTATTTAATAAAAAAAGTGAAACTATTCAAACTGTAATTTATTTAAATAAAAATGTAGTAAATAATGTAGAAAGAATAGACTTTATCAATAAAGATTTTATCCCTTTAATCAAGGAATTTGAAAGAGTAACTAATCTAAATGTAAGAATTTCGGGAATGCCATACATTAGAACTATGAATGCTCAGAATATTATGGATGAGATTGGAAAATTTGTAGTAATTGCAATTTTTGTAACAATCTTTATTTTCTTTTTCTTTTTTAGATCATATAGAGCGACACTTATTACTTTATTAGTTGTTGTTACAGGTGTAATGTGGGCACTTGGAATACTTGGTTTCCTAGAGTTTGAAATTACTGTTTTAACTGCCCTAATTCCTCCTTTAATAATCGTTATTGGAGTCCCTAATTGTATTTTTTTAATAAACAAATACCAACACGAAGTTAAAAAACATGGAAATCAAGCTAGATCTCTTCAAAGAGTAATATCTAAAATTGGAAATGCTACTTTAATGACCAATATTACAACTGCTTGTGGTTTTGCAACATTCATTTTAACGGACAGTCAAATTTTAAAAGAATTTGGAACAGTAGCTTCCATTAATATCATGGTGATTTTTATATTATCAATTCTATTAATTCCTATAATATATAGTTATTTGCCTCTTCCAAAAAAGAAACATTTAAATCATTTAAATAACGATTGGCTAAACACCTTTGTTGGCTTTTTGAGTAATACGGTAAGAAAAAAAAGAATTCCTGTATTCATAATTTCCATTATTTGTTTATGTATTAGTATAATTGGAATTAACAAAATTGAAATTTCAGGAAATTTAATTGAAGACATGCCCAAAAAATCCGATTTTGTAAATGACATTAAATTTTTTGAAAAAGAATTTAAAGGTGTTCTTCCTCTGGAAATAATGATAGACAGTAGGAGGAAAAATGGAATGATGAGACTTGGGAATCTTAAAAGAATGAATGATTTCCACGAACATATTTTAAGAATTCCTGAACTATCTTCGCCAATTTCAATAGTAAATTTATCAAAGTTCATAAAACAATCTTTTTATAACGCAAACCCAAAATACTTTCAACTTCCATCTTCTCAAGAAAACTCATTTATTTCAGCATATGTTAAAAATTCTGATATTAAGATTGTTGAAAACAACAGTTACATAAATGAAAACGGACAAATTGCTAGAATAACAACTATGATTGGAGAAATTGATACTGAAAGAATGGAAGGAATTGAAGCTAGTCTTTTAAAGGGTATAGAGTTATATTTTCCTTCCGAGAGGTTTGATGTTACATTAACTGGAAAAACTTTAGGATACCTAAAGGGAACGAAATTTCTTATTAAGAACTTATTAATTTCTCTTTTTTTGGCAATACTTTTAATATCACTAATGATAACTTATCTGTTTAGATCCTATAAAATGGTAATTATTTCATTAGTCCCTAATATTCTTCCATTATTATTTACTGCTGGGGTTATGGGTTTCTTTAATATTCCTATAAAGCCTTCTACAATATTAGTTTTCAGTATAGCCTTTGGAATTTCAGTCGATGATACAATTCATTTTCTTGTGAAATATAGACAAGAATTAATGGCTAATAATTGGAAAATTAGAAAATCTGTTTTTGCTTCATTAAGAGAAACAGGAATTAGTATGTTTTACACATCAATCGTACTTTTCTTTGGGTTTTCAGTTTTTATGACCTCAAGTTATGGTGGAACAATTGCTCTGGGAGGTTTAGTATCAACCACATTACTATTTGCAATGTTAGCTAACTTAGTTTTATTACCATCTCTTTTAATTTCTTTAGAGAAAAACATTTCAAATAAAAAAGATTTGAAAAACTCGGTCATTAATTTAGACTCAAATTAATTTCAAAATAAACCAATTCAAAACTTTATCTTTGAAATAAGTTTTAAATATTTTTATTCTCATGACAATTAAAGATTTGTTTTTAAACCCTCCTATTTCAAAAAAAATATCGACCAAAGGATGGGTTAAAACCTTTAGAGCAAATAGATTCATTTCAATAAATGATGGTTCAAGTCTCCAAAGCATACAATGTGTTGTAGATTTTGAAAATACAGATGAATCTATTTTAAATAAAATTAACACGGGAGCTTCAATTAAAGTTGATGGTATTCTTGTTAAAAGTCAGGGCAAGGGACAATCAATTGAAATTCAGGTTAATAAAATTGAAATTTTAGGTGAATGTGACCCAGAGCTATATCCAATTCAACCAAAAAAACATAGTTTAGAATTTTTAAGAGAAAATGCGCATCTAAGAGTTAGAACAAACACTTTTAGCTCGATTTTTCGAATAAGATCTAGTATTTCATTTGCAATTCATAAATATTTTAAAGAAAATGGGTTTATTTATATCAATACTCCTATTATTACTGGAAGTGATGCAGAAGGGGCTGGAGAAATGTTTAAAGTAACTACGTTAGATATAAATAAGGCAGAGTTAAATAATGATAACGAAATAGATTTTACAAAAGACTTTTTTGGAAAAGAGACTAATCTAACTGTTTCTGGACAATTAGAAGCTGAAAATATGGCCATGGGTCTTGGGAAAGTTTACACATTTGGACCAACCTTTAGAGCTGAAAACTCAAATACCTCACGACATTTAGCTGAGTTTTGGATGATAGAACCTGAAATGGCTTTTTATGATTTGAATGATAATATGAATTTAGCTGAGGATTTTATTAAAAATGTTTTAAAATACATTGTTAAAGATTGTAGACAAGACCTAGATTTCTTAAACCAAAGATTAATAAATGAAGATAAGTCTAAGCCTATGCAAGAAAGGAATGAATTGAATTTATTGGAAAGATTAGATTTTGTAATAAATAATGATTTTATTAGAATTACCTACTCTGAAGCTTATAAAATTCTGAAAAACTCTAAGCCAAATAAAAAGAAAAAATTCAAATTTCCTATTCAAGAATGGGGTGTAGATCTTCAAAGTGAGCATGAGAGATATCTTGTTGAAAAACATTTCAAAAAACCTGTGATTATATTTGACTATCCGTCAAAGATTAAAGCATTCTACATGAGAATGAACGAAGATGGCAAAACCGTCAAGGCTATGGATATTTTATTTCCAGGAATAGGAGAAATAGTTGGAGGGTCGCAAAGAGAAGAAAGATTAGATATTTTAAAAAGACGAATTAAAGAATTAAAAATTGATGAAAAGGAATTATGGTGGTACTTAGATTTAAGAAAATTCGGAACTGTTGAACATAGTGGATTTGGTTTAGGGCTAGAAAGACTAATTTTGTTTGCTACTGGAATGTCTAATATTAGAGACGTAATACCGTTCCCTCGAACGCCAAAAAATGCTGAATTTTAAGAGAGTTTATCTTCATTTGGTTTTTTGTATTTTTAATCTATAATTATAAAAATGCTAAAACAGTATTTACAGTTAAAGTTATCTCAAAAATTATCTCCTCAACAAATTCAGTTGATGAAACTGATAGAGCTTCCTCTTCAAGAATTAGAAGAACGTCTTTCTAGAGAAATTGAAGAAAACCCCGCGCTAGAATCTGGAAAAGAGAAAGAAGACGATGATTATTTTGATACTGATTCTGATTATGATGAACAATCAAATAAAGATGATGGCGATATAAATGTTGAAGATTATTTAAGTGATGATGACACGCCTGACTATAAGCTTAAATCAAATAATTATAGCGATGATGATGAAGAAAAATCTCTACCATTTGTTTCAGGCATAAGTTTTAACCAATTTCTAAAAAATCAGCTTGCTACATTTTCTCTTAATGATGAAGATCAAAAAATTGCTGAATTTCTGGTAGGT